>PDWI01007861.1_pt1 | contig 12749 bp, 11 predicted proteins | sample 1430891 | NCBI WGS metagenome assembly PDWI01 (sample SAMN01162508, study PRJNA174530) | Oral metagenome, whole genome shotgun sequencing project. | biome: Marine environment; feature: Marine mammal; material: Swab sample of the gingival sulcus; isolation source: swab sample of gingival sulcus... | reverse complement strand
GCTGGTTAGAGCGTTGGATTCATAATCCAGAGGTCGGGGGTTCGAGCCCCCCTCTCGCTACTCTGTTGTTTTCATAACGAAATTGTTTTTATGGTTAAGGAAAAGGGTGTTGTCTTCTTGGCAACGCCCTTTTTTTTGTCTGCAATAAATTTCATTTCCTAACTTTTTATTTTTGTTAAATCCTTAAGTCCAAGCTGGGACTAAGAAGTCTTTTTTAAGTTGCTTGTTTTCAGTATTATAGTGAACGCTAAGAGAAGGTCTAAAAAGTTATCCCATAAACTTTTGAAAGTTTAGCGCTAAAGTCAAAAAAGTTTTTGGGAAAAGTCATTTGACTTTATGGGAAAACTTTTTCCACGGCTTCCTAAAATATTTTTTTTTGTGCTTTTTGCTGAAAATTCAGTTAATTTATTCTTTTTTGTGTTAGATTAAATCTGATTTTTGTTAGTTTGATTTGTTTTCTCTATATTTGCTATCCATAAGATTTATCGTATCAAATAAACGGTCATATAATTTATGAAAGGAATTATCCTTGCAGAAGGGAGGGCTATGCGCTTATCTTTTATGGCAAGATTTACCTGATTTTCGGCGTCTTCTTGAATATGGTCGGTATTTGCTTAAATTAATTAAGGATTAGTGCAGTATGGAACGCGAAAATGTAATCACCGTAACGTCTCCTCTTCTCCCAAATTTAGAGGAGTTTAATGACTGTTTACAAGAGATTTGGGATAGTAAGTGGCTAACGAATAATGGACGTTTTCATCAAAAGCTTGAAGAAGCTCTATGTGAATACTTAAAAGTGCCTTATATAAGTCTGTTTACAAACGGGACACTCCCTCTTATTACTGCTTTGCAGGCTATGAGGATAACGGGGGAGGTCATAACATCTCCATATAGTTTTGTCGCCACGACGCATTCGCTTTGGTGGAATAATATCAAACCAGTTTTTGTTGATATAGACTTAAAGACTGGAAACCTTGACCCCAATAAAATCGAAGCAGCTATAACGCCTAATACGACGGCTATAATGCCTGTCCACGTCTATGGAAATCCTTGTGAAACAGAAGCTATCCAGCAGATTGCAGATAAATATGGACTAAAAGTTATTTATGATGCAGCTCACGCTTTTGGAGTTGAAGTTGAGGGTAAGAGTATCTTGACAGAAGGTGATATGTCCACTCTAAGCTTTCACGCAACAAAGGTTTATAACACTATTGAGGGCGGCGTGTTGATAATGAATGATCTGAAGACCAAAAAGCGAATTGACTATCTGAAAAATTTTGGCTTTGCTAACGAGGTTGAGGTTGTCGCTCCGGGTATTAACAGTAAGATGGACGAGGTGCGCGCTGCTTATGGTCTGCTAAACTTACAACAAGTTGATGCCGCCATTGCTAGGCGGAAAGAGGTCGCTACAAGGTACCGTGAGGCTCTCGCCGATGTGGCTGGCATCTCTTTCTGGAATGATATGCCTAATGTCAAGCATAGCTATTCTTATTTCCCAATCTTTATTAATGAAGCGCAGTATGGTATGTCTCGTGATGAGCTATACAATAAAATGAAATCTGCGAATGTCTTGGGTAGACGCTATTTCTATCCATTGATTTCAGACTTCTCTACCTATAGAGGTTTGCCAAGTGCAACAAAGTCTAATCTGCCTAATGCTCATAAGATGGCAAATTCTGTTATCTGCCTCCCGATGCATCACGGCTTAAGTGATGAAGATGTGCAACGAACTATTGATGTGATAAGAAACAAGTTCTGAAAAATAGAGTTGATAAATGAACAATATATTAATTACGGCTATAGGCTCTATGTCAGCCGAATATGTTATTCGTGAGTTAAGAGAGGAAAATAAGGTTGTGGGCTGTGATATTTATCCCTCACACTGGCATTTTCAAGCAAAACTGTGTCATAACTGTTACCAAGTCCCATTAGCTACCGATAATAACTACGTCAAAGCCTTGTTGAATATCTGCAAACAAGAAGCTATCAATTTTCTTGTGCCACTGACTGATTTAGAAATAGATATTCTCAATAAAAATAGACGAACATTTGCTGAAAATAATGTAGTCTTATGTATGCCATCAGAAGAAAGCTTGAAAATTTCTAGAGATAAGCTCGCTTTATATTATTTCTTCCGAGATGATGAGCAAGTTTCTGTCATTAAGACTGTTAATCGTATAGATCAAAATGAAGAAGTGTCTTTCCCGCTTATTGCCAAGCCTTATAATGGTCGTAGTAGTGAAGGGCTTTTTCTCGTGAAAAATCAGAGAGACTTGGACTACGTCCTAAGTAAAGAAGGTTATATTTTTCAAGAGTATAAAGAAGGAAGTGTATTTACTGTTGATTGTGTCAGAAATGCCGATACTAAGGTTGTTGTGGCTATAGCACGGGAAGAACTTCTAAGAACAAAGAATGGAGCAGGTCTAACAGTCAGGCTAACTAATGATCAAAATCTACTGAATAAGGTGCATTATATTGCCAATCAATTGGATATTAATGGCTGTGTCAATATCGAGTTTATAAAGAACGGTCAAGCGTATTATCTAATTGATATTAACCCTCGCTTCTCGGCAGGAGTAGCTTTCTCTGCACAACTTGGCTATGATGTGGCAAATAATCATCTTCGTTGCTTTGTGGGAGAGGATATCGCGCCTTCTCCTGAGCTAGAAGAGAAAATAATGACAAAGAAATTTCACGAGATTATTCTATAATATTTTATCAAATGAAGACAAAGAAAAAAGTAATCGTATTTGGAGCAACAGGTCACGTTGGCTCTTACTTAACATTGTATGCAAAGAATTTCTTTAATCAAGATGAGTTTGAAGTAATAGCCTCTGGAAGAAGAGAAACCAAAGTGTTTGTGGAGATGGGAGTACCTTATTATTCTGTTGATATTACTAAGGAAGAGGATTTTGAGAAACTCCCGACTGACAATGTGTATGCTGTTATTCTTTTGGCAGGAGCAGTCCCAATTTATATGGAAGGTTATGAGCCTAAACTGTACCTAGATTCTATCATCGATGGAGGTTATAATGTCTTAGAGTATTGTCGCAGGGTTTCTGCTGATAGAATCCTGTATTCACAGACGTCCTTTGATATGCATTTGTATCCTGATGACTATGTGATAAAGCCAAATGAAAAACCTAATTATGGCTATTCAAATGAACATACTGTATATGTCATTGCTAAAAATGCAATGCTGGAACTTTTGGAGCATTATTATCAAACCTATAATCTGAAAAAGTTTATTTTTAGACTTACTGGTATTCAGGGCTATACAGCGAATCATTACTTTTATCTAAATGGGGAAAAGGTCAAAAGACCTATTTATCAACTTATTGAGAAAGCTCAAAAAGGAGAAACTTTAGAAGTTTGGGGAGATCCTAATTATGCGAAAGATTTGATACACGTTTATGATTGTAGCCAGATGTTCTGTAAGGCAGTTCTAGTCGATAAGGAAACAGGCTTCTACAATGTCGGAACAGGAATGCCCGTAACAATTGAAGAGCAAATAAAAACAATCGCAGAGGTTTTTGCTGAGGATAAAAAATCCGAGATTGTCTACTGCCCTGAGAAAGCTCTTGGTAAAAGCTTTAGAATGGATATTCAGAATGCTATTGATGAGTTAGGTTATAAGCCTGAATATAATTGCCGAAAGCTCTTTGAAAATTTCAAAAAAGAAATGGAGTTAGACCGATTTAAGGAGCTAAGAAACATATAGGGATTATGGAAATTACTGTTAGTATTATTTGTGATGCTTACAACCACGAAAAGTTTATTGCTGAGTGCTTAGACGGTTTTGTGCTGCAAAAAACAAACTTCAATTTTGAAGTCTTAGTTCACGATGATGCTTCGACCGATAATACGGCTAATATAATCCGAGAATATGAGGCGAAGTATCCAGAGTTTATAAAACCAATCTATCAATCAGAAAATCAGTATTCAAAGCATAGACCTGGTTATATTTGGAGGAACTTTCAGTTCCCTAGAGCTAAAGGTAAATATGTTGCTTTCTGTGAAGGAGATGATTATTGGACAGATCCATATAAGCTACAAAAACAAGTAGATTTCTTGGAGGGAAATCCCGACTATACAATGTGTTTCCACAATGCTAAAGCCTTAAATAAAGATGGCATAATAACTTCTTTTGATTCAGGAGTTGTGGAAAGCCGTGATTATTCTGGAGAGGAATTCTTAAGAAAATGGTTTGTCCCTACAGCTTCGGTCGTTGTCAGAAGAAATGTGCTAAATTTTAAGTATAAAGATCCTAGTAGAATCCTATATGGAGATGTTGTTCTCTTCTTGACTGCCTCAGAGTTAGGACGAGTGAGGGGACTGCAGGACTCAATGTCTGTCTATAGAATTATCGGAAGCAGCACAATTCACTCTTCTAATGGTGATAAGAGATTTAGGGAAGGGGCATTAGCTCATTATCAGTTCATTCTGGATAATTTTAAAGAGCTTGATGCAAAAGCAATCCGAAGGAAAGTTGGTTGGGCGCATTTAAGGCATATGACTACCCTTAAGCCTTTCAGCATTTCTTGGTTTAAGGATCTATTTTATGGCTTATGGCTGAATCCTAAACTTATATTGGAGAAGATATTAGGTCGAAATATCTGATTGAAAAGAAAGGAAGAGCAGGTTCTTCCTTTCTTCTCATATATTCTAAAAATACTATCTTTGCTATATAACAATAATATAAAATGAATTATAAAAAAAAGATTCTGATTACTGGAGGTGCTGGCTTTATTGGTTCGCACGTTGTACGCTTGTTTGTTGAGCAGTATCCAGAGTATCATATCATCAATCTTGATAAACTTACTTATGCAGGTAATCTCGCTAATCTTAGTGATGTAGAAGCGCGCCCGAATTATACTTTTGTGCGGGAAGATATTGCTGATTATGAGGCGATAAGTAAGCTCTTCGATAAATATGATATAAGTGACGTTATCCATTTGGCGGCGGAGAGCCACGTAGATAGAAGCATTAAAGACCCATTTACTTTCGCTCAGACTAACGTAATGGGGACGCTCTGCCTCTTGCAAGTAGCTCGAGAGTATTGGAGTAAGACAGAAGAAGATTTTGAAAATAAGCTCTTCTATCACGTTTCAACAGATGAAGTTTACGGAGCTTTAGAGATGAATAAAGAGCTATTTACTGAGCAGACTAAGTACGATCCACACAGTCCTTATTCGGCAAGCAAGGCGAGTAGCGATCATTTTGTTCGAGCTTTTAATGACACGTATGGAATGCCTACGATTATTTCTAATTGCTCCAACAACTATGGACCTAATCAATTCCCTGAAAAGTTAATTCCGCTCTTTATCAATAACATCTGCCAAGGCAAGGCTTTGCCCGTCTATGGCAAGGGAGAGAACGTTCGTGATTGGCTTTATGTCTTAGACCACGCAAGGGCTATTGATGTAATTTTCCATAAAGGTAAGCAGGGAGAAACCTACAATATCGGCGGTTGTAATGAGTGGACAAACATTGATTTGATTAAGGTTTTAATTAAGACCGTAGATAAATTGCTCGGACGAGAAGAAGGACATTCCTTAAATCTGATTACTTTTGTTCAGGATAGGGCAGGACATGATCTGCGTTATGCTATTGATGCGAGTAAGTTACAGCAAGAGCTTGGTTGGTCGCCTTCGCTTCAGTTTGAGGAGGGCATTGAGCGAACTGTTCGCTGGTATTTGGAGAATAAGGACTGGGTTGAGCAAGTAACAAGTGGCTCATACCAGAAGTATTACGAAGAAATGTATAATGTCAAAGGATAGGCGTACTTATTTTTGCTTTGATGAGGGGCTTTCGGAGGAGTTAGCTCCTCTGATTGATGCTGTGGAGGAATTTATGGATATGTCCTCCTCTGTCTCTTTGGGAGACTCACTCCAAAGGGAGAATGTCCAAAAAGAAGGAGGGTGTGAACGTAATGGTACTGCTCAGAAGGCTCTTGAATGGCAGATAACGCCGATTTATGAGGGGCGTAATAAGCTTTATCGCTTGCAGAAAGGGCAGTATGACCTTGTGGTTAAATGCTTTGCTTTGCCAAGTCTTTTTAAGCAGTTTTACTACGGTTGGGGAGACAATAGCAAGGCTAAACGCTCAGCGCAGAATAGCCTTTACCTAGAGCAGTTAGAGCTTGGCGTTGCTAAGGCTAGAGCTTTCGTTGAGGAACACTCAAGCTTTGGCTTGCTGAAGCGCTCATATTACATCTCAGATAGGATTGATTATACAAAGTGTGATATCCACAGTGAGATGAGGGGTTATAGTAATCCTAATGGTTTCTTGCCTGCCTTAGCTCGCTTTCTTGTGCAGTTGCACGAGCTTGGCGTGGAGCATCGCGACCTTTCCCCAGGGAATATCCTCTATAAGTACGATAGGGCAACGGCGCAGTATGACTTTTCTTTGGTCGATGTGAACCGAATGCAGTCTTACCCTTATGCCCTTAGTCCACAGATGAGCTTAAAGAATATGGAGCGTTTGGCGAGCAATTACTCTGTTAGTTCGCAACTTGCTTATTATTATGCTGAGGCTCGTGGCTGGGAGACGGATGAGACCATTAAAAAGCTTAATGCTCTCTGCGATAACTTTTGGCAAAAACGACTGCCGAAGCTTACAACTAGAGCGCTGAAGAGGCATCATAGCTTAAGCCCTTGGCAGACGTTTAAGATTTATCTAAGATATAAGTGGTGCAAGCTAAGGCGTCGCCTTACGCAGGACAAAGAGCAAAAAGCTAAGTTCTTCCAGAGAGAAGAAGAGCTGTATCTTCAGTACCTATACATTGATGACATTCGATTTGTCCTTCGTCGTAAGGAAGGCTATAGCTATCGCATTTCTAAACAGAATTAAAGCTCATAAATAGAGAACGGTATGAATATCGCATTTGATGCTAAACGCATAACGCATAATGCTACAGGCTTAGGGAATTATAGCCGTTATATTATGCGTATTCTTGCTGAGTACTACCCAGAGAATGACTATTTGCTTCTCTCTACGGCTCAAGGGAATAAGGGACTTTATAGCTCGCTGATGGAGCATCGCAACATCAAGCTACAGACGCCCGAAAGTCAAATCGGGCAACTTCTGAAGGGCTTGTGGCGGAACTTTGGCTTGAAGAGAATCTTGAAAGAGGAAGATATTGATATTTATCACGGCTTAAGTAATGAAATTCCTATCGGTCTCTATCGCAGTAAGCAGGTGAAGACCATTGTAACCATTCACGACTTAGCTTTTATCCGACATCCTAAGTTTTATAATTTCGCAGACCGCTACCTATATAAATGGAAGTATGGCGCGTCGGCACGTAAGGCTGACCACGTCATCGCAGTGAGTGAATATACAAAAAAGGATATTGTTGAGATTTTCGGCGTGCCAGAGGAAAAGGTTTCTGTCGTTTATCAAGGTTGCTCGCCACGCTTCGCTGCAGTGAAGCCTGAACAGATTGCTTTCTGCCGAGGTAGTTACCAACTGCCACGGCGTTATATGCTCTTTGTTGGCAGTATTGAGGAGCGTAAAAACCTAAAGCTTGCGGTGCAGGCCTTGGCACTTTTGGAAGATAAAGATATTGAGCTTGTTGCCGTTGGGCGTGCGACGCCTTATTGTTCTGCGGTTCTCAGCGAAGCGCGTCGCCTTGGTGTGAGTAAACGTCTGCGCTTTATGCACAACGTCCCAAGTGAACATTTAGCTGGTATATATGCAGGGGCGGAGCTGTTTGTCTATCCATCACGTTTTGAAGGCTTCGGTATTCCGCTTATTGAAGCTCTAAATACGGGAACGCCTGTCATCGGTGCAACGGGTTCTTGTCTTGAAGAAGCAGGAGGGTCTCATAGCCTCTATACAGATCCTAATAATGCTGAGATGTTGGCTGATATGATGAGCCGTGTACTTTCGGATCGCGAGCTGAGACAGACGATGATTGAAGAGGGCAAGAGCTATGCGAAGCGCTTTGCCGATAAGTCTGTCGCACGCAACCTGCGCAAGGTCTATGAGCAGGTATTGCTCGGATAAAGAGGGCTATCCTAAATGCTATGATTAAAAGAGTTGCTTTTCTTCATCGTAGGCTTGCCTTGGGTGGAGCTGAGGCTGTGTCCTTACATACGGCAGCGTATTTTGCAGGGGAGGGGATTAAGTCTTATTTCTTTGCGATGGCGAAGAATGTTGATGAGTGGCAGAAGCCCGTTGAAGATAGTGAAGTTCTTCTATTTCCTCGTAGAATGTTCAAGGGGGGGGAGGAGCTAGACTTGCTGATTGAGGCAATCAAGAAAAATAAGATTGAGCTACTCTTTATCATTACACCAATCCCCAATCTCTTAAGACGTCTGAGGAATGAAACTAATTGTAAGGCTGTTACTTGGTTGCATTCCACACCTCTTTGGGAACTGCTAGATAAACCTCAGCATAAGATGGCTAAGTTTCGCTTCTATCCACTAAGATTATTCTTGCCTTTAGCTAAGCTTTACTGGCGCTATTATTTCAAAGCTTTTAATCAGAGAATCTATAAGCTCTACCGCGAGAATTTTGATTATTCTTTTGCTTATATCGTGCTGTGTCCTCAGTACGGCTCAGAACTTGTTGAGAAGCTGGGCTTAAGTGAGGACAAGCTAAAGAAAGTCTATCCGATTATCAATACGCTTGCGCCAGTGCAGTCTATGGAGCTGAAGAAAAAGAAAGAAATCATCTTCCTTGGGCGTCTCTCTTACGCTGATAAGCGCGTTGATAGATTGATTGATATTTGGGCGAAGATTTATCAAGACTTGCCTGAATGGTCTCTTAAAATTTATGGGCGAGGAAAAGAGGAGAAGCGTCTCAAGAAGCAGATTCAGAGACTAGGACTAGAACGCATTAGCCTTGAAGGCTATGTCCGTGATACGGAGGCTGTGCTTCGCCGTAGCGCAATCCTCTGTCAGACTTCTAGCTATGAGGGTGTGCCTATGTCTATGCTCGAGGCACAGAGCCAAGGCGTCGTGCCGATTGCTTTTGCTGCCACTTCGGGTATTCGTTTTGTTATTGGCGAAGGTGCTGGCGTTTTGATACCGCCATTTGAGCTAGATGTTTTTGCTTCTGAACTGAAAAAACTCTGTCTTGATGAGGCATACAGGGCGGAGCTTCAGAGACATTGTGTGATTAAAAGTCAAACTTATTCAGACGAAGCTAATAGAGCAACTTGGCAGAGGCTTTTTGCTTCTGCCTCAGAGCAAACAAATAATGACGATGCCAGATAGAGAACAAGCTTATAAGGTAGCCTTCCTGCACGGAGCGCTGCCCCTTGGAGGTGGAGAGAAGGTCTCTGAAGAGACAGCAAAATATATCTCTAATAAAGGGATTGCTAGCGTTTTCTTTGCGACCTCTTGGGATAAAGAAAAATGGTCTTTGCCTACAGATGACAGTGAAGTAGTCTTAATTCCCAAGGGGCTTCTAAATAAGTCTAAACGCCTTGACTTCATCATTAGCTACATCAATCAGCATAATATCCGTTACCTCTTTATTGTCAATAACTACAAGTATTACAGCACGAAAATTAGAAAAGAAACTCCCTGTAAATGTATTTACTGGCTACATTCTTGTCCTGACAGGAAGGAATTAGATACTCTTGGGCGAAAGAATGGTTCTCTTCGCTTCTATCCGAAGCGTCTGCTCCGTCCGCTGTATGACTTGCTTTGGGAGCAGTATTTCAAACTCTACAAATCTTGGAATATAAAAAAGGAACGTCATCGCTTTGACGATACTGATGGGCATATTGTCCTCTGTGCTGAATATAAAAAAGAGCTTGCCTCACGCTTGAATCTCTCAGAGCAGGAAGCCGAACGGATTTTTCCGATTATCAATACTATTAAGCCGATAGATGCCCCAAATTTAAAGAAGAAAAAAGAAATTGTTTTTGTGGGTCGGCTCTCTTATGCAGACAAGCGCCCTGATTGCTTGCTGGATATTTGGCAATTGGTGCATCAAGAGCTTAGCGACTGGTCGCTGAAGATTTATGGCAGTGGCAAGGAAGAAGCTTATTTGCGTAAACGTATTGAGGAGTTAGGTTTGAGCAATGTTTCTTTGGAAGGTTATGTAAGGGATACTGCATCAATCTATGGGCGCTCGGCTGTCCTCTGCTTGACTTCTGACTATGAAGGCGTTCCTCTCGTGCTGATGGAAGCGCAAAATTACGGACTTGTACCAATAGCTTTTAGTACGACGTCGGGTATTAGTTTCTTACTTGATGGAGGTGCGGGAGTTTTGATTGCTCCAAATGATGTAAAAGCTTACGCTGATGAGCTCAAGCATCTCTGCTTAGATAAAGATTATTATGCCGATGTTCAAACTAAATGCCTCCAAAAACGTCTGAGCTATTCGGAAGAAGCAAATGAAGCTATTTGGCAAAAGTTGCTTAAGCTCTAGTTAATCGTTGTTCAAAGATAAAAAGGGAGAGTAGCACGAAATAGCTTGTATAAGCATAGGTGAAAGGTGACTCTATGATGAACATTGGTAAGAGGAATAGCACGAAAAAGAATAAAATGCGATGCTCTCTTACTGCACGGTAGAGGAGCGAGAGGATAAAAAGCCCTGTCCAAAGCAAGCCAATGATACCAAAATTTACCATCATTGAGAGTAGAAGGTTGTGAGCGTGAGAATGATTTATAGCTCCCTTGTTCTTGAAAATGACCATTTCCGCACCTGTTCCCTGCCCTAAAACTGGGAAAGCCTTAATTTGTCTTACAGCCTCTTCATACAGTTCCAGCCTTAGATTGTCCACAAACAAAGTCCTCTGCATATAGAGAAAAGCTAGAGATAGCCCCAATGCAGGGAGTAACCAATACACATTTTTCTTGAAGAAAAGCCTAAATGCTCCAGCGTTAACTCTGTAAATCCAAAGGATAAGCATTAGCCCAACAAAATAAAGCCCATAGCGCAGATGGGTAAAAAGCACGAAAATGCTCGTTAGTAGAATGAAGACGCTTTCTTCTCTTTGGCTGTATTGAGTTTTTGCCTTGGAGAAAAAGGAGATTAAGAAGTAGGGCAAAAGGGCTAAAAGCATATAAGAGGGGTGTCCAGCTTCGAGCCAATCGTTATAAAAAATATAAGTGTCTCCAGCAAAGAGTTTCGCTTGATAGATGCGACTTAGCGGTTGCTTGAGCCAAGCCCATTGGTCAGGGAAATAAACTAAGTGGAAGAGCATTACATATAATAGATAGACACTCAGCATCGCCAAGACAATAGGCAAAGCAAAGCGAACGAATCTGTAGACGGAGCTTCGCTTAGGCTTGTAGATAAACAGGCTCAAAGGCAAGAGGACGTAGAAAATATATCTATCTGTTAGATTAGGGAAATCTGCCTGCTTCTGCCAAATTAAACCGACTGCGTTTAAGAAAAATAGCGCGATCAAACACCATAAATATAAAGGCATTTCCTTTGCCCTTTGTTGGATAGCTTCTTTAATCTGACTAAGCCCTTGAGTTTTTTTCTTTGCCTTTTGCCATTGTCGCAGGAAGCGTCCCAAGACGAAGGCTAGGTAGGCAGAGATGAAAATCATTGAAAACCACGTGCTGTAGAACCAAAAGACTTGTGCAAGCAGAAGTAATAAGAGGGGGCTACGGTCGCTCTCGTCTATGGAAGTGAGTATGCCTTTCAAGTATTTGCTGTCTATGCTTAAAGAGAGACTGGGTAAGAGAAAGGCAAAACCCAGCATGAAGGCTTTTGGTGTCTTGTCGCTGATAGGACTGATTGGGAAGCCACTCCAGCGTAAAAGGAGCACGGCTGTTGCCGTCAGCATTAGACTGATGAGCAAAGCCTTCAAATAGCGAGGTGTCCCCGCGTATAGATTTTGTAATCCTTTAATTTCCATTTGTATAAGCCTCTGCCACAAAGATAAGCATTATTATTTTTCATAAGCAGTTGTTCTGGGTTTTGTAGATGTTGATAGTGCTGTTAGAGCTTTGCATAATTAGCTTTTCTGCTTCTGACTTTTATCCTATAGTGATTATAGACTTTGGGGAGGCTTATCTTTCGGTCATTGAGCTGTCGAAATGCCGAAATAGTGGCAAATTTAACGTAAGGTGGAACGCTTCAACAAGCTCAGTAAACCTCTCAGTAACCAACCCGAATCGCCCCTAGGTAATAACATCTCTGTGCGAATTTCTGTAAAGGGAGAAGCCTTTGCTCCTTGCTTGCTAATCTATTTTTTGTTTGCTCAGAAAAGTTTAGCGGAAAAGTCAAATGAGTTTATGGGAAAACTTTTTTGAGTTTAGCGCTAAGTTTTCAAAAGTTTATGGGAAAGTTTTTTAGAAGTGATGATGTTCTTTCTCATTTTACTGTGTTTCAGTTACTTAGTTCTTGTCTTTTATTGGGCTTTTATTGAAATTTTTCTCGTGGAAGAAAAAGAGCGAAAAAGCGTGATATATACCATATATAATATAGGGCGTTTTTTAGCTTGAATTTTGTGTCTTGGATTGTGCTTTTTACTTTCCTTAAAAAACTCATAAATAGGGCAAGCTCTTTTGTTTGATGCCTGCTTGTGCATAATTTTCAGAGAAAAAATGATATTTATCGAAGCATTGTTGTAGGAATGAAAAAAAGTTAGTATATTTGCAAGCGATAATCCGAATAATGTACGTGATAATCGAACCTATTGTCAGCTTCAAGAGGGATTAGCTATTTATAGCATAATGCCGATGTAGCTCAGCGGTAGAGCACTTCCTTGGTAAGGAAGAGGTCTCGGGTTCAAGTCCCGACATTGGCTCTAAGAGGTTTGTTTGTCGGAT
>PDWI01007860.1_pt1 | contig 12751 bp, 11 predicted proteins | sample 1430891 | NCBI WGS metagenome assembly PDWI01 (sample SAMN01162508, study PRJNA174530) | Oral metagenome, whole genome shotgun sequencing project. | biome: Marine environment; feature: Marine mammal; material: Swab sample of the gingival sulcus; isolation source: swab sample of gingival sulcus... | reverse complement strand
GAGCTAGGGGATATAGAAACATTGACAATTTTATTAACATGATTTATTTCATCTGTGGAAAACTCAAATTTGATTACCCACTGTATTCGACATAGAGCCTAAAAAGTTTACCTTTCATTAAAATCTTTTTGTATAAAAATGGCAATAAGGTTTTTTACCTGTTTTTTCGTAGTAGTCTTGATGGTATTCTTCCGCAGGATAAAAAGTTGTTGCCTGTGTTGCTTCGGTAGCAACCTCATATCCTTTGCGAATTAGAACCATAATTAGGCTATCTGCAATTTCTTTCTGCTTATCATTTGTATAGAATATTTCGGAGCGATATTGGTTGCCTATGTCAGGTCCCTGTCTGTCTATCTGCTCAGGGTCGTGAATCTCGAAGAATAGTTTTGCTAAATTTTCAAAATCAATTTTTGTGTTATCATATACCACTTCTACAGCTTCGGCGTGTCCCGTGCGTCCACTGCAAACCTGTTCGTAAGTCGGATTTTCGACATGTCCGCCGATATATCCAGATTCAACTGAAATAACTCCTTCTTCCTGTTTGAAAAAATGTTCTACTCCCCAAAAACACCCTCCTGCAAAATACACTTTCTCAATATCTTTAGATTTTGATTCAGTTTTCGCTTCGGATTTTGGAATAAAATTCATTGAAATTGAGTTTACACAATGACGGGTATTTTTTTCTGTAAATCCCTCTCCCTTAAAAACATGCCCCAAATGACCACCACAGTTTGCACAGACAATTTCGGTCCGCATTCCATCAGCGTCAGGTATTCGTTTGACAGCACCATGGATTTCGTCATCAAAGGAAGGCCAACCACAATTCGACTTGAACTTACTCGATGATTCATAAAGCCGTGCATCACACTGCTTACAGGTATATGTACCCTCTTCATAGAAGTCATTGTATTTTCCTGTAAATGGACGTTCTGTTTTCTTATTTTGAATTACTTGTATTTCTTCAAGTGTTAATTTATTGTATTTTTTTTCTTTGTTCATATTCTGTTCTCCTTGAATTTCACAGCTTGATAATATAGTAATTACCATAATTATATGTAATAAAGTTTTCATTTTTTATCCTAATTTTCTCACCTTTCCAACATATTTACTTGTAATACGTAAACTGATTAGATAGTGAGTTGTAAAGTTACACTATTGGTATTAGACTCTTTTTTAAAAAGAATATTATTAATTTATTGGGATTTTTGTATGAGAAACCTTAAACTTATTTTAATGACACTGATTTTATCTCTTATCGTTGTGTCGTGTGGAGATTCAAACGAACCAACAGATAATGGTTTTACAATGACACAGGATTCGTATTGGATTATGCAGAACTACGAAACTAACGAGGCTGGCGAACTTGAGGAAACTGATATAGATTCGTCTTATTTTGGAAGTCCCATGATAATCGAAAATAAAAAATGGAATACCTATATATCTACAAAATCAGGAGTTGCACTCAAAAGCGATACCAGTTTTTTTCGTACTGATGATGATATGGTATTTATGTTGTATGATTTCGGTGCAGAAAGTATGCTTGGTAGTGAATTAAAATCGGAAGTTCTTGTTGCTGATTGGGATGCAACCCACTCATGGATTGCAACAGAAATTGATACAACAATTGCTGTTAATTACAATGACAACAATATTGAAGCCGATATTGAAATAACAGTTCAAGTTGCACCTGGTAAGAACACGACGATAACAGTAGCAGGAAAAAAATATGATGTTAAAGAATTTGTGGTAACTACTGAAGTAGAAGTTGATGCGGCTATTATTATATCCAGTATTTCGATTGAATTTGAAGCTGTACAGAGATATTTTGTTTCCAAAGATAACTTCATTCTCCAATCGAAAGAAGACGAATATTTAACCAAAGTCAATTTCTTAGGGCAGAAACAGGACTTCACTACCCCTGCTGCTGAAAGTAGATGTATTCGGTTTGATGTGAAATAACAAAGAAATTAAAAAATTTAGTTAATTATAGAGATACGATGTTTCGTGTCTCTTTTTATATTGATATGATAGAAATTTAACTTACTATATTTACGCGACTTATATTTTTTTAATTTTTTTTATAAAAAACATATAAAAAAACTAAAGTTATAAAAAAAGCAGTCGATAACAATATAGGGATAGGAATTTTTATCAGCAGGGATGCTGACAGCAAGGAAGCTCGGTTTATTAATATAACAGAGAGGTTAGTATGCCGTCTGGTGTAGCGAGTGGACCTAAAATACGTACCAACATCCCGGCTTTAAATGCGTATAATGCGTTAGCAATTCAGGATAGAGCGATTGCACAGAGTCAACTTAGACTTTCGACAGGATTGCGTATTAATTCAGCGTCGGACGACGTTGCGGGGTACATAACTTCGCGGAGTTTATCTTCGCGAAATTCGGCACTTTATTCAGCACGGGATGCTGTTGGACAAGCAAAAAACGTGACTTCAATTTCACAAGATGCGTTAGAGAGTATCGCAGACCAGTTAATTGACATCAAACGTAATACTGCTGCAGCAACTTCTGGTGCGTTAGGTACAGACGAAAAAGTCGCTTTAGCGAAAAGTGCGTTCCGTATGGCGGAGCAAATCCAAGCAATTACGGATTCAACTGTTTTCGGAGGAAAACAGCTTTTACAGGGTGAATTTACAGGAGATTGGACAGTTGGCTATTATGCCAATAATGAACTTTTAGAGATTGAAATTAATCTCTCAAAAAATAATTCAGATTATGATTTGCAGGGGAATGCATCTAACGATTTCAATTTGAATGCTACGTACGATAAAACAGCAACAGATAATAGAGTTGCAGAAATTGGTAGTAGTAGTGTTGCTGCTAAAAATTTTGCAGGAGTAGAAGGCTTAGACCTTAGCAGGCTCAATGCGGTAAAAACGGATAATTTGGGTATATTTTCAGAAGAAAATATTGATGCAACATTGCTATCGCTTTCAGATGCAATTCAAAATGTAACCAAAGTTGCTGCCTATGTAGGGGGAATTGAAACAAGATTAAATTCTCAGGAAAATTTGTTGAATACTCAAATCACAAATTTCCAATCAGCAATTTCTAAGATTGAAGATGCAGACATTGCAAAAGAGCAAATGAAACTAACAATCGCTAATTTTCTTCACGAGTCAGCGATGAATTCATTAGCACAAGCAAATCAAAATCCAGAGGCATTTCTGAAGCTGTTCTATACTTCATAATATCAAAAAAAATGGAGACGTTGCATTTCTCTGAGTAAACTCAAGGTATGCAACGTCTCGACTTTTCTATCTTTCTATAGATCCAATTATACAAATCTATATTTTTTTGTGTTATAATTCTTCTAACTTTTCTTCGATAGAAATATCACTTTGCTTATCTTTCAAGAAAAAATGCTTAAAGAAATAAACCTCAACAGAGGTTAACATCAGAAGGGATAATGTATCTTTGTTGAAAAATATAGTTTCCCAATTATCAGGATAGCATAAATTAACTATAAAAGTCATCATCGGCCAACCGATTGAAAAGAGCAAAATGAAAAGTGATAAGCCCATGAATCCCTCTCGAACACGGCTTGTCCTCCAATACTTTGTGAATATATATACTGCTGCTACAATATGTAAATGGAAAATAAGTATTTCTATCATTTCAAGTCCTATTCAATATCGTAAGATTTTCCGGAATACATTGGGTCCCAAGGAGGAAGTATTGTAGGTTCAGTATCTAATATTTTTAGAGTTTCTTTGTCAATATGTTTTTTGTGAACGATTAGGCGGAACATATATTCGTCAAACCATTGATCAGTCATAATCAAAAATCCTTCCCAACCTGCAGAGCTACCCCATGAATTTTCCAAAAGCCATTTATCTACTGATTTACCATCTTCCGCATAATCGAAAGCTACAAGAGCCATACCATGAGATGAACCACTTTCGTAAACACTGATTCTTTCTTCTTTTGTCATAGAAAAATCAACACCAAGCAGAGCATCATAATTAAAATTTTCAGTATCCAAAGTACCATTATTTTTATTTAAGAATTTTCCAACATCACATGAAAAATACATGGCTTCACCAGCGATGATTGAGTTTTTTGCAAATTCTTTGATTTTATCTGCATCTAAGTTGATATATTTCCAGTTGTCTCCTTCAGCAAGAGAACGATCATATTCGATTTCAAAAAGTTTTTCAAATTCACGAGTTGGGTCATTCATTAACATCACATAATCATCGAAATTTATCTTTACAAATTCATCTCTGAATGTAATTGGAGTATATTTTTTTGCACTGATAAGACTGTCGTTTTCGTCTTTATATCTCCAAGTAAATTCTGTTGGAGGTTCGCCCATAGTCAGTACCAAGATACGGTAAATATCAGCTAAAATTTGTTTTTTCTTATCTCTGATTGAAGTGATATTAAGATTCTTAATTTTTCTAATTTCCAATGCACCTTTGCGTAATCTTGTCTTTATTAATTTGCTTACTTCGACCGTGTGATTACTGTGATAAGTTTCTGGCATAACATCACTTGGAACTACACCATATTTTTTAACATTATTAGAAAAAGTAGTCCATTGACCGCCGTCGTTAATAGGATGCTTGATGAAAAATTCTACTTTTTTATCGTCCATTGCCAAATCTTTTGTTTCTATTATACCTTCTAAAAACAGATTTGATTTTTCTAATTGGTCGAAAAAGAAATTGTAATTCTGAGAAAACTGGAAACTTGGCATATTATAATCTTCAATTACCTGCTCACGAAGTACATTTAGCCCCGTAAAAAGCCAGCATCGACCTGAACGCTGTTGGTCGGTTATTCCTTTGATTTTGATACGGTTAGAGAAGTTTTTATCGATATGTGAAAGATTTTCTCGGTTTATAACCATTGATTTAATTTCGTTGTTAGAAATTGCATTAATTAGGTACTCCGCGTTTTCTAATTTCGCATTTTTCTTGATTTCCTGCAAATCATTTTTTGTCAATGCCCCATCATGTTGAGCAAAAGAGTTTGTTACACTAATAGCAAAAATTGCTAATACAATTAATGTTTGTTTCATTACTCACCTTTATAATTTGTTTTTGATTCTGTTTTTCTTATATTTTGCTATATTTTTTTGATGTCCTTTAAAATCTACTGAAAAGTTATGCCTACCACTTCCGTCTCCTATTGCTACGAAGTAGAGATAGTCGTGCTTTGCAGGATTTAAAGTTGCTATAATTGCTCCTTTCCCTGGGTTATTAATCGGAGTTGGAGGTAATCCTGCATACACATAGGTATTGTATGGACTGTTTATGTCCATATCTTCACGTCTTAATTTTTTCTTGTTACCAAGTGCGTATTGTACTGTTGGGTCAGCTTGAAGTGCCATTCCAATACGTAAGCGATTATGATAAACACCTGCTACTTTTGCATATTCTTCTGCAACAGGGGTTTCGGCTTCTACGATTGATGCTAAAATTAATATTTCATACATTGTCATTCCCATAGAATTAGCTTTTGCTATATTCTCTTTTGAATGCAACTGTTTTCCTGCTGAAAGCAAACGGTTTATTATGGTTTCTGCTGAAATATCATAGTCAAATTTATATGTATCAGGTAGTAGAAAACCATTAATGTTTTTTGCATCTACACCTCTTGTTTTCAAAAATTCTTTGTTTTCACAGAGTTTTATAAAATCGGATTTAGACACATTTGATTTTTTATCCACAATTTCAGCAATCTCTTCGTATGTCAACCCTTCAGGAAAAGTTATTTGCTTTTGTGCAACAAATTTACTGGAACAAAGTCCGTTTATCATGTCTAATTTTGTAATTCCTTTCGGTATGTGATGACAGCCGGCATTGATAAATTTTTTCTCGCTACGGGCAATGTATTTCAGATAGTTTTCGTAGAACCATTCTGGATTCATGAGGTTAGCTTCATTGAGAAGTTTGACAATTCCACGTGTGGATAATCCTTTCTGTATGCAGATTATATGTTCGGATTCTACGGGAGAAGCTAATTGTTTTTCAATATAACTTTTACCTATCATACTGCCAATTAGCAATGTAATTATCAAGACAACCAAAACCAACAGAAATTTCTTCATAAAATATGCATATAAAAAAATACAAATTTACGAAAATTTTGGGAGATAAGTAGGATTGAACATACGAAGTTAATTCTTTAATTCTAATTTTTCACGATATTCTTTATTCATTTATAAAGTGGTTCAATATAGATATTGGAAGTATTTTTTATATAGAATCTATTTATATAGATCTATGATTACTTATCATCATCTTAATTATTAGCATATTCCTAATGCCTAAAAATGGGCAGTTTAAATGAGAACGTAGATCCCTGACCTTCAATGGAACGTATAGTTAATTCAACTCCAATTTTTTTAAGGAAATACTGTGACATACTAATTCCTAAACCTGTCCCTTCTTCGTAGTCGGTTCCAAGAGCAGAGTTCAGATTCTTATGCGTTTTAAGAGATTCTATAGTTTCCTGCGACATACCAATACCTTCATCTTTTACTAAAATCTCAACTTGGTCGGTCTCATTATAAAGACGAGTAAATATCGTTATAGTACCCTCATTATAAGTGAATTTCACCGCATTATCAATCAAATTTCTAAGTACAAGAGAGAGAATAGATGGATCGCTACCGACATACATAGTTTCAGGGATTTTATTTTCGACATATACTCCCTTGTGTTTCATCGTATGTGTATATAAATCAGTAATATTATTGACAATATCTCCAATCTTTACAGCTTCAATTCTCACGCTGAATCTGTTTTCGATATCTAATCCCCAGTTTATGAGTTCATCAACCATTGCCTTGAGTTTTGCTGATGTATAGAATGCAGCATCAATCATATCTTCCATTTCTTCGAGATTGTTATTGTTTTTATCACGTTTTGCAAGGCGTAATGAAGCATTGATAATTAAAAGCGGGTTCTTAATATCATGGGTAATGATATAAATCAGTCTATTTTTTACGCTATTTGTTTCCATTAATTCTTTATTTTGTGTTGCAAAATTTTTATTGCTTCGTTTAATAAGTCTAATTCGAGTCCACAGAATTAATAAAATCAAAATAGTTAATATTATACCACCAATCGTATAAATCCTGTCTTCACGTCTTTGCATTTCTAATATTTCACGATGGCTGTCCATGATTTTTTGGTTAAATTTTGATTCTAATTTGTTAATACTTTGTCTGTGTTTTAGTGTGAGTTCATGATTCATCAAAGTATCTAAAATTCTCGAAGACTCTAGTGCTAAACTTTTCATTCCTAGATTGATATATGATTGTAAAAGCATATAGTTGATTTCATACTTATCATCAAAGTTTATGAATATAGAATAGTTAGATATAATTTGATTTGCACTTTTAATCAAACTCGAAAAATCATCATTTTCAAAATATATTTTGCTTCTGAGAAATTCTAACTGATAAATAGTTTTCCTATCCAAGGTTTCGGAAAAACCATTCTCACCATGTTCCACCCAGACCATAGCAGAATCATATTCTTTAGCTCTGATAAATGCTTTAGCTATGTATATACATAGTTCTGTTTTTTCAATATCCGAATTAGTAAGAGCATCTATATCAAAATACATTTTTCTGAAAAGTTTGATAGACTTCGAAGTTTCACCAAGATTTTCAGATAATATTATAGCAATATTTACTTCCAATAAATTTACAGCATCATGGTTGTCAATTTTTTTGAAAATATCCTTAGCAGTCTCCAACTTTGAGATTGCAGCACGATAGTCTTTTCGCTTGACATCCAAATCTGCGTAATTATTCAGAGTAAAAGCATAAATTTCTAAATTATATCTTTCTGAATCTGATAAGTTTTCAAATCTATTCATAAGATTTTCATAATCAATGAGATTAAGAGCTTTAATATATAAATTACCAGCCTTTTTAAGAGAGTCCACCATAGCGTATGTCAAAGCCTGCATACTAACTACCTCCGAATATAATCCAGTATTTTGGCTATTCATAGCATACCATGATGCGACCTCTAATTCCTGAAGTGCTTCATCATATCTACCTTGGTATGTAAATTTATATTTTGCATGATTAGCAATTAAACAGGTTAATTCTTCGTATTTATTACGGAAATCTAATTTTTTTTTCAAATTAGCGTAGGCATTTTCAAAGGTAATTGAATCATTATCTTTATTAATTTCTTCCAAATAATTATAAAGCAATTTAACACGTCGATGAACCATTAATTCTTGCTTAACTCCAGCATCTAAAATACTATCAATCTGACTATTTAAAAGATGTTTAGCGAACGTCTTAGAAAATAAAGCCATAAAAAATAACACACACACCAACGCTTTCATCGGGGAACTCAATTTAAAAGAATAAAAATAAGTATAATTTCCAAATAAATTGATATATTTGAAAAAGTTGTGAAATTACATTGAATAGCCTATATTTATCAGAAATTTCTCGATATATGTATCATAGTCAAGAATTAACTACTATCTCTTTTCCTTCGCCCACCCAAATACTTCGATATACTTTTCAGCAGCTTCTTTAGAGGTGAAACGCTTATTCATTGCATTTTTTCGTATATTGTCAAACTTGTTTGGTTTGTCATAAACTTCAATTGAACGAGCAATCGCCTTGTGAAGTTCCTGCGAATTATACTCCCAAAAAGTAAAACCACATCCTTTCGGATTATTATCTGAAAACTCAATTACAGTATCAGCAAGACCGCCCGTTTCTCTGACAATCGGAATAGTAGCATAACGCATTGCATACATTTGGGTTAAACCGCATGGCTCGTATCGTGAAGGAATTAAGAAAAAATCGGCGGCAGAATAAATCTTATGAGATAGAGCTTCATTGTATCCAAATTCAATAATTGTATCTAAAGGATAGCGGTTTTTCAAGTAGTTAAAGAATATCTCGTATTTTTTTTCACCAGAACCTAACATTGCAAACTGAATTTGTCCTGTTCCCAAATAATACTCTATACAGCTCATCAAAAGTTCTATTCCTTTCTGCCCTGCTAATCTCGTAACAATTGCGTAAAGTGGTTTATTATTCGGATTTTGAATCCCATATTCCCTTAACAGCTTTTTCTTGTTAAATAGCTTCTTTTGTAATGAGTTAATGTCGTAATTTTCAGGTATGTAGTTATCTGTTTCGGGAGACCATAGTTCGTAGTCTGCTCCGTTCAAAACACCAATTAAATCAGCTCCGCGAGTATTTAGTTCCTGTTGAAGTCCTTCGCTGTAGTAATCAAATCTAATTTCTTTAGCATAGGTAGGGCTTACAGTAGTAATTTTATCAGCAAACATAATCCCTGCTTTCATCGAATTAACCATTCCGAACTGCTCAAACCATGATCCGATGTAGAATTCACTCATACCAAATCCTGTAAATTCCATAGCTCTTTCAGCCTCAAACTTTCCCTGGTACCCTAAATTATGAATTGTGTAAACTCCAGCGGTATTTTTGAAAGCCTCGTCTTGACGATAATGAGTTTTCAAAAATGGCATAGTAAAGGCCAAATGATAATCGTGAGCGTGTATTATATCAGGTTTAATTTGCAATGCTTTACAGCTTTCCATAACCGCTCTACTGAAGAAAATAAATCGTCTATCATTATCAGCATATTCCTTCTCCTCTCCATAAATCCCGTTTCTATCAAAATATACGTTATTCTCTACCAAATAAACATCGACATCGGTGTCAGGTAGTTTTCCGTGCCAAAGACGTGCATATTCGGTCCAATAACCAACTGGAATAATTAGAGTTAAATCGGTTGGATTAAAATTATATTCTGCTGTATTAATACATTTATATTTTGGCATAATTAGAATTGGATTATGTCCCATTTTTTTCCATTCTTTAGCCAAGGAGGAAACAACGTCTGCAAGGCCTCCTCTTTTCGCTAATGGAGCAGCTTCAGCTGATGCTAATATTATATTCATTTTTGTTCCTAAAGAAAGTTAGTGGAAAATACTAAATAATTGGGGTATTTGTTTTTAAAGAATTCTTCTGCTTTGTCTATTTCGAATTGAGTTTCAAATACTCCGAAAGTCGTTGAGCCACTTCCGCTCATGAGTGCAAAGAATGCTCCCTGCTCATACAATTCATCTTTTAACGTTTTTATTTTTGAGTGAACCTCGAAAACGCTTGACTCAAAATCATTGATAAATATATCCTTCCACTTTGATAAATTCATAATTTCATTTTCAATAAACAGTTGATAATTAATTGGATTAGATGTATTTCTAAGTTTTAGATTTCTGTATGCAAAGGCTGTAGAAATATGTATTTTCGGATTAATCAGCAAAATATGGTATGGTAGATTAATATCTTTTGCTTCTAATTTTTCTCCTCGTCCCCTTCCAATGGCAGGAGTATTCATCAGGAAGAACGGAACATCGCTGCCCAATTTTCTGGCCAATGGGTATAGAGCTTCAATATTCTCTGGTTTTCCATGATATTCACGTAAAGCTAACAATGTAGAAGCCGCATCAGAACTGCCTCCGCCTAGACCTGCACCGATTGGAATATTTTTTTCTAACTCAATACTGAAGCCTTCTGAAGTTTGAAATTCTTTGTTGAAAATATCTATTGCCTGAATGATAATATTATCCTGTTCAGACAAATCTTGAACTTTTCCTGAAATTTGCAATCTGTTAGTAGGGTTATCATTAAAACAAAACGATAATTTATCCGTTAAATTGATTGGAGCGAATATGGTATTAAGCTCATGGAAGCCGTCATTTCTTTTGAAAAGTACTTCCAAAGAGAGGTTTATTTTTGCGTTGGGTTCAGTTTTAATTTGTTGTTTTTTCATGTAGTATTTATGAAAGATTTGAATTTAAAAATAAAAGATATTGACTTAAAATTAAAAGAAATAGATTTTGAAAAAAATATCATTCCCGAAAAAAATCAAATTCTGTTCAAGCAGGAACTAATTAGAAAGTCCATACATTTAAGTTCATTGTCGATTCCAGTCAGTTTTCTGTACCTCAATAAAGAGACCGCATTAGTTATCTGCTTAATCCTTATGTTAGCCTTTGTAATCCCCGATGTAGCAAGAAAATTTTCAAAACGTTTGAATGATGTAATATTGTTTTTTTTCAAAAATATGCTCAGGAAAAATGAGCGTGAAAATAAATACGTTCTAAATGGTGCATCATGGGTTCTTATTAATTCCTTCTTGGTACTGCTGATTTTTCCCCAGTATGTTGCAAGCATCTCCCTGGCTATTCTGACTATATGTGATGTTGCTGCTGCACTTTTTGGACGAAGGTTCGGTAAGCATCGAATATATAATAAATCTATTGAGGGAACAATCGCATATAATTTATCGGGTTTTTTGGTAATTGCCGCATATTATTTTGCTTTTACACCTGAAGTTGTATTTTTGCTTGGAGGTATTATTGCTGTGATAATTACTTCAATAGTTGAGTTAGTAGCGAAAGAATACAATATTGATGATAATTTTGCAATACCTATGACAGCTGGAACAGTACTTTGGTTGGTAAGCAGTTTTTCAAGTTCTGCTGGTACGGGATATGCATATTTTTTAAATTAATTAGTTGAGAGTAAGATGTTATTGATTATTCCAATGTTAAAACTTTCTAAAGGGAAAATTCTAAGTAATATTATCGGTGAGGAAAATATGAAGAAGTTTTATACACAACTGAAGTCTGACCCCGAACGTCTTGCCAATCTTCTACGCCGTGAAAACTCAAAATCAATTCTATTCTTTGATTATGATTCGTTTATTCATGAGAATAATACCGAGAATGTAAATCTTATTAAAAGAGTGGTTAAATGCATGGATATTCCTATTCAGTATGTCACTCGCATACCTACAATAAGCTATGCCGAGCGTCTTCTTGAAGGTGGAATTCAAAGAATTTTTGTCGATGATATACTACTAAAAGAAACAGATAAATTAAAACAACTCGTTGATAAATATACACCTTCTAAAATTTGTACGTTTTTCTTCTTTAGAAATGGCCAACTTATACCAACCGATAAAAATCATTCTCTATGCGTCGATGAATGGATTAATTTAGCGAAAAAAGCTGGTATAAATCGAATGTTATTCGGAGAAGAAGAGATAATCAAAGAGGGAAAAAACTATGATTTTGACGAAATGTTCGAGTTTGCAAAGTGCCACCAAATGAAAATGACAATTATTGGAGGCATACATTCTTCCGAACTTTTGCGGAAATTCAATTCTGCTTTTCCCCCTTATATAGACTCAGTTGCACTTGGTAAGTCCTTATTTGAGAATAATTTTCCTTGCCAAAAAATGTGGCGAATGGTAGAATCTGAATTAGAAGGACAGGAAAATGTAATCACCACAGCCGGAGAGCTTACACGAGATATTATGAAATGTAGTGATGATATAGATTGAGAATATAAGAATGAAAAAACAAAATACAGGCACTTGAAAAACGTATCATACCAAATTGATTAGGATACTATGAATAATGATATAATCAAATTTCAAAATAAAGATTGAAATAAAAAAATCCGTAAGATTTAATTTCTTACGGATTTTGCTTTTTCTTCTATACAAAGAAATTTTAATTTATTTTCTGATGCTGAATATCATTACCAGCTGACTGAAAAACTTTATCTTTCTATTATTAATTGTTGAGTTGTAGCAGTATTTCCAGTATTTATAATAACTTGGTAGGTTCCGCATGGTAAATTAGAAATATTGATTTCTTTTCTATCAGCAGTCATAACAAGCTGTCCGATAATA
>PDWI01014901.1_pt1 | contig 12753 bp, 8 predicted proteins | sample 1430891 | NCBI WGS metagenome assembly PDWI01 (sample SAMN01162508, study PRJNA174530) | Oral metagenome, whole genome shotgun sequencing project. | biome: Marine environment; feature: Marine mammal; material: Swab sample of the gingival sulcus; isolation source: swab sample of gingival sulcus... | reverse complement strand
TTGGCAGTTCCCGATATTTTTACAAAATATCGGTCGGGTGCTACGCTTGTATCTTTGCCCATTCTCTTCAACCATAAAGTCGTGGCTATCGCCACTCCCTTTGAAAATACAAAATAGGCAAAGGATACCACTTCGCCCCCTAACTGATTGAGAAGAAAACTAAACGGTTCTAATAAGAATCAAAACATATAATTTTAATCGGAATTTAAAGCCATAATTTTCTGATTTATTTTAAAAATCTTCTCTTGAGTTTGAGCTTGAATATCTTTTAATTCAGAGGAAGTATATGCTATCTCTTCTAGCTCTGAACAATTATCTTTTTTTAAAGAATTATATGCAAAAGCTGGTGCAGATGGAGTTTCAATAGCAAGCACAACTATGGAGGACATTAACAAGATAGATCCCCCAGTAATAAAGAATCCCCCTACAATTTCTAATCCAGTTCCAATTAATCCTTCACATGCAAGATCCTCTCCACTCCTTTGAGGCTCTTTTTTCTTTTGACTATTTACATCATTTATTTTCTCTATCCCTTTATGAACAGAAAAAGAGCCTCCTATTATGTAAATCAATCCACCAACAAGAGTAGCCCCTCCCCAAATTTTATATGTCATAGGTAATAGAGTTCCAGAAGCAACTTCTCTCTCTTCTAATGCTTCTATCTCCAACTCTAAATCTCTTTCTTTCTCTAATAATAGTTTTTTTTCAGACTTCAAAGCCTCTATCGACTTATCTTTTTTTAAAAGATTCTCATCTGCATAAATTAATGTATTACACAAAATAAGAAAAACTAAAATTTCAACAAAACTTTTCTTCATAAAAATTCCTGAAAAGAATTATAACATAGAAAATTCTTATTTCAAGTTTTTAAAAGCTTTTTTGTTAAATATTAAAAGTTAGAATTTACCCTTTCGAGAGAAAGAAAAAGCGGGTGCAGCGGTATCCTTTGCTTAACTTTAAATTTAGATTTGTTGTGGCGAAAGCCACAACTTTTTTCTTGAAAGAGGTTAAGCAAAGATTTAAGCGGAAGACGCGGTCAAATAAAAAGCTCTGCTTTTTATTTGATTTTCCCATAAAAATATATAGACAAAAAATTACTTCTTTGATATTATCTTTTTTACAAGGTGGCGTCGCCAAGTGGTAAGGCATTGGTCTGCAAAACCAACATTCACCGGTTCGAATCCGGTCGCTACCTCTACAGGATTGATTTCAATCCTTTTTTTTTGCTCAAATAGAAATGTAGGGAGATTACCATTATACCATTGTTAAAAGGACCTTTTCCAATCTCATCTACAACTTTTTCTACTGGTATTTTCTCAACTTCAATGTCTTCATTCTCGTCAAAATTTGTTTCTGTAGTTTTTTTTGCATTGTGGGCAAAATATGTGTAATTACCATTTTTCATAAAGGCTGGGTTTGGATTCACCACTCCTATTAGCTCAAATTTTTCGGCTGTATAACCTGTCTCTTCTTGCAACTCTCTAGCAGCAGCATCTATTGAAGCTTCTCCATCTTCTATTAGCCCTGCAGGAAACTCTAGCGTCAACTGCTCACTTCCATGCCTAAACTGTTTTACCATTAAAAAACAATCTTGCCCTTCTTCATTTTTTTCTAGAACTATTATGTTTACCCAATTAGGTGAGTCCAAGACAACAAAATCACTTTTTTTGCCATTTTTTAGAGATTTTCTCTCTATTAAATTACACTTAAATATTTTAAAATCTTCACTTCTTTTTATTTTAACATTTACCCATTTCATATCATTTTTTTTCATAAAAAACCTCAATATATTATATTAAAAATCTACTTTTTTTCTGTTTTTTTTAGTAAAAATTTATAGAAAATTAACAAAATAGTTTAAAATTTTGATTGAAAAAAGTATATAAAATAGTTAGAATAATCGGAGAATTTGTATTTATTATAAATTCAAATTATATAATAAGGAAGAAAAATAATGGCTGAAAAGAAAATGCTTACCATAGATGGTAACATGGCAGCCGCACACATAGCTTACGCTTTTAGTGATGTTGCTGCAATTTATCCGATCACTCCATCTTCTCCGATGGGTGAATATTCAGATTCGTGGGCATCTATAGGAAAAACAAACCTATATGGTCAAACTGTAGATGTTATGGAGATGCAATCAGAGGCTGGTGCAGCAGGTGCTGTTCATGGTTCTTTGAGTGGTGGTGCTTTGACTACTACTTTTACTGCATCACAAGGTTTGTTGTTGATGATTCCAAACATGCATAAGATTGCTGGTGAAATGCTTCCAACTGTATTTCATGTTTCTGCTAGATCATTAGCAGCTCAATCTCTATCTATTTTTGGGGATCATGCTGATGTTATGTCAACTAGAAATACTGGTTTTGCTATGACAGCAGCTTCTAGTATTCAAGAAACTATGGATATGGCTTTAGTTGCTCATTTGTCAACTTTAGAGAGTCAAGTTCCATTTTTAAGTTTCTTTGATGGATTTAGAACTTCTCACGAAATTCAAAAGGTTGAAATGATTGACTATGAAGATATTAGATCTTTAGTTAAAGATGAATATATCGAAAGGTTTAGAAAAAGAGCTATGAGACCTGAAGAGCCAATTGTTAAGGTTGCTGCTCAAAATGATGATGTATATTTCCAAGGTAGAGAAACTGTAAATAAATATTACAATGCAACTCCTGCTATTGTTCAAAAATATATGGATCAAGTTGGTGAACTTACTGGAAGAAAGTATAAACTTTTTGACTATGTTGGTGCAGAAGATGCTGATAAAATTATTGTTTCAATGGGTAGTTCTTGTGATACCATTGAACAAACTGTAAATTACTTGAATAAAAGAGGCTATAAGGTTGGTTTAATCAAGGTTAGACTTTTTAGACCTTTCTCTATTAAAGATTTAGCAGAAGCTATTCCAGCAAGTGTAAAAAAAATTGCTGTTTTAGATAGAACAAAAGAGCCAGGCTCTATTGGTGAACCTCTATATTTAGATGTTGTTGCTGCATTAAAAGGAAAGGACTACACTATCGTGGGTGGTAGATATGGTCTTTCTTCTAAAGACTTTACTCCTTCTGATGTAAAAGCTATTTATGACCATTTAGATGGAGCTTGTTTTCATAACTTCACTGTTGGTATAATTGATGATGTTACTAATACTTCTATAGAAGTAAAAGAAAAAATAGATGTTTCTGCAGATGATATTACAAACTGTATGTTCTGGGGTCTTGGATCAGATGGAACTGTTGGTGCTAACAAAAACTCTATTAAAATTATTGGTGGTAACACAGACTTAAATGCTCAAGCATACTTTGTTTATGACTCAAAAAAATCTGGAGGTATTACAACTTCTCACTTGAGATTTGGTAAAAGCTCTGTAAATATGCCTTGGCTTATTACAAGTGCAGATTTTGTTGCCTGCCATGTTCCAGCTTATATTGGAAGATATGAGATGGTTGAAGCTCTTAAAGAGGGTGGAACATTCTTGTTAAACTCTGAAATCCCTTCTGCTGAAGTTTTTAACCACTTCACAAAAGAGATGCAAGAGTTCATTATTGAAAAGAAAATCAAAGTTTATAACATAAACGCTTTAAAGATTGCAGAAAAAGTTGGTCTAGGAAAAAGAATAAATACTGTAATGCAAGCTGCATTCTTTAAACTTTCTGGTGTTGTTGAGGAAAATCTAGCAATTCAATATATGAAAGATGCGGCTAAAAAGTCTTTTGAAAGAAAGGGTATGGATATTGTAGAGATGAACTGGAAAGCAATTGATGCTTCTGCTGCTGCAATTGAAGAAGTTCCTGTTCCTTCAAGTATGGATGAAGTAAAAGAGAGCTTTGAAGCTGCTAAATTAATTTCAGATGATGCTAGTGATTTTGCAAAAAATATAATAAATAGAAGTATGCATCTAAAAGCTAATGATGTTCCTGTATCACAAATGTCTTTTGATGGAACTTTGCCAACTGGAACTTCTAAGCTTGAAAAAAGAGGTGTTGCTCCTAGAGTTCCAAAGTGGATTGTTGATAACTGTATTCAATGTAATCAATGCTCACAAGCTTGTCCTCATGCAGCAATTAGACCTAAACAAATAGAGCCAAAAGAGTTAGAAAATGCTCCAGAATCTTTTAAAACAGTTAAATCTAAAACTAAAAATGATAAAGATCTTCAATATAAAATTCAAATTTACATTGATGACTGTCAAGGTTGTGGTGTTTGTGTAAATGTTTGTCCTGCAAAAGATAAAGCTCTTGTTTGGTCAACTCTTGAAGATGAAAGAGAGTTAAAAGAAGATGATAACTACAGATTCTTTGACGAACTTCCAGAAGATATTACAGATGGTGTTCCTGAAACAAGTGTAAAAGCTGTTCAATTTAAGAAACCTCTTTTTGAATTTTCTGGAGCTTGTGCTGGTTGTGGAGAAACTCCTTATGTTAAACTTGTTACTCAGCTTTTTGGTGAAAGAATGATTATTGCAAATGCTACAGGTTGTTCTTCTATCTATGGTGGAACATTCCCTACTATACCATACTGTAAAAGAAAAGATGGAAGAGGTCCTGCTTGGGGTAACTCTCTATTTGAAGATAATGCAGAGTATGGTTTTGGTATGAGATTAGCTGTTGACTCTAACAGAGAACAACTAAAATATAATGTTGAAAAAGCTTTAGAAATGGGAACTACTCCAGAACTTACAGAAGCACTAAATAAAGCTATGGAAATATGGAAAGAAAAAGGTGCCGAAGCTATTGCAAATAATGACAAGATAAAAGCTATTCTTCCAAATGCTATAAAAGAGGCTAACGGAGAATTAAAAGTTGTTCTAGAAAAAATTGCAGAATTAAATGACTACTTTGTTGACAAGAGTGTTTGGATCATCGGTGGTGATGGTTGGGCATATGATATTGGGTATGGTGGTGTTGACCATGTTGTTGCTCAAGATAAGAATGTAAATATTCTTGTATTGGATACTGAAGTTTACTCTAATACTGGTGGTCAAGCTTCAAAATCTACTCCAATTGGTGCTGTTGCAAAATTTGCTAACTCTGGTATGAAGTTAGGTAAAAAGAAAATGCCATTTATGTGTATGACTTATGGTAATTGTTATGTAGCTTCTATTGCTATGGGAGCAAATAGAAACCAAACACAAAAAGCTCTAATGGAAGCTGAAGCTTGGGATGGACCATCTATAGTTTTTGCTTATGCTCCTTGTATTAACCATGGTATTGATATGTCAACATCTCAAGAAAGAGAAAAGTTAGCTGTTGAGTGTGGTTACTGGCCTCTATTTAGATATAATCCTGCTGCTGAAGAAGGCAAGCAATATGTATTTGAATCAAGAGAGCCTAAAGGCGGTTTCCAAGAGTTTATAAAAGGAGAAAGAAGATATACTGCTCTTCTTAAAACAAATCCAAAAGAGGCTGATGCACTTTTTGAAAAAGCAGAAGAGTCTGCTTTAAATGCTTATAATTTCTATAAGAGTATTTCAGCTATTATGTAGTTGAATTATCCTAAAAAAAAGAGAGTGTCTTTGAACACTCTCTTTTTTTTGTATTTTTTTTCATTTGATATATCAGTAAATTTTTATTTTAACAAATCAGCAAACGGATTATCACTATTTATATTTCTATCTTCATCTCTATTTGTTTCTCGATCTATTTTAGGTTGCGGTATGACTTTAGGCTTAGTTGTCTTGAAAGTAGCTACCACTTTTTTAGCCTTAGCTTTTTTTACTTCAGAAGTTTTTATTGTTTTTTTATGTGGTTGCTCTTTTTCAAATTTACTCATATCTATGTTACTTTTACTAAAGAAAGCTCCCATAGTATTTTTTGTTTCATCTACTCTAGGCTTATTTACTTTTTTGATATTTTTATTTTTCTTTTTAGGAAGAGATTTTTCTTTGCTCTTCATAGACATTGCAATTCTATTTCTCTCTATATCAACTTCTGTTATTCTAACATTTACTTTTTGATTTACTTTTACAATCTCATTTGGGTCTTTTACAAAGTTATCAGAAAGTTCACTAATATGAACCAATCCATCTTGATGAACTCCAACATCAACAAAGGCTCCAAAAGCTGTAACATTTGTAACCACCCCCGGAAGCTCCATATCCACTCTTAAATCTGATATAGTATCAATCCCCTCTGTAAAACTAAATAGGTCAAATTCTGCTCTTGGATCTCTACCAGGCTTATCCAACTCTTCCATAATATCATTTAGAGTTAAAAGACCTACCTCTTTATCCACATAATCACTAACTTTTATGGTAGTTCTTTTTGATCTATCTTTTATCAAATCTTCTACAGAGCAACTTCTATCTTTTGCCATTTTTTCAACTATATAGTAGGACTCTGGATGAACAGCACTAGCATCTAAAGGATTATCTCCCCCTCTGATTCTCAAAAATCCTGCAGATTGCTCAAAAACCTTGTCTCCTAAACCAACAACTTTTTTAAACTCTTCTCTATTTCTAAAAGCTCCATTTTTATCCCTATAAGCAACAAAATTATTTGCGATTCTTTCAGAAAAACCAGAAACATAACTCAACAACTTTGAGCTAGCAGTATTAACCTCAACCCCCACAGAGTTTACACAAGAAATAACAGTATCATCAAGAGATTTTTTTAACTGCTTCTGATCTACATCATGCTGATATTGCCCTACACCAATAGATTTAGGATCTATTTTAACTAACTCTGCCAAAGGATCCATCAATCTTCTCCCAATAGATACAGCACCCCGAACTGTTAAATCATACTCTCCAAACTCCTCTCTAGCTATTTCACTAGCAGAATAAACAGATGCACCAGCCTCATTTACCATAGAGATAATAGTTCCATTTAAACAGGATAGAGATTTGCAAAAAGCTTCAGCCTCTCTTCCTCCTGTTCCATTTCCAACAGCAACAGATTCAATCTTATACTTCTTTACAAGCATCTCTATCTCTTTTGATGCTCCTAATACATCATTTTTTGGCTCCAATGGATAAATTGCACTATGATACAAGAGTGAACCCTGTTTATCTAAAACAACTATTTTACATCCTGTTCTTAATCCTGGGTCAACACCCAATAAAACTTTTTGTCCCATAGGAGAAGCTAGTAACAACTCCCTTAAATTATCAGCAAATACACTTATAGCTTTCTCATCAGCTCTCTTCTTTATCTTATTTCGCATTTCTGTCTCCATAGATAGAGACAATAATCTTTTATAACAATCCTCACAAGCTAATCTAACCTCTTCGGAACATCTATTTGATGATTTAACATACTTACTAATTAAAATATCTAAAGCAGACTCCTCTTCTGGCAATATACGAAATGAAAGAAAACCCTCATCAGAACCTCTTCTTATTGCTAAAACTCTATGAGAAGGAGCATTTTTAGCCAGCTCTTTCCAATCAAAATAGTCTCTATATTTTTGTGCATCTTTTTCATCTTTATTTTTTGCAACAACAGTAGATATAATTTCAGAATAATCTTCAAAAAGCTCTCTCATTGAATTTCTTACATCTTTATCTTCATTTACTATTTCTGCAATAATATCTCTTGCTCCTTGAAGAGCATCTTCCACACTTTCTACAACTAATTTTTTATCACTACAAGATTCAGAATTAACATATTTTAAAGCCTCTTTTTCTAAATCAACATCATCCTGCTCTAAAATTAAATTAGCCAAAGGCTCCAACCCTTTTTTCTTTGCCTTTACACCCCTAGTCTCTCTTTTAGGTTTATAAGGCAAATATATATCCTCTAAAGTTGAAAGTTTTTCTGCTTTATTTATAGCTTTTTCTAACTCCTCTGTTAAAACTTCTTGCTCTCTCATAGATTTAAGTATAGCTACTCTTCTTTCATCTAAAGCCTCTAACTGCTCTAACCTATCTCTAATAGATATAACTTGAACCTCATCTAAATTACCTGTAGCCTCTTTTCTATACCTAGAAATAAATGGAACAGTGCATCCTTCATCAAAAAGTTTAACTGTTGCTTCAACTTGAGAAACTTTAAGCTCCAACTCTTTTGCAATTTTTATAATATTATCTACTTTACTCATAGAGCTATAATAATCTCTGTTGAATTGTTTTTCAATATTTAATTAAAAAATATAAAATAAAAAATTTTAAAAAAAAAAAAAAATGTGTATAATAACAGTATGGTTACAGATCAAAACAAAAGAAAAATGGACGAATTCATTTCTCATTTAATGCAAAATAGCTGTTTTGAAAATGAATTCTTCTTAAAAGTAGAAGAACATATAATTAGATTTTTCACCCAGAATATTCCATCGCTTCATAAAACATTGTCAACAAAAGAATATTTTCCAAATTTAGAATGGGCTGAAATAGAAAAACTTTTTACAAAAACAATAATCGATAAATCAAATAAAAAACTACTTCCTCTGATGCAAACACTAATATCAACAAAAATAAATTTTGATTTTTTAAATATAAAATATAAACTAAATAGACCTACAGATGAATATAAAAATGAAATATTAAAACTATTCTTTATAGAGTCTAGTAGAGTAGAGCTTAGACCTTGCTTTGAAACTGTAATAAAGATATTAAACTATGATTTAATAGACAAATATGTCGATGAAGTATTTTCACTAAAGTCATATACTTGCTTTGAATTAGAAAAAGTTCAAAAATTAAAACTTAGCAAAGAACATATTTCTGACTACATCAAAACAGCACTAATAATAAGTCTTATTGGATTTTCTAAACATTCTGATGATGAAGATATGGGCTTTGTTTACAAAACAACTCCTCAAAGAATAAATCATAATACATCAAGAATGCTAAAAAAGTATTATCCAACTATAAGAGATTCATACTGCAAAGTCCTTCCATCATTTCCGAAAGATTTTATATATGAAGCTATAGAAATGCATTTAAGTATTTTAGAATATCCAGAAATTCCAATGTCTTCAAGAATAGGTTGTTTAATATTCTCTTTAGCTAAAACATTTAATCCACAGCAAAAAGTAGATAGAGGAGCAGAAAACTACCAAAAATCTTGGTTTAAAACTCAACAAAAAAACTATAAATTCTTTGGCTATGATATAAAACTTATAGATGAATTTTACAGAATTGCCGCAGAGAAATATTGGTAGGAGGAGAAAAATAATATGAAAAAGCAAAATAAGTTTTTATCATTTTTAAATAACACTATAACATTTTTAATCGTATTAGTTATTATACAAACTTTATTAGAAGATATTGCAATTCTTAAAGATTTTAATTATTCAACAATAATTATCATAAAGATAATAGGCTTTATATTTGATACAATTTTTACCCTAGAATTTATAATTAGATTTATATATTCAATAGCAAAAAAAGATGTAAAAAAATATTTCATATATGAAAGAGGTTGGATAGACCTACTTGCTTCTTTGCCTCTACTACTTTTTGTTTCAGGCCCATTTATGTTAAGATTTTTTAGTATATCTATATTAAGTGTTGAGGGTTTAAAAACTGTCCCAAGACTTCTAAAATTAATAAAAATAATTAGAGTTGCAAAAATATTAAGATTTATAAGAGTTTTAAAAATATTTGGCAAAATAAAAAATACAAAAACACAAACAACTCAAAGAAGTGTTAATTACCTTTCTACAATAATAGTAATATCAATAATTCTTTTTGTATTTGTAATACAAATATTACAAACTCAAAATTTAATTCCATCATTTGAAAAAACAACATATAAAAATAAACTTCAACTAAGTCAAATTTTTTCAAGATCTATAGAAGAGGGAGAAATAAAACTACCTTATTATCAAGAAATTATGCAAATAGAAAGAAATGATAAAATATTATACTCTAGTAAAGACTTCACCCCAGACAGACAAAAAGAGTGGAATCTTATAACCATAGACGGCTATACAGTGATTGACAACAATATAAAAAACACTGAATATAAATTCACATACTCAAATATTGACACTATGAAATTAGAAGCATATGTAAATATAATAATATTTAGCTTGATACTATTAGAAATATTGGTAATTGCATTTATGTATGCTAGATACTTTGCTCTAACGATAACAGACCCTATTTTTGTTATGAAAAAAGGATTTGAAGAGAGTGAATATACCCTAGCTGTAAAAATACCTGAAAAATTTAAAGATAATGATGATGTTTTCAATTTAGCAAAAAACTATAATGAAATATGGCTACCAAAAAAAGTTAAGGAGTTAAATACAAATACACCAAAAGAGTCTCTTCTAAAATTTACAGATATATTTGAGGATCTTGATAATCCAAAATCTAACTAAGTAGTATTTTTATGAAAAAAAAGTTTTTGCTCTATCTTTATATATTTATAACCCTCTTTTCATATTCTCAAAATACTAAAGATGAGCTAAAACTATATTCAAAAGCTGCTATTGTTATAGACAATAACTCTGAAAAAATCATATTTGAAAAAAATGCTGACATAATTATTCATCCAGCCTCTATGACAAAGCTTGTTACAATATACACAGCACTTAAAATATTAAAACAAAAAAATATTCCATTAGATACTATTATAACCGTAAAAAATGATGCTGATTTCAGAAATGCTCCACCACAATCATCTTTAATGTTTCTTCAAGTTGGTCAAAAAGTATCTATAAAAGAGCTAATAATGGGTTTAGCAATCCCATCAGGAAATGATGCTGCAGTAGCAATTGCTCTATATTGTAGAGGCTCTATAAAAACTTTTGTAGAAGATATGAATAAAAATATGAGAGAACTAAAGCTAAAAAACTCAATATTTTTTGATACATCAGGTTATTCAAGCAAAAACACAACAACTGTCAGAGAATTTTCATACTTTTGCAAAACACTAATAAAAGAATTTCCAGAAATATTAGAAATAACCTCTCTAACAGAATTTACATACCCCAAAGAAAGAAACCTAGGAAAGACAACTGCAATCTACGGAGCAATAAGACAGTATAACCACAATGAACTAATAGGAAGAGTTAAAACTGTTGATGGCCTAAAAACAGGATTTATAGAAGAGTCTGGAAACAATGTAGCAATAACAGCCAAAAAGGACGACACCAGAATAATAGCAGTCCTATCTGGAATTTACGACCAAAACAAAATTCAAAGATCAAAAAAAAGACTATCTGATGGTAAAAAAATAGTCTCTTATATTTTCGAAAACTATGAAACAGTAGAAATACCAGCCCCAAAAATAGCGCATATAAAAATAAAAAATGGAGAAATAAAATATATAAACTCCACAAAAAACAGAAGCACAAAAAGACTCATCCTAAAAGAAAATAAAAATAAAATTTTAAGAAGCTATAAATTAAAAGAAAAAATAGAAGCTCCAATAAAAGAAGATACAATCATAGGCTACTGGAACTACACATTAAAAGATGGCACCTCAAAAGAGTTCCCACTATACCCAGATATAGAAGTAAAAAAAGGAAACTTTTTACAAAGAATATTGCACTAAACAAACTTCTTAAAAATAGATAAATTACCAAGCTTTAAAATCTTAAATCCATAAGTTTCCGCAAAAAACTCAAAACTCCTTTTAGAGAAAAAACTTATATGAGTAGAATCCCCCTTATACCACCAAGAATTAAAATCTACGCCATCATACAAATTAGTCATAACCACAAAAACACCTCCATCTTTCAATAAAGATGACAAAAGAGCAAACTCCTTTGCTGGATTAGAAAAATGCTCAACAACCTCTGTTGCAGTTATAAAATCATACTTTTTTAACTTAAAAAAATCTTCCTCAAAATAAAAAGGGTCATACACATCTACAGAAAAACCCTCTCTTTTTAAAAGCTCTGCCAAAACTGGATTTTCCCCACAACCAAAATCCAAACCGCAAGAACCAGCAAAAGCAAAACTCTTAACAGCCTCAACAGCACCACTTAAAAAACTAACATAGCCCTCATCATCAATCGAATTATTATGCTTATCATAACGCTCCCTCTCCGCCTCACCAGAAAGATGAAAACGCTCTGGCACAAAAACCAAAGAGCAATTATGACATAAAAAATACTTTCTATTCTTGTCTTCAAAAAAAATATCACAAGAATTAGAACTACACAAAGGACAATTTTCCATAGAGCATTATAATTAAAAATAAAAAAACTTGCTATTATGAAAATAATATTTTAGGCATATTTTGGCAAAGCCAAAACCGGGCTATCCGCTAAATCTTTTTTCGCCCTCTTCCAAAAACTATATTTTGGCTATCGCCAAAACTTTAGAAAAATAAAGTCAAAAAAAGGATACCGCTTCTATCCCTTATGCAAAAAAAAAGAGCCATAGACTTGCTACAGCTCTTCTCTAAATATAAAAAATTAAGGAATATGGACCTCAAACACTTCTGAACTATTTATATAATCTAAACTAGGAACTATTTTCATGTAATAAGTTTTTCCTTTCTCTAAACCTTTTACTACATAAGGTGATTTTATATTCTCAATTTTTTTGGTAACTTTATACTCTTTATCAATCCTTAAAACCTTTATTTTTGTCTTTGGAGGTTGATAATACTCAGTGGAATAAAGTAAATCATAATTTATATCTGAATAATTTTTATCTTTTATATAAGTTCCTTCAAAAATATTTTGATCACCACAAATAGCTTTATTTATCCAAGAAATAGAAACTTCATCTCCATTTACATTGGTTCCAATATAAAAAGAACCTGCATCTTCTATAGAATTATTACAACTAAAAAAACATAAACTACATATTGATAATGACAATACTAATAAATTTTTCATACTAAACTC
>PDWI01014491.1_pt1 | contig 12753 bp, 12 predicted proteins | sample 1430891 | NCBI WGS metagenome assembly PDWI01 (sample SAMN01162508, study PRJNA174530) | Oral metagenome, whole genome shotgun sequencing project. | biome: Marine environment; feature: Marine mammal; material: Swab sample of the gingival sulcus; isolation source: swab sample of gingival sulcus... | reverse complement strand
AATCGCCATACACTTATTTTGCCAAAATTATTTGTTATTGCAAACGCATAGCATTTTGCATAGTCTGTGGCTCTCAGGAATGACAAATCCAAAATTGTGCCGTAAATCAAATTTAAACCATTGAAATAATCTTGTTATCGTCATTCCTGCGAATGCAGGAATCCAGTGACTTTTGGTGACTATTTTTGGAGTGACCACGTAAAGAATATAATTATCATTATGCGTAATTTCAGATACTAAAATAATTAGTACCACATTATCCCTATATAGAACAAATATTCAATAGCAAGTTAACAAAATAGTGCCATTAAAAATGACTTGTTGGTGTCAATTAATGAAAATGATTTTAATTTGTCTAAAATATGCGTACAATATCTAAAATTCATCGTTATCTAAAACCTATCTAATATTAAGGACAATCTATGACCACTCAATCTATAAACCCACAAGCTTTGACCCCAGCAGAATTAAAAGCACAAACCACCCAAGCCCTACAAAATCTAAGCGTACCTGCGAAACCTGTAAAGCAGGCATGGTGGGTAGTTTTCCTGCTCTTAACCAACGTGAAAATTCAGGCTTTGACCAATGGCTAACCGATATTAAACACGCCCTTGCTAAAAACAATGTCCAAGAAAACAACACTCAAGCCAATAACTCTAATAATTCTGCTCCTTATGCCGTCAATCTAGTAGTGCATAAGACCAACAAACGCCTTGAAGAAGACCTTGAAACCATTGTCAAACATCGAGTGCCGATTGTCATTACCTCGCTTGGTATCAATCAAGATGTCATCAACAAGGTGCAGGGCTATGGTGGTTTGGTATTTCACGATGTGATTCAGACTCGCCATGCACTCAAAGCATCACAAGCTGGTGTTGATGGGCTGATTTTAGTCTGTGCAGGGGCTGGTGGTCATGGTGGTACGCTTAACCCATTTGCTTTTGTTGGTGAAGTTCGCAAGTTTTATACAGGTACGGTTATTTTGGCAGGTTGTATCTCGCGTGGTGATGACATTGCCTCTGCTCGTGCAATGGGGGCAGACTTGGCTTATATGGGCACTCGCTTTATTGCCACCCAAGAGGCAAACGCCGTCACTGACTATAAGCAAATGGTCGTAGATAGCCACACCGCTGACATCATGTACACGGCAAATATCTCAGGCATTTCTGCCAACTTCTTACGCCCAAGTATCCTTGCCAGTGGTATCGATCCAGACAACCTTGTCAAACCTGATAAAATTGACCTTGGTGAAGAGCTCACTGCCAAGGAAGACGCAAAAGATGATAGCAAAAATAATACAGAGGATAAAGCTGGTGAGAAAAAAGACGGAGCATGGACAAGCATTTGGTCGGCAGGACAAGGTGTTGGCAGTATTGATAATATTGTCACTGTTGCCGAATTGGTAGCAAGCTTAACAGCTGAATATAACGAGGCGAAAGGTCGAGTTTGATACAATCGCCTGTGTACAATTTCTAAATAACCCGTACACAACTTCTAAAAGATAAATTTCTTGTTCTTGATACTGTACTGTAGAGATAGGGCGTTCCTTGTCTTTACTTTTTTATGAGCATAATTTGAGGAGCAAGAAACTGTTGGCAAAGTACACGATACTGAACGCTAGCCCTGATAGTAGCGGTATCCTGTTCAGCTAGGCGGTGAAAGCGTAGTGTCGAGGCAACAGCAATGCTCGCAGTACAGACACCGCCACCGCCTAGCTGGACAGATACAAGCGGATAGCAGGATTAGCTCCATTAAATCTAAAAATCTAAATCAAACCTAACAATCAATTCTTCTGATTTTCAAACAAATCTAACAACTCTTGGCGTAGTCGCTCTCGCTCTTCTTCGCTCATACCAGTTTCACCGTCTTGTTGTTCTCGTTGTAAATTATCTGAAACCACTGCCTGTATCTCTTTTTGATTTGGGCGTTCGGCAAGGGTGATGCTAATCTCCATCTGTTCGCCATTGCGGATGACTTTGGCATTGAGCACGGTATTGGGCATTTTACGAGCGACGTAACGTACCAAAGTATTGGCATCTTTCATATCTTTGCCGTCAATGCTTAAAATAACATCGCCCATCTGCAAGCCACTACTAGAGGCAGGGCTATTGGGAATGACATTCATCACTGCCACCCCTGTCGAAGTAGTCAAATTAGTAGGGTCTTTGATTTGTGATTGCACTTCAATGCCTAGCCAACCACGGCTAACCTTACCCTTTTCAATCAAGGCATTCATCACTTGCTCAACGATCACCGTTGGGATGGCAAAGCCAATGCCCATAGAACCACCAGAACGTGAGAAAATCATGGTATTAATGCCCACCAACTGACCATGAGCATCCACCAAAGCCCCACCCGAGTTACCTGGATTGATAGCGGCATCGGTCTGAATAAAGTCTTCAAAGGTATTGACCCCTAGCCCTGTCCTATCGGTAGCGGAGATAATGCCTTGGGTGACGGTTTGCCCAACCCCAAAAGGATTGCCTATCGCCAGTGCCACATCGCCGACTTCGATCGGTTCTGCACGAAACGCCAAGGGTTTTAAGTCGGTCATTTCCACCTTAATCACCGCCAAATCACTCTCTGGGTCTGTGCCGACCACGTTTGCCTTTGCTTTGCGTCCGTCATTGAGACCAACAATAATCTCGTCTGCTTGCTCAATAACGTGGGCATTGGTGACAATATAACCATCGGTAGAGACAACCACCCCCGAGCCTAGATTGGTATCGTTTTCTTGATCTTGTGTATTGACCACAGATTGCGACGCTTTCGCTACCGCATCATGATAAGAAACCACTTGTGGTAATGACTTTTCAGATTTGTCTGCATTTTCTACCACTTCTGCTCTTGGTGGTTGCCAAGCTTGTGTGTTGGTTTGTTCTGCATTCAGCTTTTCGGTAATGGAGGCTATCTGCTGTTGTTGGTTGATAAAATAATAGCCAAAACCACCCGCCAATAACACGACTAATATCCAAGGCAAAATGACGGATAATTGAATGGTAGATTTTGACGGCTTATGCTGGTAGTCGTTGTTATCGCCATCGTTATAGCCATTGTTATCCGTATTATTCGTATTGTTGGAGTTATTAGAGTTGTTTTCTGAATATGACATTGAAGACCTCGTTTTTTATAGGTTGGTTTGATAAGCGTGTATTTGCAGTGCTTAGCATATTTCAGATGATTACTAAATGACCGCATACACCAACACAACTTGCCCTTCTTTGTTTGCTGAAACGAACAAATCACGTAGTTCTTGCATAATCTCACAGTAATCTTCAAAATCATCAAAAAACTCATCATCCACAGATAGATTAGCCGAAGTCAATATTTCTGCCATTTCTTCTACTTGCTCACTATCAAAAATACCACAAGAAATGTCACCATGACTGAGCGAACGAGGCTGTATCTCAACAAATTGACACAAGTCTTTATTACTTGGATAGTCATCAGATTCTGCTAAAAAATCCATTAATCGATCGTAACTATCATAACCATATCCTGTGGATACTGCATCTAGGCTTTGTAACCACTCTCGAAAATCTTCGATATTTTTGCCAAATGCAGATTCAACCACATTGGGATCTGTTCTAGTATATATAACACTCATACTTCACCTCTATTTATTTGATAATGTTAGATTTAAATAATGCTAGGGCATGCCCCAAGCCCAAACGTTAAGACTGCTGGTAAGTTTCAATCGGTTCTATGGTCTCTACATATGCCATCATTTCATCCCACATTTCATCTACCTCTGCCTTATCTTCTTCATTTGTTTTTGCATAAATAGAATCAGCAAGTTGTTTATAATCTCGACCAGCCAGTCTAAATAAAATAACATCCAATGGCAAGCCATACCAAGAACTAGGGAACTTATTGTCGATTTTAGATTTTGCGACCAATGTAATCACCTCATTGAGCGTTTTTGCGGTTAATAATTCTGCAAAACGACTTTCGACCACTTGTATGAGGTTTAATAAATCTAGCACACTATCCATATAAAACAAACTGAAGTTTTCACTTGAAACGCAGGGTATCTCATACATTTCGCCATCTTCTAACCAAATTCTAGGATTATGTTCTAGTTCTTCTTTTAATAATACCTTAGCATAAGGCAGGTGTGAATTAATATGATATCTAAAATAAAACTCAAGATTATAAGGTGGTGTTTTTTTCTCTAACATTATTTTCAAACTAACTTTACCAAAATCAGTCGGCACTGAATATGAGAACACCAGATATTCATTATAGCTTGATGGGTTAACGGTCAATCCGTATGGCTCTAATAATGGACTCAGGATAGACTGGATCAATTTCATCATGCCTTTTCTACGAGTCGGTAAGGGGGCTTTGGGGTCTGGTGATGGTATTTTCTTATCTTTTAGCCGTTGTTGAAAGTTTTGTGCTTTTTCTAAGGCGTTATCATATCCCATAGGATATGTGCCTGTTGGGGTAACTAATGTACCTGCACCTTTTTTTACATATAGGTATGAATCTTGTTTGTTGGGAATATTATCAAAAACACGGACGACATAGTCAATCCATTTATTAGGTGCCTGAAAATTTATGTAAAGATAGTTGTTACTTTTGAGATTGTCTGTCAATGCGGGTAGTTGTTCTAACATCCAGACGTTGGCTTGTTTGGCTTGCTCTGAGCTTATCTCATCTGTGGATAGCTCTTCTGTTTGTAGGTGGTTTTTAATTTTTATGAGTAGTTCAGTAAGTACTGGATTGTCTTGGTTTGGGTAATCATCTTTAACCCTTTCTAACCTAGAAGCTGGGTTTGCTGCATAACCCATATTGGTCATTTGCGCTAATTGTCCATCTGTTCTCCATGCGCCTTCATAACTATGTGCCATTGGTGAGGGCGTTGCTTGTGAATCCCAAATATAGATGTCCCGTAGATAGTCTTCAGAGTCATAGTCGTTGCAGTTTTCTATTATTAGGCTCATTTGGGGCTCCTTAAATGTTTGTAAGATTGGTTTTTTTAAAGTGTATCATTTTAACACAATAGCCAACACAAAAACTCTAGGTACTTTATGCAATATAACCCATAACTATCGCCCGAAATTTCTGTATTTAATCTGTATGTAGAATTAAACCATGTAATTAAAAGTTTTAAAATAACTTGAGTTTAACATTTTTGTAATTTAGAGTACAATAACTGAATACATCCTACTCAATAATCCCTAAACTAAAAACAAACAGGTAACATAATGACCAAGCAAACATCTAGCCAAGCATCAAACCAAAGAGATAGCCAAACAGACAGCCAAGCACCTAAACAAACACAAGCCGTTACACCGCAAGCCCTAACAACTTGGTGCGATAATTATCTGCTAAGCAATGAATTTTCTGATTACGCTCCCAACGGATTACAAGTCGATGCAGGGCAAGCCATAGAACACATAGTTACAGGGGTAACCGCTTGTGAAGCTTTGATAGACGTCGCCATTGAACAGAAGGCTCAAGCCATACTTGTCCATCATGGCTACTTTTGGAAAGGTGAGAATCCCTGTCTTGTTGGCATGAAAGGTAATCGCATCCGCAAACTGATGCAACATGGTATCTCGCTGATTGCTTATCATCTACCATTGGATGCCCATCCCATCGTTGGCAATAATGCTCAGTTAGCACAGCTACTTGGATTAACAGGCTCAGAACCATTATACCCTGAACAAAAACATTCCATCGGTAATATTTATTATCCTCAAAAAGACGAGCTTACAGTAAGCGACTTTAAACAACGCATTGAACAAACGCTCAATCGTCCACCATTACATATCCCCAGTCATACTGCCAACCATATCACAACTAACTCTACGGATAATGAAAGAACGCTACATAAAATCGCCATCTGTTCAGGTGGGGCTCAAGATATGATTGAGCAGGCTTATCAGATGGGTTGTGATGCCTATATCTCTGGAGAAATTTCTGAAAGAACTACCCACTCCGCTCGTGAACTTGGTATTGATTATTTTGCTTGTGGTCATCACGCCACCGAACGCTATGGTATCAAAGCATTTGGGGAATTGATTGAGCGTGAGCTTGGTAAACACAGTGAGGTTGGCTGTAACTTATCGGTTGAGTTTGTTGATGTGGATAATCCTGCTTAGGTTTCGTTTGGGATTTAGGATGAAACTTTTTTTAACTTTAACGAAAAAATTAATGACCTTTGACAATAACTATTATGACTAATAACACCGATGTACAAACGGTTACTAGCAATAGTAACAGCCAAGCTCCTAAACAATACCCCTGCCCTCATTGCCAAAAACAAACCCCTTGGCAAGACAATCCATTTAAACCATTTTGTAGCAAACGCTGTAAAATGATTGACCTTGGAGCATGGGCAAATGAAGACTATAAAATCGCTAGTATGGAGGATGATTTATTTTCGAATGATTTTGAGTAGCAGATCTATGTACACAATAATTTTGAAATAGCATGATGACTTCGTCATAAACCCCCTCTAACTCCCCCTTGCAAAAGGGGGAGGACTAGACCTCGCACTTTTCCAAATTCTGAATATTAAAACAGAACTATTTTACTAAGCGGACTATCCCTCCCCTGTGAAGGGGAGGTTAGGAGGGGTGATGGGCGTAAGCCCACTGTCTATTTCAGCTAAATTTATAATCTATAAAAATTGTTGTGTACAGAGAGCAATCTTATTAAATATTGTTTTTTATCTTAAAGACAGGGCGTACCCTGTCTCTACAAAAGCATAGAATTTATATTTGGGCAATGGTATTAGCTAATCTAATTAAGCACGCAATGCTTGCACCAACTCCTCACGAGCTTTCACAAACCCATCAATGCCTTTTGGTAATAATACCTTACTAACAGCGTGTTCTTCTTGGGCGGTAGTGAATGAATCTTTATCAAAACTAAGCTTTTCTATCATTTCTGCTTGCTGTGCCATCTCAGGCGATAGTTTACGCACAACTTCTACATCCATCGCATCCAATTCATCAATCAGATTTGGCGATATGGTTAGCAAGTCGCAACCTGCCAATGCCAAAATTTGCTGGCTGCTACGGAAACTTGCCCCCATCACTTGGGTATTGTATCCATGTTGCTTGTAATAGTTATAAATTTTGCTAACAGACAGTACGCCCATATCCTCACTAACTGGAATGTCCGTGCGATTTTCTTCTGCCTTTTGCCAGTCAAGAATACGACCAACAAATGGAGAAATCAAGGTAATACCCGCATCAGCACAAGCAACCGCTTGGTGCATACCAAACAATAGGGTTAGATTACAATGAATGCCTTGCTTTTCAAGTTGCTCAGCGGCCTTGATACCTTCCCACGTTGAGGCAACTTTAATCAATACTCGTTCTTTATCAATGCCTGCTTTGGCATAAGCATCAATGTATTGCAGTGCCTTGTCAATCGTACCTTGACTATCATAAGACAAACGTGCATCCACCTCAGTGGATACTCGACCTTCTACCACTTGCAAAATGTCACAACCAACCTGAATGGTTAGCTCATCAATCACCTTATCAATATCGCCAGCGTACTTACTCATAGTTTCAGCCAGCAATGCTTGCTTTTCTGGAGCAGTCAATGCCTTAGTGATTAGGCTTGGATTGGTGGTTGCCTCTAGTGGTTTTAGGCGAGCAATGGTCTCTAAATCACCTGTATCAGCGACTATGGTGGTCATTTGTTTTAATTGAGTGAGTGCAGTCATTGGTATTCCTTATTAATATCAATCTATGGGTGTTTTTAAGATTTACTGAAGTTACGCATTTAGAAAATTTTACAATGCAAAACTGAACTAAATAACCCCTTCGGATAGTCCCTCCCCTGAAAAGGGGAGGTTAGGAGGGGTTCTGGGAGTTATTTATGTAAATGACTTCGTTAACCCCCTCTAACTTCCCCTTATCAGGGGGAGAACCGTCCGTTTTAAAGTATAGTTTCTTTATTTATTACAAAATTCTATTTGGTGCGTAGCATTAGTGATTTATTAAAAAAGCTTAACTTAATCTTCCAAAGAACTTAGTCTTCCAAAGAACTCTGTAACAAGGCACGCAAGCGTTTTTTGTAATCCGTGGTGATTTCATTACCATCTTCATCAACGATAAAGCCATCGATTTCACGAGCGATTAGCCCAGCAATGCTCATCATGCTATCAAAGCCTTGCAATACCTTTGGATGTGGCAATGGTAAAAACATCACTAAGCCTTTAATGTCCATAGAAGTTGGTAAGGTATTAATGTCAAATGGTTTAATACCATCGTTGGTCAGTGCCATCATACTAAACCATAGTACACCACTGCCATCTTTGTCTTGATAGCGATGGAACATATTCATCGCACCATATTTAAAGCCAAAGTCATCAACCATTTGCAAGATTTTTTCACCACTAATATGGCTAAATTCATCAATTGGTAAAATACTGATATTCAAATTATCTTTGGCATGAACTAATGGGCTGTTTTGGTCAACTTCTGCTGATTTTTCAAGTTGTTCGTCTGATAGAGGGGTATTATCAGTAAAACGACTGATGTCAAATCCCTTTTTAAATGCTGAGGTATGCACTCTTTGATCATATTGAGATGAGTCATATCCAGTCTGATACTCATCATTCATAGAGCTCATTTCAGCTTCTGTTTCAGACAGGACAGAGTTATTTTGAGAGCTATCATATTCATTAGATAAAGAGTGGTTACCATAATCATAAAATAACCCAGTATCCGTATGAGCATTGGAAATTTTTACCTTTGCAGGGATCTGAGCGGTCGTATAGTAAGCTTCTTCTGACAGTAGTTGTTTTTCTTCTGTTATCTTATTAGACGATTCGCTAGACAATTCATTCGATAGCTTGTTATTGGAAATCTTCTCATTGGCAAGTGTCTCATTGGAAGAATTGTCACTAACAATCTCATCATGAACTGGCTCATCATCAAACTGTTCAATGCTATCAATAGTGGTCTTTTTAATTGCACTGCCTTTAACACCAGTATCTTTATCTTTGATTTCAGGCTCTTGCTGATTGGCTGATTGGCTTTTTGACGATGTATCTACATCAGATGCATCTAAATCACTTGATTTATCCTTTTTATCAGTCGCTTTATCCGTTTTCTGCTTATCAGTGGAGCTTACCGCACCAACCACAGCCGTAGCACCTACCACTGTTTTATATTTATCATTTTTTTTAGTGTCTGTCTTAACGTCCGTTTTAGTATCAGTTGCTGATTGCTGTTCAGCAGTAGTAGCAGATTTACCATCTTTAGTTACACCAATTACATCAACCTCTTCAGCTTTTTTATCACTTTCTGTCTTTTCCTCATCTTGATGAGAGAACTTACGCAGATGACGTGGCACAACAGGAATACCATCTTTATCATGCAGGTCATCTGATAAGGTAAGGTTTTTTCTTTTCCTTGTTTTTACATCCAAATAAATTAAAACCAATCCAGCAAGCATGGCAAACAATGCTAAGAGAATGACAAGAAACTTCACAAATGACATGATGATTTTCCCAAAAAAATTATACTAAAAATAGACTATTTAAGGTTGCTAGTGTACCATGATTACAGGTCTTCGTCATCATGGATTTTAATTTTATCGCTTAAAAATCTGCTAAAAAATACTGACAACAATATTGACAACAATAATGACTTATTAACCACTAATCCCATACCCCAAGAAGTACGCCGACAGTACAACAACACCTGTCACAATACGAAGCCAAGCAAAAATGGTAAAGTCACGCCGACTCACCCAATCAACCAACCAACGAATACACAACAACGCCACCACAAATGACACCAACGTCCCTATAGCCAATACTAACCAATCTTCATTAGAGGTAAGGACACCCTTATTATTCAGCAAATCAAGCAAGCCTGCCCCAACCAACACAGGAATCCCTAGAAAAAATGAAAACTCTGCTGATGCCTTGCGAGAGACACCCAGCCACAACGCCCCAATAATGGTCGAGCCAGAACGAGACGTCCCCGGTATTAATGCCAAACACTGAAACAAGCCAATCATCATCGCCGTCTTAAAATCAATGTCTTCTGCCTCTTTGGCTATGATGGTTTTTGGCTTGCTTTCCACATAAAAAATCAACAAGCCACCAATGATAAGCATCACCGCCACTACTAATGGATGAAACAAAAACGCCTTAATCGGCTTAGCAAAAGTAAAGCCCAAAATCATAATGGGAATGGTCGCCACAATCAGATTAATACCCAATTGCCGAGGATTTTTTAGCCCCTGTGCCTTGCCAGTCAATAGACCGATAAAGGCGTTCCACAAACGCCCCCAATACTCATAAATTACCGCCAAAATCGCCCCTAACTGCACCACCACAACGAATAAATCGGATTTTTCAGTTGTCCAAAAATCCATCAACTCAGCAGTTAAAATCAGATAGCCAGTGCTAGAAATCGGTAAAAACTCGGTAATGCCCTCGACAATACCCATAATAAACGCTTTGATTAATAATAAAATATCCATTAAACTCTCACAACCGTAAACCAAAATTGCATTTTAACAAGCTAATTTTAACAACCTTTTCCAGAAACACGAGTAAACACTGTCAAGCCTTTATCTTTTTCTACCAAGGAAAAATCCTGTAGCAAGTCTCCTTGCATATAAGGATAAAGGAGTGGATTATTATCTTTACGTTTCCCAGTTAACCAAATAAACTGCCCCCTTAACCATCGCCAACGACCACTACCTTTAAAATAGCCTTTGCTACCTTTATAGTTGTACTTACCATCCCTATGAAACGTCACAAATATTTTTGTATCATCCTCTTTGATATATTGCCAATCACCAAAAAAATGACAAGTCTGCAAGCTATCAATGATTTCCAAATAGCCAAATCCACACCCCCAACAGTACAAAGATAACCAACATTACCTTTGCTATTTTTAGGATTAAATCCATAGTTTCATCAGACATAACTAACCCTTCCCCTGCTCTTTTAATGTTTTCCACGCATTATTTCGCAGATAAACGGGCAATGCAGATTCTGCCGACACACCGCCATCTTTGGTAAACAGATATGCCCCAATTTTCGCCAATGTTTTGGCATTGGGAACTATCTTTTGATAACTTTGTTGAGAACAAGGGCTGTCATGCAAAGCCAATAAATTTTTATCATCAGTCGCTAGGCAAACTAATGGCAAATTTTTATCCGTTGTTTGAGCATAATCCAGCAGGCATTCACTGGTTGTCTCAATTGTGGAGTCTAAAGAAGTCTCTTGAGCATTAGCAACCGAACCAGCAATCAAATCAGCAACCGACTGCATAATGCCATCAACCAACTGATACTCTCCCAAGTACACCTGTTTCATACGAGCGTCAAGCACTGCATAACCATGCTCTATTTGCTCAGATTCATAACCTGCTTGAGCTAATATTTGTAAGCTAGACACTGGCACACAAGGAATGTCATGAGCAAATGACAACGCCTGCACCACTGCTGTATTAATACGAATGCCACTAAATGCTCCGGGCCCTCGGTTAAACGCCAAAGCCGAAAGCTCCTTTAATTGTAGCCCTGTGGCTTGCAACGCCTCATCAATCATGGGCAAAATCTGTTGAGTTTGCTGGCGTTTTCCAGTTTTTTCAGCATGATAAACAATATCACCATCTGCGATGATGGCAACGCCACATTTATCAAATACGCTATCTATTGCTAAAAGTTTCATAAAATTGTCGTTTAGTTTTAGTAGGTTAGTACAATAGTTCCGTTTTAATATTCGAAATTTGAAAAAGTACGAGGTCTAATTCTCCCCCTGAAAAGGGGGAGTTAGAGGGGGTTTATGACGGAGTCATCATTCTAGTTCAAAAATCGTCCTATACAAAGAGACAACGGATAAAAGACCACATGATACAACAATTATCACCATTTTGTTAACTTCTTAGAAAAATGTAACAAAATAATAGAGATAAGTTATACCTCGACATTAACCTACAAACCATAAAAAAATTTATAGGAAACTGTATAACGCTATTTTGATAATTTTTCCTTTGTCAATCCTTAATAAATCAAATGTACTGTAACAAAAAGGATTTTTATGTCTCAACTCGACTTTACGACTCCGCCCTTTGATGTACTTACCCCTGCCGAACGCCAAAGCCTAAAAAAGCATAGCCAAGTTCGCTATTTAGATACAAATGAGTCCCTAACTGAAAAGGACCAAGATTACCTATTTATCGTATTAAAAGGTAATATCAGCCATATAGAGCTAACTGCTGAAGACTCTGATACGCCTAGCAACACGCCCAACAATATGTCCAACAATGATACGAAAGGTTCTACAAGTAAGACAGGCAAGTTTGTTGGCGACTTTAATCAAAATGACTGGTTTCGACCGACTGGCAGTCAACCGATCAATCAAACAGCCGACCAAACAAATAAACAAATAAACAACCAAACGGATAAACAAACCACCAATCAAACAACCCTGCACCAATACACCGCCAGTAATCAATCGTTATTATTGCAAGTTAATAACTCTGCCATAGAACGCATATCCGCACAAAATCACCTTATCCGCCAACTGCTTAATGGTGAATTTAGCGAAAAAATGCAGGCACTCAATAACTCATCCGCTGGTTCAGCTAAAGCAACTGGCAAACAGCGACAAGGCGAGGCTCAACAGCTGATGCTACAGCCTGTAACAGCCATTCCGCTACTAGACGTCCACATGGTTAACGATAGCGATAGCATTCTCACCGCCTCAAAAACTATGAGACAGGCTGGGTTAAAACACGTCCTAGTAAGTC
>PDWI01009688.1_pt1 | contig 12753 bp, 14 predicted proteins | sample 1430891 | NCBI WGS metagenome assembly PDWI01 (sample SAMN01162508, study PRJNA174530) | Oral metagenome, whole genome shotgun sequencing project. | biome: Marine environment; feature: Marine mammal; material: Swab sample of the gingival sulcus; isolation source: swab sample of gingival sulcus... | reverse complement strand
TGGTCTTGATAAAAAACGCTATGAGGAAGAAAAAGATGCGCTGGCCAAACGAACGCTTGTCGATTTAGAGCGGTATCTTCCCGGGATAAAAGAGAAAATAGATTGGACGGAGGTTGCTACTCCCACCACCTTTAACGACTATACCCTGCATACCCGTGGCACCTCCTTTGGCACAAAGTTTGAGGGGTTGGATGTCTCCCGCACTATTTTCAAAGAAATTGGCGGGCTGTTTCATGTTGGTTCAGTGGGGATTATTATGTCTGGCTGGCTTGGAGCTATCAATTACGGAGTTATTGTCGCCAATGATGTTGATGCGTTCTTGCGTAGCTAAAGATAGTATTTATTGATTTTTCATTATAATTCACAAAAAAGAGTTGCTTATAATGGATACTTTTACCGATCAGACTGCAATTGTTACCGGGGCTACTAGGGGCATTGGCAGGGCGATTACCGAGGCATTTCTTGCCCAGGGTGCAAAAGTTATTGGCCTTTATGCAGGCAATAGAGAGGCTGCAGAAAACTGCCGCACCGCCAACGCCTCTTTTGGAGAAAAGTTGCAACTATACCAATGTAATATTGCCAGAGAAGAAGAGGTTCAGCAGTTCTACCGGCAACTGCAAAAAGATGAGGAAAAAATTGATATTCTGGTAAATTCTGCAGGAATTCGCAGAGATGCGGTGCTGGCGATGATGAAAGGCAGCGACTGGCAGAGTGTGATTGATACCAACCTTACCGGCACCTTTTTGATGAGCAAGGGTGCCGTGCCTTTGATGATGGGCAATCGCTATGGCAGAATTGTCAATATCACCTCCCCTGTTGCCCATCTCGGTTTTGCCGGACAAAGCAACTACGCCGCTTCCAAGGCCGGGCAGATTGCTATGGCACGCAGTCTGGCAAAAGAGGTTGCCAAAAAAAATATTACGGTAAATTGCGTCTCTCCAGGCTTTATTGCTACCGATTTTATTGCCGATCTGCCGGAAAAGCAGGTAAAGGAATACAAGAAGATGGTGCCAATGAAAAGATTTGGCACGGTAGAAGAGGTTGCCGATGCTGTCCTTTTTCTGGCTTCAGCAAAGGCGGGCTATATCTCTGGCACGGTGCTGGACGTGTCGGGAGGACTATGATGAGCTGCGTAAAGAGAGATAGAGAGGAGATAGAGGCTCTTATCCCCCATCGCCCCCCTTTCCTCTTTGTTGATAAGATTATCGCCTGCGATACCAGAGCCATCACCACCAAAACAACATTTTCTGCCGATATGCCCTGCTATCAAGGCCATTATCCGGGGAACCCCATCACTCCCGGAGTGCTGCTTAGCGAGGCGGTGTTTCAGAGCGGAGCCTTGCTTATTGCCAAAACAACGGAAGAAGAGGAGTTAGGTAACGGTGTTCCGGTTTTAACCCGTATCTTTTCCGCCAAATATAAACGTTCGGTCTTTCCCGGTGAATGCGTTACTATAACCGTCTCTTTGCAGGAGAGGATGGCCAGTGTCTGGATGTTAAAAGGAGTGGTAAAAAAAGATGGCAAGGTTGCAGTGCAAATAGAGTTTGCCTGTACTCTTGCAGAAAAATTGCAATAAACCACTGATATTTTCGGTATGTTTTGGTATATTGTTTTCCATTTATGCGTATAGCGAAAAACTTTTCGCTAATTCTTTAATTTTCCTTAGAAATTTCATTAAAAGAGGTTTTTTGTGCAGTTCTCTATTACCAGCATGATTGTTAATGCCGGCCCGGTCGGGCAGTTGGTTATGCTTACCCTGCTTATTTTCTCCCTTGTCTCGTGGACAATTATCCTTGGGAAATCAAGACTTTTCCGCAAAGTCCGCCTTGAAGGAGAAGAGTTTCTCGAAGAGTTCTGGAACTCCTCTACCCTAAGTCAGGCGCACGCTGTAGCAGGCGAGTTTGACTATGCGCCACAGGCCTCCATCTTCTCTGCCGGATTTTCCGAGCTGCAAAAAATCAAGAAACTGCGCAAGGATGGTGGTGGCAAAGAGACGCTGGAGACCCAGCTGGCCGCCATGGATAATCTCAAACGAACTATCCGTAAGGTGAGAGAGCAGGAGGTCGAGCAGCTGGCAAAAAACCTCTCCTTTCTTGCCACAACCGGTTCTGCCACCCCTTTTATCGGCCTTTTTGGTACAGTTTGGGGAATTATGGCCTCCTTTCACGATATTGGCCAGCGTGGTTCTGCTTCTCTTGCGGTCGTTGCCCCCGGAATCTCTGAAGCGTTGATAGCCACTGCCGCAGGTCTTGCTGTGGCTATCCCTGCGGTAATTTTTTACAATTTTTATGCAGGTAAGGTTGAGACGGCAGAAAGCGAAATGGAGCATTTTTCCTCCGATTTTCTCAATCTGGTCGAGCGTGATCTTCTAAGCCGGGTGAAGTAGTATGGGACCTATGGGAGGAGGGAAAAAGCGGCTGGTTGCCGATATAAACATAACGCCTTTGGTGGATGTTATGTTGGTGCTGTTGATTATCTTTATGGTTACAGCACCAATGATGACGCAAGGGGTAAATGTCGATCTGCCTGAAGTTGTTGCCAAATCTCTTGACCAAAATGAGAAGTCGGTGGTAATTTCGCTAAAAAAAGATGGTGAAATAAGCATCAACAAGATCATCCTGACCAGAGAGATGCTGCTGGCAACCCTTAATAAGGAGTATAAGGCCAATAAGAAACAGACTGTTTTGCTTGCTGCTGACAACAGCGTGCCATACGGTCATGTTGTCCAGGTTATGGCAGATGTAAAGGCGGCGGGCTTTGACCAGCTCGGTATGATTACCCAGCAACCGGAAAAAGAAGAGTAGCAATTATGGAGGCTTCTATCCGTCCGGCAGGTCATCTTTATAAAACGCAGTGGAAGATGCCGCTTTTATGCGCACTATCTCTGCACCTGTTTGTCTTTGGAGGAAGTATCTATGCGCCGGAGATATTTAAGACAAAGCCGAAGTTTGCCAAGATTCAGATGGTAAGTCTGGTAAATTTGGCGCCCCCTGCTCCTTCTAAAACTTCGTCATCCGCACCATCAAGACAAAAACCGGCAACGCCACCGCCAGCGAAACAGCCGCAGCCAAAACCTCCTCCTGCCAAAAAAGAGGTTACTGCAAAACCGGTTGCTCCTGTCAAAAAAGCGGCAAAAAAGATTGAAAAGCCGGTGGTTGATGATGCCCCGACCAAGACGATCTCGGTAAACCCCAAAAAGAAAAAAATCAAGAAGATTGCCCCGGCTAAAGAGAAACCCAAAACAAAACCAAAGCCAGATCTTAAAAAATTAAGAGCAGAAAAAGAGCGGGCACAGCGCAAGGCGCAGGAGATTGCACAACGACTTAAAAAAGAAGCACTTTTGGAAAAAGAGGCGCAGCTGGCAGCAGAGCGAGCGAAACTGGCGCAGCAGGCTCTGGAAAAGGAGCGTGCCCTGCTGGAAGATTTTCCCGATATTCCCCCTGCCAGAAGGCTGGGACAGACAGGCAGCCCGGTAAAAGATCAAGAGCAAGAGAGAGGCTCCTCTAGTCGCTCCAATGTTATTGCCGATCAGTATTATTCAACGGTTGCGGCTATTATCGGGAGCCGCTGGGCTCTGCCGCCCGATCTTGAAAAACAGGCGCAGTTGCGGGCAACGGCGGTTATTAAAGTGGATAGAAATGGGCGTATTGTTGGTATGTTTTTTGAAGAAAAGTCAACAAATACAATGTTTAATCAATTTGTTGTCAATACAATCAATGCATCCAATCCCCTGCCTCCTATTCCCGCAGCACTCAATAAGCAGGAGATTGAATTTGGCATGAAATTTTCCCGTGAGGGAGTACATTGATTTTTAGCAATTTATGAAAATAGTATCTGCGCAAACAACTTTAACAAAGTAAATCACTATGAAATTACCGCAAACTTTTCACATTTTTTTATTCTTCTCTTTTTTTGTAAATTTGATCTTGACCAATTCGGTTTCGGCGGAGCGGGTCTATCTTGATATCACTACCGATAAAATCCGGCAGATTCAGGTGGCAGTGCCTGCCTTTACCTCTTCTACTAGCGTAAAAGGAGCAAATTATGCCAATGTACTGGCAAAGGCTCTGGCCTTTCATGGAATTATCTCTATTATTCCTCCATACCAGTATGATAATTCGCAACAGGCAAACTGGCGGCAGTTGGGGGCTGATTTTGTTATATTGGGAAAATTTACGCAGCAAGGAGATTCTCTCAATTTGCAGATACGCCTGCTTGATGTGGCTTCCGGTAATGAAATTATGGCAAAATCGCTCACCGGAAAACCAAAAGAGAGCAAGAAGATGCTTTTTACCTTCTGCGATAGCGTGATACAAAACCTTACCGGAACTCCCGGTATTGCCGATACCGATATCGCTTTTGTCGGGCTGAGAAACAGGGCCAAGGAGGTTTATCTTGCCGATATTTTTGGTGAAAATATTCGCCAGATAACCCGTCATAAAAATATCACCGTATCACCCCGCTTTGTGCCAAACAGTGCAAATTTAAGCTACTCTTCCTATCATACCGGTAATCAAAACCTCTATATTACAGATCTGCGGCAAAGCAAAACCACCCGTGTACTAAGCCGCAGAAGAGGGATGAATGTGGCACCTGCCTGGTCTCCAGACGGCCAAAACATGGTCGTTACCCTTTCCAAATATGGAAATCCTGATCTTTTTCTTCTCAATAACAAGGGGAAGATACTGCGTCAGTTGACGAAAAAGGCTGGAATCAATGTTTCGCCAACCTGGTCGCCAGACGGCAAACATATCGTCTTTGTTTCTGATCGCAGTGGGCGACCACAGCTCTATCGTATGGAGATGCCCACTCTGAAAACTGTGCGGATCACCTATGAAGGCAAGGAAAATGTTGAGCCTTCATGGTCGCCGACAGAGAACATGATTGCTTTCACCTGTCTGCGTGACGGTGTTTACCAGATCTGCACCATGAACCCTTTTGCGGAAGGGAGTGATCAGCAGTTGACCAGCGGTTTTAATTCCAGTGAATCACCCGCATTTTCACCGGATGGCAAACAGATTATCTTCTCCAGAAGAGGCGGGAAAAAGAATCAGATTTATGCCATGTTAAAAAATGGTTCTTTTCAGCGTAAGCTTTTTCCTTTTCAGGGAAGCCAAACCTATCCCCGCTGGACAAGAAACCCCTCATTCTGATAGGAAATTAAGGCAATAATTATGAATACAAAAAAGATTGTTCCCTTCGGGCTTGCTGTTGCTATGATCACCGGTGGCTGTGCTACATCAGGAGATGTGGAGAATTTGCAGCGACAGATTCGCATCGTCCACCAGCAGATGGAAAACATAAAATCAACCACCATGGAGCAGCTGCAAAAAAGGCAGGCTGCCGCCTCAAGCCATCTTGATCAGCTAGAACAGGATATTGTGCAGCTGCGGGCGCAAATTGAGGAGTCTTACTACCTTAATCAACGCCTGCGTGAGCAAAACAAGGAGCTGGAGGCTGCAATTTCCAATGTTGCCGAGCAAGAGGAAGAGAAGCGGCAGCAGGCACTGCAGACCCTTATTGCCGAGCAGCGGGAAAAGGAAGAGAGAATTCAGCAGATGCTGAAAAAACAGCAGGAAAATGTCAAGGCGATTCAGGCTGCCCGAGTCAGGGAGCTGGAGCTGAAAGCCAAAGAGGCAAAGATTGCAGCACAGTTGGCAAGACAACGTAAAAGTACAGTAAAATCCACCTCTACTCTTGCCCAAGACGATGAAGCAAAGGCGATTTACGCCACACAAAAAAAAGTGGTTCGTAAACAGAGACAAACTCTACAGCAAGATGAGGTGGCAGCAAGAGAAACCTCTACCAAAAAAAGCCCTGCAACTCCAGTAAAGCCAACTTTCAAAACCCCTGAGGTGCCCTCATCCCCGGTTGTTAGCAAGACTGAAAACAAAGATACAGGGGATAGCCGAATGAAGAAGGCAAACCGCTTGTTACAGCAGAAAAAATATCAGCAGGCACTTGATCTTTTTGAAAATATTGCAGATGAGAACGACTCTGCCAATCAGAGTACTGCCCGCTTTATGGCCGGAGAATGTCAGTTTGCCATGAAACAGTATGATCTGGCAGTGGTAAATTATCAAAGTGTCTTCACCAAGGCACCTGGCAGTGCCGTTGCTCCGCAGGCCTTGATCCGACAGGCACAGGCATTTGAAAAGATGGCAGACAGTGAGACCGCCAAACTGATTTATGCAAAAATTATTAAAAATTACGGCTCATCGCCTCAGGCGGCTAAAGCAAAAGAGCGTCTGCAGAGACTATAACAAAAGACCTTGAAAAAACGCCTTGACCATATACTCGTAGAAAAAGGTTTTGCTGCAGATAGAGATAGTGCGGTACGCCTTATTGGTGCAGGTGAAGTCTATATTGATGAGACCATTATTGATAAGGCGGGTACTATGGTCAATGAAACTGCCGCTATTCGTCTGAAAGAGCGATCGCCTTATGTCTCCAGAGGAGGAGAAAAACTGGCAGCTGCTCTTGCCTCTTTTGCGACCACGGCAAAAGGGAAAGTCTGCCTTGATGTGGGAGCCTCAACAGGTGGTTTTACCGACTGTCTGCTACAGCATGGAGCCGCCCGGGTTGTTGCTGTTGATGTGGCTTATGGTCAGCTTGCCTGGAAGTTGCGGCAGGATAGCCGGGTGGTGGTTATTGAACGCTGCAATGCGAGAAATATCACCCAAAAAGATCTTGCCAACAATGAGATAACACTTGCGGTAACCGATGTCTCCTTCATCTCTTTAACCAAAATCTTACCGGCAATGATAGCCAGTTTTACCGGAGCCATCGATATTATCGCCTTGATTAAACCCCAGTATGAGCTTCCCTATGCCGATATTCCTGCTGGTGGCGTGGTGGTCGATACAACCCTGCACCAAAAGGCCATTGATACGGTTGTTATGTTTGTTGAAAGGTGGCATCACCCGCAACTTTTTGTTAGAAACGTTATCCCGTCGCCCCTTTTTGGTCCAAAGGGCAATAAGGAATTTCTTATCCATATAACATCATAAAAATTCATATATAGCAACTCAATGTACAACTATTTTTCTCTTTTTTTCTTTGTTGGCACCCTCCTTTTTGCATCTTCTGCTTCAGCGGCAGAATTTACCCTTCTTTTCACCAATAATCAGCAGGGAGAGTTTCTTCCTTGCGGTTGAAACGCCAACCCGCTGGGCGGTCTGTCCGGTAAATCCCGTTACATTGCACTGGCAAAAAAAGAGGCTCTTGAAAAAGCTCTCCCCCCACTCCTGGTTGATGCAGGAAATATCTTTTTTAAGTATGGCAAAAAAGGGCGACCGAAAAGTAACAAATCACAGATTGCGGCACGGGGAATAGCGCAAGCATACCGCATAATGGGCTATGACGCTATTGGCCTTGCAGCAGAAGATCTTGCAGCCGGTAAAGAGCTGTTTTTAAGCAGGGAGTTTACTGGGCTTCCCTTTGTTAGTTGCAATATTATAAAAAAAGATAACCTTCTTGTTTTCCAGCCTTCAATTATCAAGAAGATTGGAGGTGTCTCTATAGGCATTATCGGTATCACCGGAGGAGAGGTGTCAGCAGATTGCGATCTTGTGATTGATGGCTGGCAGAAAAGAGTGCAAAAAGAGCTGGCAACACTTGGTAAAAAGACCAGTTTTATAGTGGCTCTCTCAAGTTTATCCGCACAGGAGAATTTGATACTTGCCCAACAATATCCACAGGTACAGCTTATTGTCAGCACCAGAGGGGAGTATGGAAATACCGCAAGACTTCTTGATCAGAAAAGCCACTCTCCCCTGCTGGTGCAGGTTGCCGGAGAAGGGAGCTTTCTTGGTCAACTCTCCATCCACTGGTCTTTACAGGCAGATGGCTGGCGGGAATTGCCGGAGGAGAGGGTTGAAGAGTTACAACAGAAAATAGATTATAATCTGCAACGGCTTGCACTGTTTACAGAAAAACTTGCTCAAGCGGGGGAGAATAAGCAACTCTTTAAGGAGAAAATAGTGAGGGAGAAGCGTATTATTGCCAAATACCAGTCTCGTCTGGAATTTATCACAACAACCAAGGAGCTTGTTGCACAGAAGATGATAAACGGTTTTACTCCCCGTTTTCGTAAAATTTATCCCAAACCGGGTTCACAAGAGATTATCCACGTAGTTGATGAAATTATAAAAAAGAGCAAAGAGGTTTCTTTTTAAAATCTCTAAGATCTCTAAAATCTGACTGGAAAGAGCTATAACTATGGACAAAAAAATACGTATTCATAATACCCTTAGCGGCAAAAAAGAGCTTTTGCAACCGATAGAACCAGGTCATGTAAAACTTTATGTTTGTGGAATAACCTCTTATGATTACTGCCATATTGGTCATGCCAGATCGGCACTTGTCTTTGATATGATCAGTAAATATCTGCGCTTTCGTGGCTATAAGGTTACTTTTATCCGTAATTTTACAGATATAGACGATAAAATTATCGCCAGAGCCGGCGAACAGAACATCTCTTGCAAGGAGCTTGCCGAGCGTTTTATTGCCGAATTTTACACTGATATGGATGGCTTGCAGATTGAGCGGCCAACGATGGAACCAAAGGCAACCGACCATGTTGATGAGATGATAGAACTTATCAACGATTTGATTGATAAGGGCAAGGCATATCCATCCGGGGGCGATGTTTATTACCGGGTAGAGAGTTTTCCCGAATATGGCAAATTATCAAAGCGCAATATTGATGATATGCGGGCAGGTGCACGCATTGCCGTCAATGAGCAGAAGGAAAATCCGATGGATTTCGTGCTGTGGAAGGCATCAAAACCTGGGGAACCAAGCTGGGAGAGCCCTTGGGGTGCGGGGCGGCCAGGCTGGCATATTGAGTGCTCTGCGATGAGTAAAAAATATCTGGGGGAGAGTTTTGATATTCATGGCGGCGGGCAGGATCTGGTTTTCCCTCATCATGAAAATGAAATTGCCCAGAGTGAAGGGGCAAATGGAAAATGCTTTGCCAATATGTGGGTTCATCACGGTTTTGTTACCATAAAAGATGAAAAGATGTCTAAATCTCTGGGAAATTTCTTGACTATAAGAGATGTGCGAGAGCATTATCACCATGAGATATTGCGTTTTTTTGTTTTCTCAACTCATTATAGAAGTCCGCTGGATTTTTCTGAATCGGCCCTGCAGGATGCAGCCACCGGGCTTGAGCGTCTTTACGCCACTGTAGCCCAGTGTGAAAGTGCCATTACGCAGGAGACAGCAGAAACTCCCAGCATCATCAATAAGAAGGATTTGCAGAAAATAGGGAGCATTAAAGAGCGTTTTACCAAGGCAATGGACAACGACTTTAACACTGCTCAAGCGCAGGGAATTTTCTTTGATGCGATAAAGGTTCTTGGCAAGATTGTGCGTAGCCTGCCTGCTATCCCTGCAAGAAAAGACATTGAACTCCTTGCAAATTCGATAAAAGAGATTAAGGAGATGGCGGGGGTTATGGGCATCTTGCAGGAGGATGCAGCTATATGGCTTAAGAAGCAAAAGGAGAAAATGGCAGAAAATCTGGCCATATCTTGTGCTGAGATTGAAGAGAAAATTGCCCTTCGCCTTGCCGCAAGAGCAGAAAAAAACTGGGCAGAGAGCGACAGGATTCGTGATGAGCTTGCCGCTTTAGGTGTAGAACTGAAAGATAGTGCAGATGGCACCAGCTGGAGTGTGAAAAAATAAAAGATTTTTTTAAGTAAAGTTGCCGGCAAATTTTACTGGCAGATATCGGTAATCACCCCGCCGACAAGAGAGATCAGATCATCAGGGGATAGCTCAATCTCAAGCCCTCTGCGGCCTGCGCTCACATAAATGGTGGGGAAATTTTTGATTGATGAATCGAGGATAGTTTGCAGCCGCTTTTTTTGCCCCAAAGGGCTGACCCCGCCTAGGACATAGCCGGTTGACCGCTCTACATCTGCCGGGGCAGCCATTACGGCCTTTTTCGCCCCGGCAGCCTTTGCCATACGCTTTAGATTGAGTTTTGCAGAAACAGGGACGACCCCCACGGCAAGCTGGTTGCTATCAAGCTGCACAACCAGTGTCTTGAAGACCCGGTTTGCAGGTACACCCATTTTCCCGGCAGCCTCTTCGCCATAGGAGAGACTGGAAGGATCATGGTTATATTCATGCACCGTATGAACAATTTTTGCTCTTTTGGCCGCAGTAATTGCAGGGGTCATCGTTTTTTCTCTTTTTATGCCATTTTTTTCCCGGTAATCCGCTCTACAGCCTCCTCATAACGGGCTTTAGTCTTTTCCAGAATATCTGCCGGCAGAGTTGGTGCAGGAGCCTGCTTGTTCCAGTCAAGGCCTGCAAGATAATCGCGCAGGAACTGCTTATCAAAGCTGGGCTGCGATTTTCCCGGCTGATACTTATCCGCTGGCCAAAATCTCGAAGAATCCGGCGTTAGTACCTCATCAATCAGCACCAGACGTCCATCAATCTCTCCCAGTTCAATTTTGGTATCGGCAATAATGATTCCCTTCTCTTTAGCAAATTCTGCAGCCCTGCTATACAACTCCAGGCTGATTCTTGCCATCTCCTGTGCTTTTTTGCAGCCAACGATGCCCTTCATCTGCGTAAGAGAGATATTTTCATCATGCTCACCAGCTGCGGCTTTTGTTGAGGGAGTAAAAAGCACTTCCGGCAATTTATCTGATTCCTGCAGTCCTTCCGGTAATTGAAAACCGCAAACATTGGTGTCCTTTTGATAAGCACTCCAGAAGGAGCCAGAGATATAGCCGCGCACAATACACTCAATAGGCAGGGGCTTGCTCTTTTTCACCAGCATGGAACGCCCTTGCAGATAGGCTTTATGCTGATGGCAAACTTGTTTTCAACAATATCACCAAGCAGATCAAACCAGAAAAGCGAAAGCGCAGTCAGTACCGCCCCTTTTCCGGGAATCGGCTCACCCATAATGACATCGTAGGCCGAAATCCGATCGGATGCGACCATCAGCAACACATCATCATGCCCGTCAATGGCATACATATCCCGCACCTTGCCGCTATGTACATGGGTAAGCCCTTTAAGCTCTACAGAGTTTTTCATCCTCTTTCTCCTTTTCTCTAATTATTTTGCGATTTTTCCCGCTAATAGTACTACTCGTGCTTAGTTCCTGTTTTCCGTGCTGTTCGTGTTGTCAGTACCTCCTGCAACCATACTGTAACGACTGCAGGCATCATTGGTATAGTGTGTCAATTTTGCGGTAAGCGAACCGATAACGATCTTTGAGCGAATCTGTACCGGTATCCGGCACTTATCGGTGCTATACCAGATAATGGTGTCGCCCTCCTTGTCATAAAGCCCCCTGAAAGTGAGCTGAGGAACAACAGAGATGGTCTCAATGTTACCAAAAATGGTTTCCTGCTGCTCTTTTTTTACCGGGGTTACCTTTACCGGTATTCTCTTGTCATCGGCAAAGGTAGGAACAATAAAGGGTTTGCCAATGCTAAAGGGCATCAACCTGCTGTTAAGAAATGCTGACAGCTCATTGTTGGTGGTGCCGTCAATGGGGAAAATCCCTTTTATTTCACCATTTCTTTTCGTTGTTACTAAAAGGGCTTGCTGATCAAAGAAGACTTCTCGAAATGCCCGGTAGCGATACCCCTCTTTCTGCCAGATCTTGGCATTAACCGGCAATTTATCCTTCCCGGAAACAACGGTAAGATGGCGGTCTTTTACCGGGTAGATATGCTGCATCAGACTGCCCCTCGTTGAGATCTGCATATCAATGGCATAGCTCTCATCCGCTTCGGGCAGTGCAGAGATGGCAAGCTGCAGCTCGCCAATCTTTATTCCTCCTGTCCAGAAAACATCGTATGCCAGCCGCTCACTGCCGGAATAGCCGATAGCAGCCAGAGCCGGATCAATTCTTCCCGCAGCGATCCCTGCCAGATCTGCTGCTTTATGGGTAACAGTTGCTGCCTGTTCTGCTGCATAGAGAGTGCGGGGGAAAAAGCTACCGCCATAGAGCAAAAAGAGAGCGGCAACCAGCCATAAATAACGATAAGTAGCGATTCCCTACTCCTGCTGTTCACAGATAAAAAAATCAAGGGGGAGAACCGTTGGGTCAATCTCCTTGCGGTCGATAAGGATTTGTAAAAAACTCTCCAGTGCAGAACGCTCCTTGCCTGCCAGCTCATAGCGTATCCCTTCGAGATAGTGGCGGCATTTCTCAACACTAAAGGGGATTTTCCCGGCAGAAAGAGTTCCTATTCTATCCAGATCAGCCAAACCGGCATCCCGGCAGTGCAATAACTCCTGATGAATCTCTTGCACAATATCTGGATATTGCTGTGCAAAGTCGTTGCGAACCACGCAAACAGCAAAGACAAAAGGCATCTCCATCTTCCTCTTCCAGATATCACCAAGATCAAACTGGTAGAGGAAATCGGGCATTTCTGCCAAACGTGCTGCATAATCTCCCGATGCCAAAACTGCTTTTGCCTCCTTGTCAATAGATTCTTGTTGTTCAGAGAGGAGATATTGCGGCACAACTGAATGCCACTCTTCAAGGATAATTCTGGTAAGTGCTGCAGTGGATGTTATTTCAGAGGAGATCTGTACAGACTTCTCTGAAAGTTGTTCAAGGGGGAGGTGAGAAAAAAGTATCCCTATACCCACTGCGGAAGAGCTGCTAATGGAAATTCCTGGCAATAATTTATAATTACTGGCATTTTTTGCATAAGCAAAAACAGGAATAAAGCCAATATCAATATTTTTTGCCTCAAGCTG
>PDWI01007859.1_pt1 | contig 12753 bp, 13 predicted proteins | sample 1430891 | NCBI WGS metagenome assembly PDWI01 (sample SAMN01162508, study PRJNA174530) | Oral metagenome, whole genome shotgun sequencing project. | biome: Marine environment; feature: Marine mammal; material: Swab sample of the gingival sulcus; isolation source: swab sample of gingival sulcus... | reverse complement strand
GAGTAAAAATAATTAGTAATGGATACAATGTTAAGCGGGGGAGTGTTACTGTTGAAAAATATGAATATGGCGGGATAGCTAGTCGTAATTATCGCAAAAAAATAGATCAAGGTTGGTATAGAAAAGGTCAAATATTTGGCATTAAGAAGCAAACTCTAAAACAAAGTTCAATCGGCGGTTGTGAAGATGATGAACAATCTCTTGATGACGATTCTTTTATGTTTGATAAGTTGTCTATAGGTACTGAATATGTATTGAAAGAAAAAGGCAATAAAACTTTTTGCTATGCCGAATTTAATGGAAAAGAAATAAAAATTTGTTCTTGTTTTGGTGGTAAAAATGAAGAAAAATAATAATTTTGTAAAACAGTATAAGAAAAAAATAACTGTTATTTGTGTAGTTTTGGTTTTATTTGCCTTAGTTGACGTTAAATATATAAATGGAGATTTATATAATGACAATTCTTTTAAGCTTATTTCTGGTGTAATGTATCAACATGAAGGATGCTTTGGTAGAAAGGATTATTATAAGAGACATGTCATAAAAATTGGCAATATTTTGATTGGACCTAGGGTTATTTTAAATAATTATTTTGAAATACTTGAACGAGAATTTGATTTTGGCTCAACTAATGAGGGCAAACGATGCTATGGATACATAAATCGTTCAAAAAACAGAATTATTGACACAAAATGCGAGGTTATGAATGAAAAATAGATTAGATAAAGAATTAGTACGAAGAAAAATGGTCAAAACTCGTTCTCAGGCGGAGAATTTTATTCGCTTGGGCAAGGTATTTGTTAACGGCAAAAAAATAACTAAAAATGGTTTTTTTGTGATGGAAAATGATCAAATCGAGCTTAAAGTTGAGCAACAATTTGTTAGTCGGGCTGGATTAAAGATTGCTTCGGTGGTGCGTGATTTTGGTCTCGATTTTAAAGATAAAATCGTGCTTGATGTTGGTTCAAGCACTGGTGGTTTTACTCAATTTGCGCTTGATCGTGGCGCGCAAAAAGTTTATGCGGTTGATGTCGGTACTAACCAGATGGATAAAATTTTGCGGCTTGATCCGCGGATTGATTTGCACGAAAAAACCGATATTCGCGATTTTTATTTGGAACAAGACTTGCCAGATTTGATCATGATCGATGTGTCGTTTATTTCGGTCCGGCAAATTTTACCACATCTAGCGCAGAATTTGTCTAAAAAAGGCACGCAGATTGTTTTGATGTTAAAACCACAATTTGAGGCTCGCAAAAATCAGTTAAACAAAGGTGTAGTCAAAAATAAAACTCATCGTCGGCAAATTTTGGCTGAGTTTGAACAATATGTTAGTTCGGAGTTTAAGATTATTAGTAAAAAAGATAGTCAAGTGGCCGGTAAGCACGGTAATGTTGAGAAATTTTATTTGTTGAAAAAAATCTAGATTTTATTATAATTTAAATTAAAATAAGCAAGAAAGGGAGAATGTGCTAGCAATTATTTTAATGCTGATTACGACGGTTATTAGTTCGGCGCTAATTGGTTTTATTAATCATAAATTTAATCTTTATATCCAGGGTTTCGCTATTATGTGGGTGGTGCCAATTGGTGCGATGCTGGTCGGAAGTTTGGCTGGATCGGGTTTGTGGTTGAGCCGCAAATTTGAGAAAAAGCCAATCAAATCTTGGTTTTTGGTGGCCGGAGCGCTAGCCGGATTACTTGGATTTTTTGGCTCGATGTATGCTGATTTCAAAATCGCTGAATATCAATTTCGCACTAAGAGTCAAGCGGTAATTGAGAAGTTATCGGCGGCCGAGAAAAAGAAGTTGGATCAGGAATTAACCTTCTTTAATTTTGTTAAACGAACTCATAATAATACTAAAATTAATTTGAGTCATCATGGTCGTCAAATCAGTAGTATTGATAATAGCTTTTTGTCGATTATTGCTTTTTGGTCTTCAGTTTTGGGTTCGGTTTTTGCTGGTTGGCTAGTAGCTAGTATGACTATTGGTGATCGAACTAAAGATAAACGAACCGGTGAATATCGTGATTTGAAATATGTGGCGATTTTGGAATTTAAAAAGTATCAAGAGTTGGATGAGTTGATTAAGAAATCAACTAATCTAGCTAAGGATTTGGCTAAATTTTTACTTGATCATCGTGATAAAAAAGAGTTGTCTTCGGCTGTTCATACTACTGTTAAAGTGTTAAAATCTCGTTCAAAAGGCGATGGTCAAATTACAGCGGTTAGTTTTAAAAATGGTGGTAAAAATATTGTTCAAGATAAACATTTTGAGTACGATTTGTCAGCAGCTGAAATGACTGAAATTATGTCAGCCATTCTGTCGATTGATAGCAAAGAGCGATTTTAGTTTGTAAAAAATAAAATTACAAAAAATAAATTCTTAGATTAAAAAATATTTTCAATATATAAAAATGAATTTGACATCTTGGTTTTAATTAGATATTATCGAATTATGGAAGAAGATGAAAACTTAATTTTGTTAGCCAAAAAAGCTGGCCTGAATCAGGCTCAGGCTGATACATATATTGAATTTATTAAAAATGGCAAAATGACTCCGGGAAAAGTGGCGGAATTGACTAATGAGAGTCGTAGCAATTCTTATATGATTTGTGAAAAATTAGAAAAATTTGGTTTAATTAAGAAAACCGCCGATTCTAAATTAACTTATCAACCAAATCATCCGATGGCATTAGAAACATTGGCCGAAAAACGTCGCAAGATTTTAACTAAAAATGAAAAAATCGTTAAAGAAGGATTGGATAGTTTGATTGACATTTTTTATGCTAATAATCAGATGCCAGGTTCACGAACTATTTATGGAAAAGATGCGATTAAAGAAGTTTATAAGGATATTTTGCGGGTGGGTGAAGATTATTATTTTTTTAGAACCCCAGTTGACGTTGAGAATGTAAAAGAAGAAATAAAAGATTTTCTAGACAAAAAGATAAAAAAAGGTATTCACACTTATGCGATTACTGTAGAAGAAGAGCGTTCTTTAAGAAATTATAAAACAAATAGAGATGAGAAAAGGTTAATGCATAGAACTTTTATTTTGAAGGAACATTATACATCACCGGTGGAGATTGATGTTTATGGCGACAAGGTAGCCTTTAGTAGTTTTGGTGAAATTAAAATGGTAACATTTATTAATAGTCCATTGATTGCCGAATCGATGCGTCAAATTATGAAATTAATTATCGAATTACAAAAATCATACATGGCTGAAAAGTTTAATAAAACTGACAAGATTTAGTAATTTTGTAAAATTTATTTTGACAAAATTTTAATCTTTTTTACTACTGTTAATAAGCATAGGCTTAAAAAATAGTTTGACAAAAATAATAAAAAAGTATATGATACTTGACGTAATCAAAAGCGATTAAGAAAATTAATTTTTATATAGATTTAGATTTAAGAAATTATATTTTATGCGGTATTTATAGATAGACTGTCAGTAAAGGAGGTTGATTAGAAAATTAAACTATTGGCTTTATCGATAGACTGCCCATAGAAAGGAGGTGATATGATGACATATCAAGAATTCTTAAATTTAATGGCAGAGCAAGATGAACTAAATTCTGACATGGTAGTGAAACATGCAGAACACCAAGAAATTGGTTATTATGCTCAAGCTGACATATATACTATAGAAGGGAAGTTTATTCTTGCTGTAGTTAAAAGTGATCAAGAGTTAAATTGTGAATTTGGAAACGATTTTATAAAAGACCTTGAGAATCTCAAAACTACAAGAGCGAAAACTCTATAAACTAAATTTTACTCATGATCCACTTTGGTGGATTATTTTTTTATTTTTTTATTTTGTAAAATTTGTTTTGACAGAATTTTTAAAATTTTACCTCTGTTAAATTAGTAAAAGAAATGATTTAATTGACAAAAATGATATTTATTATATAATAGCAAACGATAAAAAAAGATTGACTCAAGAAAGTAATAAAACAAAAATTAAATGACTTATTTTAGATAGTATGATTTTATATTGTCTAAAGTAAGGTGTTTAAAACGAATAACAATTGAGATGAAGCGCTGTCTTAATATTGTTTTTTGACGCCAAAAATGGATTAATTTTTTAAAAAAAATGAAGTATAAGGAGAAAAAAATGGAAGGAAGAGAAATAAATCAGTATCACATACCTCGATTTGAAGGAATAAAAGCTAAATCAGATCAACAATTAGAACAATTGGAAAATCAAAAAGATAAATCTGATTACTATTTTAAAGGTGAAGATGAATTAGATATTTTGGAAAGCAGACTTTTTATAATCGACAAATTAAAAGAAAAATATAAAGCGACTGGCGCTAAGGATTTTGACTCTTTGTCAATTGAGGAAATGATAGAAAAACAATCAGAAATGGATATTAATTGGTTTGAACGAGCTTTACAGGGCGCTAATCATTTTCAAATAATAAAACTAAAAAATCATGACAATTACGATGTTGAAACAACTTTACGCTTAATAGATTATCAATTTGACAAGCAAAAATTAGAAGAATCTTTGGAAAATAGAATTGATAAAATTAAGTATCGTAGAATTAGAAATTTAAATCCTAGCATAAGATTAACAAATGAAATGCTTGATTTAGAAGTGAATCCGAATTTAATTGTAAAATCAATGTCTGATTATGAATGGTGTGGCGATAAAGAGATCACAAAACGATTGTTAGACGCTGAAGTAAATCCGTATGAGTTGTTTAAAAAAATGTATTATGATGATGAAGAAGTAGAGCCTGTTAGGGAAGGTATAGATATTTTTATTAATCACCCTAATGTTGATCCAGAGGAATTAAGAAATCGCATGTTTTATTTTGAAAAAATATTATATGCTAAAGAGCTAAAGGAGGCTGGCGCAACTTATGATTTGGAATATTGTAAAGAATTTTATGGAGAAAATACGGTACAAATTATTGCGGAAGCCTTAGAAGAAAAAAATAATTAAAATACAAAGCAAACATGTAAATAAAAATAAAAAATAAAAGGTCTCCCAAGACATTAAAAAAATCCACTTTTTGTGGATTTTTTAATTTTAAACATTAAACTTAAATTCAACTACGTCATCTGGTTTCATGATGTAATCTTTACCTTCGGTGCGGATTTTGCCGGCGGTTTTAGCGGCTTGTTCGCTACCAGCGGCGATTAAATCGTTAAAATCAACGATCTGGGCGGCGATAAAACCACGTTCAAAATCGGAATGGATGACGCCGGCGGCCTGGGGTGCAGTTGAGCCTTTTTTGATTGTCCAAGCGTGAATTTCTTTTTCACCAGCTGTCAGATAACTTTGTAAGCCTAATAGGTCATAAGCGGCGGTAATTAATTGGTTTAAACCGCTTTCTTTGACGCCATAATCGGCTAATAACTCGTCAGCTTCGGCTGGGTCTAGTTCTCGCAGTTCATCTTCTAGTTTGATGGCGATAAAAAGTGTTTTGGCTGGTGCGACTAGAGCAGATAATTCAGCTTGTTTGGCTGAATCGACTAGTCCATTTTCATCAAGATTGAATAAATAAATGACTGGTTTGGAGGTCAATAAATTAACATTTTTGATTAATTCAAAATCAAGGTCAAGACTATTGGCGGTTTTGCCAGCCTCAAGGCCGGTTTTTAATTTTTCTAATTCGGCCAAAATTAACTTGGCATCTTTGTTAGCTTTGGCTTCTTTTTTAGTGCGGGCAATTTTCTTGTCAATGGTTTCGAGATCAGCCATGATTAATTCGGTGTTAATAATTTCGATATCACTTTTTGGATTAACTTGATTATTAACGTGAATCACATCGTCGTTTTCGAAAGCTCGCACTAAGTGAATAATAGCGTTACATTCACGAATATTGGCTAAAAACTTATTCCCCAAGCCTTCACCTTTGGAAGCGCCGGCGACCAGACCAGCAATATCGATGAATTCGACGGTAGCGGGAATGATTTTTTGGGCGTTGTAAAGCTGTTTTAATTGTTCTAAGCGACTATCAGGAACAGGTACGATGCCAGAATTGGGCTCGATAGTGGCGAATGGATAATTAGCCGCTAAAATGTTATTATTGGTTAAGATGTTGAATAGGGTGGATTTGCCAACATTGGGCAAACCGACGATGCCGATTTGTAAACTCATTTTCTCCTTAAAATTAATCTGTTTGAATATTAAAATTATTATACCATAAAATAGTTGAAACTAATTTTAAATTGTGTATAATATAATTATGATTATGTTTAAAAGAGTGGGCGATTTCTTTGGACTAGATATCGGTACAAATTCAATTCGCGTAGTACAATTAGGATTACGCAATAATAAAGATGGCATGGGAAATTATGTGCTCAAGAATTTTTCTCGAATTGCTATAGATCCAAAAATTAGCCAATCTCACTCTGAATCTGATAAGAAAAAATTAGTAGACGCAATTAATACTGCTGTTGGTCAGGCGGGAATTAAAACCAAAAATATGGCGGTTAATATGCCAAGTGAAAAAACTTATACTACTATCGTTGAAGTGCCTTTTCAAAATGATCAAGAATTGGCTAAAACTATTAAATATCAAGCTGACCAAAGTATTCCAACACCAATTGATGAAACTAAAATCGATTGGGCAAATTTGGGACAATCTTTGATTAATAAAGACAAGATAGAAGTTTTGTTAGCATCAACCTCCAAAGAATATAGTGAAAACAAGCTAGAAACTTTGGAGCAATTGGGTTTGAATGTGATTGCTTTTGAACCAGACCAAATTGCGATGTCTCGAGCTCTAAATATTAATGACGGATCGACTAATTTGATTGTTGATTTGGGAGAAAAATCGACTAATTTGACTATTATGTGTGCTGGATCTCCGCGATTAGTGCGATCGATTCCGATTGGATTTAACACTATTGTTAAATCTGCAGTTCATGGGTTGGGAATTAAAGAAGAGCAAGCTCGTCAATTTATTCTTAAATTTGGTTTGTCGACTGATAAATTAGACGGCAAAGTTTTAAAAGCGATAGAAGCGACTTTGGAGAATTTAGTTTCAGAAATTCTTAAATCAATTACTTTTTTTCAAAAGAAATATATTAATATTAAAGTTGACCGAATTATCTTGTCTGGTTATTTGAGTTCGATTCCGATTATGAATCAATATATTGCAAATTATACAAAAGTTGCCACAACCATTGGCAATCCTTGGCAAGATGTTTTGCTGACTCCAGAACAGCAACCTTTATTAGCTGGAACTGGTGGTGAATTTGCAGTGGTAATTGGCTTAGCAAAGAGAGGAAATTTTGTCTAATGGAAAATTATAATAATCAACAACAACCGAATAATCAGTCTCCAGTTGATCCAAATCAACAATACCAGCCAGTCGGACAACCTCAGACGCAAAATCAACCAGTTATGCAAAATCAACAATTTCAAGCTACTCAACAGCCTCAATCTCAATCTACTGGACAATATCAACCTAATCAACAACCTCAACCTCAATCGGTTCAACAACCTTTAGTACAAAATAATCCGATTCAACAAAATCAATCAGTTTCGAGCCCTCAACCACAGTCTCAACCACAACCAATAATTCCTAATCAACCAACTTCTGTTTCTAAGCCACAGAGTCAATTGTTTAATATGATTGAAATAAGCTTGGTGCCTGATTTAAAAAGAGATTTATTACGAGCAGAAAAATTAAAAAAACAAGTTTTATTTATCTCGTTTCTTGTAATGGGTATTTCCTTGGGCTTAACTGGAATTTTGTCGAGTATTGCTTATGGCGCTCAAGCTTTAAAGATTAGTAATACTGAAGAGTCTATTTCGAAAACTTTGTCTAGTATTAAAAATATAAAAGGAGTTGATGAAATTCTCGCTGTTCAAAGGCAAATGACTAAATTAAATCAACTACATGATGAGAAACTTATTTCATCTCGAGTATTTATGATAATTGATCGAATTGTGGCTGGAGAAAATAATCAAAATGAAGAAAATTCTTTGACCAAGATGTCGATTGTAATTAATAAAATGGAAGTTGATTTAGAAAATAATAAAATTACTATTTCTGGTCAAACAGAAAAAGGCTATATAGCTTTAGAGCAATTACAAAAGACTCTTTCTGAGACTAAAGTGATTTATAAAACTTTGAATAATCAACAAGACACTTCTGGTGACAAAGAAAAATCTAAAGAAGAGTCTGAGCCAGAAATTTATCCGTTTACTGAAAAAGTTGCCCTAGAATCCTTCCCAAGTTTAGATGATAAAGATGGCAAAAATCAATTAACTTTTAAAATTAGTTTTATAATTGAAGAAAATTACTTTAAAAATAGAGAAAATGTTAAAGTAGCTTTGAGTGGAGTTGATCATAAAGATGTAACTGATTCATATTTGGCAATACCAGATTCTTTGTTCTCTAATGCTAAAGATAATAAGGAAGATGATACTCAAGATGTTCAAAATACTAGTAAATTAATTAATAACGGTAAATCATCTAAGGAAAAGGAATAATTTATGAGCAAAAAGAAGCCAGTAAGAAAATATGAAAAAATAAAAAATGTTCATAATAATATGATGGTGGTTACTTCGATTTGTCTTTTTATTACTGTAGCTAATATTGTTCCAATGATTAAAATTGGTCAAAAAATTGCTTATAATAATCAATTAATTAACAAAAAAACAGAAGCTAATGATAATTTAAAGGACAATCTAAATAATTTAAATAAATTAAAAAAAGAAATTAATGTCTTAAGAACTAATAAGATGCTTCTATTGGACAATAATCGAATTAATTCCGATCAAAATCCAGTTCGAGTTGTGGCTGATGCTCTGCCTGATCGAGCAAATTCTGTAGCATTGGGCTCTAGTCTTAGAAGTAAAATTTTGGAAAATGGAGCTTCGATTAAAGGTATGACTATAGTAGCTGATGAAGAAGAAATGGATGAAGAAACGCCATATAAAGATCTGTCTTATAGTCGAGATTCACAAGATATAAGCGCCGGAACTCTTTCTTTTAATATAGAATTAATTGGTAATAAAGAGAAATTAGTAAGCTCTTTTTATAATTTAGAAAGAACCATTAGACCAATGCAAATATCTAATTTAGAATTAAAAGGGTCTGAAGGTGGTGAATTAACAGTTTCTATTCGAGGTCAGACTTATTTTCAAAAGAAACAAGATTTTAAGAGTTTAATTCAAAGGAGAAAATTAGAAAAATAATTATGAATAAAAAAGACATAGCTTTATTAGTGATGGTAGGTGGAGTAAGTATCCTAATTTCTTACTTTGCATTTGATGCTTTATTTAAATTAGATAAACCTAAGGATTATCAGGTAGTTAAAGTAATTAGTGATAAAATAGACGAGCCTCGTTCTGATATTTTTACTGAAACTTCGATTAATCCAACAGTTAAGGTTACTATTGGTGATGAAAAAATAAGAGATGAGAATAATAACCAAAATCAGCAAGGTGATAACGGAGAATCAGAACAATAAATGAGTTTATTGAGTATTAGGGACCATAATAAAGTCATCGACTCTTTAATAGAGGGCGGTTATGTTACTAAGGCAAAAATGGATACCGCTTTAGAACGCTCCAAACAGCAGAAAAAGCCAATTATTACTTATTTGATAGAAAATAATATTGTTGATAATGAGACAATTACTCAAATTAATGCTGATATTTTGAATGTGCCATATATTAATTTACGAGATATTACTGTTGATCAAGAAATTTTGCGTAAAATACCGTTTAGTGTGGCAGAACGAGTTAAGGCTGTAGCAATTTCTGAAATGAAGGGTCGTTTGGTGATTGCAATGATTGATGCTACTAATATTCAAGCAATTGATTATTTAACTGGATTAGTTCAACGACCAATCAAAGTTTTTATGGCGTCGGCTGAAAGTATTGAACATGTAATTGAACAATACGGAACTGATTTTTCTTCGGTTAATGAAGCTGACAAAGAATCTCAAAAAGAGATTTTGGAAAAAGAAAATTCTAGCGAAAATATCAAAACTATTGTTCAAGATTCACCGATATCCAAGGCACTACATACGATTTTAGAATATGCGGTTAAAAATAAAGCTTCTGATATTCATATTGAGCCACTAGAAGAATCTCTCAAAATTCGTTGTCGAATTGATGGTGTTTTGCGTGAATTAATGCAATTGTCAAAAACGATTGAGCCAGCTTTGGTTAGTCGAATTAAGATTTTGTCAGAATTAAAAATTGATGAACACCGTATTCCACAAGACGGTCAATTTGCGGTTAAGGTAGCGGATAAAGAAGTAGACTTGCGTATTGCTATTAGTCCAGTAGTTTGGGGCGAGCAAGTAGTGATTCGTTTGTTGGATAAAACTGGCACGACTTTAAATCTAGAAGATATGGGCTATGCTGGACGATCTTTGCGTCGAATTAGAAGAGGTATTCGTCAACCAAACGGCATGGTGTTGACTTCTGGTCCAACTGGTTCGGGTAAGTCAACTTCGCTTTATGCTTTAATTCAAGAAATTTATGATGAATCGATTAATATCGTAACACTTGAAGATCCAGTTGAGTACAAAATGAAAGGTATTAATCAAATTCAAGTTAATGCTGAAGTTGGTTTGACTTTTGCTAGTGGTTTGCGTTCAATTTTGCGTCAGGACCCAGATGTAGTTTTGGTCGGGGAAATTCGTGATGGTGAGACGGCTCACCTTGGTGTTCAGGCGGCTTTAACTGGCCACTTGGTGTTTTCAACATTACACACTAATTCGGCAGCAGCAGTTTTGCCTCGTTTGTTAGATATGGATATTGAACCATATTTGATTGCTTCGACTGTTAACACGGTAATTGGTCAGCGTTTAGTGCGCCGAATTGCTAAAGACGGCATTCAAGAGTATCAATCAAACGCAATCGAAACACAATCAATACGTGATACGATTGGTCATTTATTGCCGAAAACTAAAGAAGAGCAACAAGCTTTAATTAAAGATTTGGGTTACGATTTTATTCCAATGGCAGATCAAGAAACTTTTACTTTATATAGAGGCACTGATTCTAAGAAAACTCCGGGTGGTTACAAAGGGCGAGCTGGTTTGTATGAGGTGATGGAAGTTAATGAAGAAATTGAAAAATTAATTATTGCTCATGCTACAAGTACTGAAGTTAACAAAAAAGCTATTGAACAAGGTATGATCACTATGAGGCAAGATGGCTATTTCAAGGCCTTGAATGGGATTACTACTTTGGAAGAGGTTAATCGTGTAGCATCGGATAATGCATAAAAAAGAAATGGGGAAAAATGGAAAAGAATTTAAAAATAGAAAATTTATTAGAGGAAGTTGTTAACAAAAAAGCTTCTGACTTACATTTACAAGTTGGTTTGCCACCAATGATTAGGGTCGATGGGTCATTAATTCCAGTTGTTGGCACTCCAGTTTTGGACGAGCAAACGACTGAATATTTGATTATGCAGATTCTAGACGAAGAACAAAAGCAAATTTTAATGAAAGATAAGGAAATTGACTTTTCATTTGCTTTTGGTAATTTGACACGGTTTCGAGCTAATGCTTTTCATGAAAAGGGCAATTTGGCGATTGCTTTGCGTTCAATTCCTAATGATATTAAAACAGTTGAAGAATTGGGCTTGCCATCGACTATTTCTAAATTTGCTGATTTTCCTCGTGGTTTGGTATTAGTAACTGGACCAACTGGTTCTGGTAAATCAACTACTTTAGCAGCATTACTCGATAAAATTAATTCAGAACGGTCGCATCATATTATTACTATTGAGGATCCGATTGAATTTACTCATAAATCAAAACGGTCAACCATTGTTCAACGTGAAGTCCATTATGATACTTATTCGTTCTCAGCGGCTTTGCGGTCGGCTTTGCGTCAGGACCCTGATGTAGTGTTGATTGGTGAGATGCGTGATTTGGAGACTATTGCGGCAGCGATTACGATTGCTGAAACTGGTCACTTGGTGTTTGCGACATTACACACTAACTCAGCGGCTCAGTCGATTGATCGTATGATTGATGTTTTTCCGCCACACCAACAACCACAAATTCGATCTCAGTTAGCTAATATTTTACAAGGTATTTGTTCGCAACGCTTGATTCCAGCTATTGGTGGCGGTCGAGTAGCGGCAACTGAAATTTTGTTCACTAACCCGGCAGTACGTAATATTATTCGTGAAGGTAAAACTCATCAGTTAGACGCAGTGATTCAAACTAGCGCTGATCAAGGCATGCAGACTATGGATAGAACTTTGATTAAATTAGTTCAAACTGGTGTGATTTCGTTTGATGAAGCTCGTAATTACGCAGTTGATTTACAAGAATTTAACAGAATGGCTAGAGGTTAAAAATGCTAACTTTCAATTACCAAGCGAGAGACAATGTTACAAATAAAGTCATAAAATCAAGTATTACTGCTGAAAGCGAAGTTGCTGCCGGTAAATTATTGATGGAACAGGGCTTGATTCCGATTTATGTTAAAGAAGTTGAACCTAATCCAATAACTGACTTTTTAAAAGGTAGAATTGGCCTAAAAGATAGATTGGTGTTTACTCGTCAGTTATCGACTTTGATTGGCTCTGGCATTCCTTTGACTCAGGCTTTACATACAGTTTATGAACAGACTGAAAATAAAAAATTAAAGGCTGTAGTTTTGGAAATTACTACTGCGGTTGAATCTGGTAAATCTTTGTCTGATGCTTTTGGTAGACACCCTAAAGTCTTTGATAAATTATATGTGTCTTTAATTACTGCTGGTGAGGCTTCCGGAACCTTGGATTTATCTTTACAGC
>PDWI01007858.1_pt1 | contig 12753 bp, 8 predicted proteins | sample 1430891 | NCBI WGS metagenome assembly PDWI01 (sample SAMN01162508, study PRJNA174530) | Oral metagenome, whole genome shotgun sequencing project. | biome: Marine environment; feature: Marine mammal; material: Swab sample of the gingival sulcus; isolation source: swab sample of gingival sulcus... | reverse complement strand
GAGGGCGCCTGCTGGTAGCAAGCAACCGACGAGCGACAACCGCTGTGATTTCGCAGACCAGCGCGGCGATGGGAGGTAAGTTGGTCAGCGCTCTAGAGCACCCAACGACATCGGCGCAGCGCAGGCTACCGCTTGACCCGCGGCCAGGTACCGTCTTGGCTCGAGCTGCGCTGGCAGAGCTCTCCGGTGCGGGGATGGGGACGCATTCGAGAGCATGCGCTGAACCGTCCATCGAGCCTCGAAGCGAGCTCGAGGGCTCGTAGACGCTGCGCTGATGGGAGGGACTGTCGATCAGTTGGTCAGGCCGAGGAGTAGGTCGGTGGCCGCGCGGCGGCGCCTGGCGATCTGCTCTTCGGTCTCCTCTTCCATCCGCTCGTCGGGCTCGATGCGGAAGATCCGCTGCCCCTTGGCGATGATGCGGCCGTCGGCGTTCTCCATCAGGTTCTCGACGACGGTGCCGGAGAAGGGCGCGCGCACCTTGTTGAACATCTTCATCACCTCGACGATGAAGAGCGGCTGCCCAACCTCGAAGTGGTCACCGACCTCCAAGAGCGGCGGCAGATCGGGCGCCTCGCGGGCATAGAAGTGGCCACCCATCGGGGAGACGATCTCGTCGGCGCTGGCCTTCGGCGGCGGCGCCAAAGCGCGGGTCAGCTCTTCGTTGGTCTTCTTCTCGGTGAAGCGCAGCGGGAACACGGGCTGCAGGTCGCGATCGACGTGGATGCCAAAGATGCCCGCCCGCTCGCCGGCGCGTGGGATCATCAGCAGGACCTCCATCCCGAGCTGAAAGCCCCGATGCGAGGCCTGACACTGCCGCCAGAGCTCCACATCATCGCCGACGATGCTGTAGTTGGGCACGTTCTTGTTCATCAACGCGTCGAGGGCCTGCCAGTCGTCCTCGGTGCTCGTACGCTCGGCGCACTTATTGTAAAAGGCGTAGGCCGTCTCGAGCATCCGCTGGTCATGCGCCCAGATCATCTCCGAGGCGGCCTTCCCCTCCTGCCACTCGAGGTGCAGATAGCGATAGAGTCGCTCAAGGAAGACCACCGGGTTGGCCTTGAAGACCACCCCACCGGCGACCCGCCGCCAGAGCTTATCCTCATAACGGGCGAGGAAGCCGGCCAGCATATGGGGGTTCTCGAAGAGCCGCTCGATCGGCCGCAGGATCAAGGTCTGCTTGGCGGAGAGGAAGTCACGCGCCGCGCCGTCGACCTTCTCCAGCTCTCGCTTCCAGGCGTAGCTGAAGTCTACCTCGTTGATCGTCTGCTGCAGCGCGCCGACGGCCGCGAGATAGCCGTCCATGAAGCGCGTCGAGGGCTTGAGCATCGGATCGCGCCCGATGATGAAGTTCAGCAGGCCAAAGTGCATCTGCATGTTGGTCTGCAGGTTCTCGCCGCGCATCTCCGTGCGACGCAGGAGCTCGGCGAGGCGGATCAGGTTGTCTCTGCGCGAGGTGCCGTGGGTCACCACCAGCGCGATGTTCGAGTCGTAGGCGCCGGCGATGTTGTACCAGACGAACTGCCCTGTATCGGGGTTCAGCGTGCCGATGCCTTGGTCGTCTCGGAGCTCGTCTTCTCGGGGCGCCGACCAGGTGTAGATGATGCCGCCTGCGTGGGGCTGCAGCGCCTGGTTGGTGGCGTTGATCCGCACCTCGGAGCCAGAGAGGTGGCGCACCTCACGGGTCGGTCGCGGCAGCCGCTTGGCGTGCTGCGCCACGAGGAGCATCGCCTCGATCAGGCTCTCGACGTAGAAGCAATCCTCGGCGTCGGCGGGGTTTTGGAACTTCAGGCGATAGACCATCTCCGTGACCCGATGCTCGACCTGGATCCGGGTGTTCATCTCCATGAAGTAGTGGTTTTTGCCGTCTACGATCGACTCGAAGGTCGAGACGCTGTCGAGGCCGACGGCCTCGCCGAAGCGCTCGGCCTCGACCTCCATCTCGCCGAGGACGCGCTTATCTACCTCGAGCACGGAGGCGCGATGGGGATCGATCTGACGGCAGTCCTCGATCTCATGCTCGAGCAGCTCCTTGGTCAGCGAGATCTCGAGCAGCTTCTGCTCGTGCATCTGCACCGAGCAGTCGCGGCCGCCCAACGAGATCGCCCACTTGCCATTGCCGAAGAGCTGGATCTCGTTATGCCGCGTATGCTCGATGTTCAGCTCCATCAGGAAGTTGCGGTTCGAGCCCGGCTCGACGGCCTTCGACTCGGCGAGGACCTCCATCAGCGCCGTGCCGACCTCGTCGGGTTGGGTCACGATGCGCTGGCCCTTGCCGCCACCGCCGCCGATATGCTTCAACCGCAGCCGACGGCCGGGGTTGTCTTGCCAGATCCGCTCGGCCTGCCTGGTGGCCTCGGCTTGGAGCTCGGCGATGGTCACCAGCTCACGCTTCTTGGCGTAGCTGATATTGAGCAGGGCGTCGGCGTTGTCTTCGAGGGAGAGCTCGTCGCTCCAGCGCCAGGGCAGGTCTTCCTGCGCCGCTACGGCCTCCAGGCCAGGGCGATCACCCCCAACCCGCGCCAGCAAGGTCAGCGTGGTGATGTTGTCGACGCCAGGGGTGACCGAGGCGTGGAGGCTGCGGGCGAGCTTCTTGGCCTCATCTTTGGCGCCGGCGCGGCGCGCGACCTGCGAGCTCGGGCCGACGAAGTTCAGCCCCGCCTGCTCGATCGCCTCGATAAACTCCGCGTCCTCGGCCATGAAGCCGTAGCCCGCGAAGACGTGGGTGTAGTTGTTGCTGACCGCGATCTCAATGATCTGGCGGATCCGCTCGGCGCGCTCCTCGGCGCCGACGCCCATGTAGTCGGGCACACGATGGATGTTCTCGCGGTAGCGGAAGTCGCGCAGCTCCGGTGCGTAGCAGCGCGGGTAGACCACCGAGTCCTTCTCTGAAAGCAGGATGCCGTACTCCATCAAACCGACGTGCTCGAAGACGTCGATCGCCTCCTTGCGCACGGGGCCGCGGCAGACGATCAGGCATTTGATCGCGTCGAGAGAGAAGCTGCGCACCCAAGCCGACGCGGCGTCGGCGAAGCGTTTCTGTTCGAGGTTCTTGTTGAGCATTACTCGAACTCCCTCTGGACGCCGCCCATGGCCGTCGGCGTGTAATGACGCATCAGAAAGGCGAGGTTCTTACCGATCACCTGGCGCGAGGTGCCAGGCATCACGATGCTGGAGACCGAGCCGAGGGAGAGCGCCTCCTTCGGGTTCATCAGCTCCTCCTCATAGCGCTGAGCGAGCATGGCGAGGGCCGCGTCGCGCTCGGCGCTAGCCTCGGCCTCGTCGCCACTCTCGGCGAGGGTCTGGGCGAAGCGCTCGTGGATCGCACGAACCTCGCTCTTGTAGACGAAGTCCTTGCCGGCGGGCCCCATCACGGCGATGCGCGCCGAGGGGAAGGCGAAGACCCTATCCGCGCCAGTGTAGTGCGAATTGTAGCTCGCGTAGGCGCCGCCGAAGGCGTTGCGGATGATCACCGTCATCCGCGGCGTCCGCAGATCGATGATCGAGTCGAGCAGGCGCCGGCCCTCGAGCACGATGCCGCCGCGCTCCTGCGCCGTCCCAGGCAGAAAGCCCGTGGTGTCTTCGACGAAGACCATCGGGATGTTGTAGAGGTTGCAAAAGCGCACGAAGCGAGTGCCCTTGCGCGCCGCGCCGATGTCGATCTGCCCCGACGAGACGGCGGAGTTGTTGGCCAGAAAGCCCACGACGTGACCACCGATGCGCCCGAAGGCCGTCACCAGGTTGCGCGCGCGGCGCGGCTGCAGCTCGAAGATCTCGCCATGGTCGCAGATCTGCTGCAGATAGAGCGTGATGTCGAAGGGCGTGTTCATCCCCGTGGGCGAGCCAAAGGTCCGCCGAAAGAGCATGTCCTCTTCGTCGATAAAGCGGTCGACGGGGTCGGAGGTCTCGCGGAAGGGCGCGCCTGTGTGGTTGTTGTCGGGCAAATAGGAGAGCAGGCGGATCCCCGTGCGCAGCGAGCCGAGCTCGTCCTGCGTCGTCAGATCGACGACGCCGCTCGCGCCGTGCACCTTCGGGCCGCCGAGGTCTTCGGCGGTCACGTGCTCGCCGAGCACCTGGCGCACGACCCCTGGCCCCGTGAGGCCGAAGAAGGTGTTGGCACATTGGATCATGAACGAGCCCTGCCGCGGGAGGTAGGAGCCGCCGCCGGCGTTGAAGCCGAACATCAGCATGATGCTCGGCACGACGCCGCTGATCTTGCGCAGCGCCGTGAAGGCCTCGGAGTAGCCGTCGAGGCCGCCGACGCCAGCCGGCACGAAGGCGCCAGCCGAGTCGTTCATGCCGATCAGCGGGATGCCTTGCTCGCCGGCGAGGTAGATCAGCCGCGCGAGCTTGTCGCCGTTGGTGGCGTCCATCGAGCCGGCGCGGAGCGTGAAGTCGTGGCCGTAGACCGCGACGTCGCGGCCGCGGATGTTGATGATCCCGGTGACCAACGAGGCGCCGTCGAGCGACGGGCCCCAGTTCTGCCAGAGGATGTTGGGCTCGTTGTCGGCCAGCTCCTTGATCCGCTCCCAGACGGTCATCCGTGACTTTGAGTGCTGGACCATTACGCGGCGCTCGCCGCCGCCTATGTGGGGCTTGGCAAGCAACTCGCGCCCCATCTCGAGCATCCGGTCGTAGCCGGCCGCCGGGTTCACCGGCGCTGTCGCGCCGTTGCCGCCGGAGGCTGGGGTCTCCCCGGCAGCTCCCGGCACATCGCCAGTGGCCGAGGCCCCTAGCGGGTCGTTCAGGCTGTAGTCAAGCTCTGACATACCGATCATCCCCTTCTGCAGCTGTGGCGATGGTGATCTTCACGCCCTCGGTGACGCGTTGCGTAACGAATGCGTACTATCTCGGATCTCTCAGGGTGAGGCCAGCCATAGGTGCAACCATATAGAATCACTACTACTACTCTCCGTCGGCGCACCTGCTGGGATCGATTGGCGCACTGCGGCACCACCTCTAGTACCGCGCAGACGCTCAACTCGTTTCGGGTCTGGATCCAAACATTGCGATTTTTTTCGGCAATCCGCCGAGAACAGCGACGTCATGGCTCGACGCAACCAGGAGCTAAATGGACGCCTTGGGGGAGTCGATGCGCTCGACCCACTCCTCGAAGCCGATGTCGTAGCGGCGAAGCTCGGCCAGGACGGGCGCGTAGACGTCGGCGACGGTGGGGATCACCACACCTTTGCGCCGGATCTCGCCCTCGAGGATCAGCTTCGCCCCGATGCCCACCGGCAGGCCGACAGTCTTGGCCATCGCGGTCCGTGTCTGGGTCTCGCCCAGGGTCACCATCGAGGATTGGCGACGCCACATCGCGCCTTCGTGCTCGTACTCGGTCTTGTGCAGCATCACGAGCATGTCCTTGTCGCCCTCCTCGAGGCCCCAGCGGCGCTCGAGCAGCTGCTGCAGCACCTGCGCCGGGGTGCCTCGGGTCAGGCCGATCGGCTCCTCCTCGAAGAGGCCGAGCCACTTCAGCTTGTCGAAATCGGGGCAGTTCAGGTCCATCTTGAGGTAGGCGCGCACCTTCAGCTCGACGGACATCTCTTTGTCGTACCAGAGGTAGGCGTTGACGAAATCGCGGTAGGTCATCTCGGGGTTGAGATCTTCGAGCTCGTAGCTGTCGTCGGTCAGCCCGAGCTGCACCAGGCAATCCCAGGCGCGACAGAAGCCTGGGCGGCGGAGCGTGCCACGGTAGATCGTGTCGACGTCCCAGAGCCCATAGTGGCTGCGGTAGGCCAGCGAGTCCCGGTTGGCGTAGCCCTCGAAGTCGCCATAGCCCGGCACCTGGATCGGCTCGAAGCGGCGAAAGAGCCGGTGGTAGGGGATGTACTTATAGCGGCCGTTGTGTTTGAACTTCACGCCACCTTGGCCGGCGAGGACCACGTTGCGCGGGTTCCAGGTCAGCTTGTAGCGCCACGGGTTGTTATCGAAGCCCGGGGCGACGAGGCCGCCAGCGAAGGTCTCGAAGTCTCTGATGCGGGCGCCGTCGCCGCGGAGCTTGTCGAGCATCTCCATCGCCGACATATGGTCGATGCCGGGGTCGACGCCCATCTCCGACAGCAGGGTCACACCGGCGCGCTCGGCCATCGGGTGCAGCTCGTGCACCTCGGGCGAAACATAGCTGGCGCTGACGAAGTCCTTGCCGCGCTTGACGCAGTCCTCGGCCACGGGCCCGTGCATATGGGCCGGCAGCAGCGAGACCACGAGATCGGCGGCCCCGATCTCGCTCAGGCGCTCGACCGGCTGGGTCGAGTCGAGCTGCCCTGCCTCGCCGTTGGGATGACCCGCGACGCGCTGCTCAGCCTGCTCGAGGTCGAGGTCGACGACGCGGATCCTCCAGTCGTGGCTGGCCGCCTCGGCGAGCAAATAGTCGATCAAGACGGAGGAGGACTTGCCTGCCCCGATCACCAAGATGCGTTTGTTTTCCATCGATGCGCTCCAGAACAGCAGATGCGCGTTGGCGGGTGTGTGACCAACCCAGGTCGGCTCCATCGTAATGAAGGGATCGGGCGTCGTAAAGCGCATCTCGATGCGGAGGCGACTCAACTAGCGGTCAGCGATCGGCGCCGGGCGAGAGCTGCGGCCCAAGCTCGGGCTGCTCCAGCTCGGGCTGCTCCAGCTCGGGCTGCTCAGGCTCGGTCAGCTCGTTAGGAGCACCCCACACATTCGGGACCGAGCCGGTTGCTGAGCTGCCGAGCCGATTTCGTAGCCGAAGACATGAGCCATAGGGGTGGTACGGCGAGCGTTCTGAGGGCTCGAACGGGGCCGCCAGCGCTGTGCCCGGCGACGTGAGGAGTCTGTGGGGGTGCTCTTAGGCGGCTTTTTGATGCAGCGAGAAGATCGCGCTGAGCAGGGAGAGGTCCTCGGCGAGCTCGGGGTGAAAACAGGCCCCATAGACGGCGCCCTGGCGCACGAGCACGGGCTCCCCGTCGAGCGTCTCGAGCACCTCGACAGTGGGGCCTACGCTGACAATGCGTGGGGCGCGGATGAACACCAGGAGCGTCCCGTCTCCGCCACGGTGACCGTCGCTCGTCGCCTCGAAGGAGTCGAGCTGGCGCCCATAGCCGTTGCGCTCGACCACCACGTCCAGCCAGCCGAAGCTCTGCTGGGTGGGGTTACGCACTTCGCGGGCGGCCAGGATGACGCCCGCGCAGGTGCCGAGCACCGGCCTCCCCGAGGCGACGAAGGCCGAAAGGGGCTGCTCGAGATCGCCCCAGCGGATCAGCTTGAGCTGAGTCGTGCTCTCGCCGCCGGGGAAGACCAGCCCGTCGAGCCCGTCGAGCTGCGTCGCGTCGCGCACCTCGACGCCATGGTGACCTAGACGCGCCAGAGCCGCGAGGTGGGCCTCGAAGGCGCCCTGCAGCGCCATCACGCCGACGTGGAGCATCTCTGCCTTCTCCCTACCCTCTCCGAATCGCTGCCCGCTCCGGCTCTCTGCCCGCTCCGGATCTCTGCCCGCTCCGGATCTCTGCCCGCTCCGGCTCTCTGCCCGCTCCGGCTCTCTGCCCGCTCCGAATCGCTGCTCTCTTCGAATCTCTGCCCTCTTCGAATCTCTGCCCTACCAGCCGTCTCTTCTCTGCCCTACCAGCCGTCTCTTCTCTGCCCTACCAGCCGCGATCGGCCAGCCGCTGATCCTCTCCGAGCGTCGCGAGCTCCAGGCCGGGCATCGCTGCCCCGAGCCCCTCGCTGATCTCGGCCAGCTTCTTGGCGTCTTGCCAGTGGGTCGCGGCGAGCACGATCGCCCGGGCGCGCTTGGCAGGGTCTTCGGAGAGGAAGATCCCGCTGCCGACGAAGACGGCCTCGGCGCCGAGCCCCATGCAGAGCGCGACGTCGGCGGGCGTGGCGATGCCGCCGGCGGCGAAGTTCGGCACCGGAAGCTTGCCCTCGCTGGCGACGTGCGTGACCAGCTCGTAGGGCGCGCCGAGGTTCTTGGCCGCGGTCATCAGCTGCCCGGAGTCCATCTGGGTCAACGCGCGGATGTCGCCGCGGAGCGTGCGCAGGTGGCGCACCCCCTCGACGATGTTGCCCGTGCCGGCCTCGCCCTTGGTGCGCATCATCGCGGCGCCCTCCCCGATGCGACGCAGCGCCTCGCCAAGGTCCTTGCAGCCGCAGACGAAGGGCACGTTGAAGTCGTGCTTGTCGATATGATAGGCCTCGTCGGCCGGGGTGAGGACCTCCGACTCGTCGATGAAGTCGACCTCGAGGGCCTCGAGGATCCGCGCCTCGGCGAAGTGACCGATGCGGCACTTCGCCATCACGGGGATGCTGACGGCCTGCTGAATGGCCTTGATCATATGCGGGTCGCTTGCCCGCGCCACGCCGCCATCCTTACGGATCTGCGCGGGAACACGCTCGAGCGCCATCACGGCGGAGGCGCCCGCGTCCTCGGCGATCTTGGCCTGTTCGGCGTTGACCACGTCCATGATCACCCCGCCCTTGAGCATCTCGGCGAGGCCAACCTTGGTCTTGAATGTCGACTTGTCTCGGTCCATCTCGAGGAATCCTCCGACGACACTGGAAGCTCGATGGGAGTCCTTCGAAGCGCCGTTCACCGTACGATTTGGACTACATTTATCATGTGGTCAACCGCCAAGTTGCGATGGTCCCATCACGACGCCATGTAAACGAGAGGGGTGGGCAGAGACGTGCGTCAGAAGCAGCCTGAAAACCGCCCTCATGGGTTATCGGGGCGGCTAGAGCGCTGATCCGCTTACCGGACCGAGCTGCGCGAAGGATGCGGAATCACAGCGCAGGAGCGAGAAGGGCGCCTGCTGATAGCACGCAACCGACGAGCGCCAACCGCTGTGATGTCGCAGACCAGCGCGGCGACGGGAGGTAGGCGGGTCAGCGCTCTAACAGCGCTGGCGAAGCCAGGCGTCAAGGGCGGGCCAGAACGTGCGGGCGGCGGTGCGAGAGACGATGGCGCCGATGTGGCCGCCGGGGAGCTCCCAGAGGTCTTTGTCGGTCGAGGCGGCGCGATCGGTGAGCGGCTTGGTCGACGCGAGCGGGACGATATGGTCACCCAGGGCAGCGACGTTGAGCACTGGGCAGTGAATGTTCTCGAGGCGCGCGGCCTTGCCGTGGATGTAGAGACCGCCGCGGACCAGCTCGTTGCCCTGGTAGAGGTCCTTGACGTAACGCCGATAGCACTCACCGGGAAACGAGACGTTGTCGTTGCCCCAGGTCTCCAGGGCGAGGAAGTGATCGACGAAGGCGTCGTTCTCGAGCCGGTCGTAGAGGTAGAGCGCCTTCTGAGCCCAGAGCGTCGGGATCAGCATATGAAACGACGCCTGCATCAGCTGCCAGGGTACGTTGCCGAGCGAGTCGACCAGCAGGTCGGCGTTGAAGCGCCGGCGATCGGTCCACTCCGAGAGCAGGCCTCCCTCGGAGAAGTCGATCGGCGCGGCGAAAGTGACGAGGTTGCGCACCTTTTCGGGGTGCAGCGCGGTGTAGATCGCCGTCAGCGTGCCGCCCATGCAGTAGCCGATCAGCGTGACCTTGTCTGTGCCAGCGCGGGCCGCGGCGCGACGCAGGGCGCGGTGGAGCACCCCATCCAGGTAGTCGTCGAAGCTGGCGTAGCGATCCTCGTCACTGGGGCGTCCCCAGTCGACCATGTAGACATCAAAACCGGCGCCGACGAGAAACTCGACGAGGCTGCGGCCGGGCATCAGGTCGAGGATGTAGTGGCGATTGATCAACGACGGCACGAAGACGATCGGCGTGCGGGGGCGGTCATCGTCCTGCACAGGGGCCTGCGCCGTGACCCCGCCCTCGGCCTCCCCCGCTGTCGACACGGAGCGATAACGCCATAGCGTCATCTTGTTGTGCTGGTAGACCGCGTCAGCCGGCGTGACACCTACGTCGACGCTCTTTCGCAGCAGCTGCGCGGCCGCCTTGCCCTTGCGGAGGTAGTGGTTGGCCTTCGCGGCTACGGGGTTTTCGAGGGCCTCCTCGAGATACCCCTCGACCATCGTGCGAAGCTTGTCGAACATCCTGCCCTCGCCTGCTGTTGCGACATCATGTCCCGACCACATCTCATCGCACCCCCACCAGGGGGCGACTACTCGTAGAGCGACTCGAGGTGCTGACGGTAGCGCTCGTAGACCTTCTTGCGCTTGACCTTCAGAGAAGGCGTGAGCAGGCCGTTCTCCATGCTCATCGCCTCGTCGGCGAGGCAGAACTTCTTGATCGTCTCGTAGCGGGCCAGGCTCTGGTTGACCGCGTCGATGCGCTCGCCGACCCATTTCTTGATCAGCGGGTGCTGCCGCGGCGACCTCCCGGCGGTCTCGCCTATCTCTGCTAGCTTCGCCTTGGCGACCTGGTCGTCGACGTCGACCACCGCCGTGAGGTACTTCTTGGCGTCACCGTAGACCACCAGCTGGAGGATCAACGGGTCGTCGCGGAAGCGCTGCTCGATGTTCTCCGGCGGGATGTTCTTGCCACCAGCGGTGACCAGGATCTCTTTCTTGCGGCCGACGATCTGCAAAAAGCCCTTTCCGTTGAAGCGCCCGAGGTCGCCGGTCTTCAGCCAGCCCTCGTCGTCGAACATCGCCTTCGTCGCCTGCTCATCTTTGTAGTAGCCGAGAAAGACGTTGTCGCCGCGGGCGAGGATCTCGCCATCTTCGGCGATCTTCAGTCGGACGCTGGGGAAGGGCTTGCCCACCGAGCCGAAGTCGTAGTCATCGATGCGGTTCATCGTCAGGGTGGGCGAGCACTCGGTCAGCCCATAGCCCTCGATGATCAAGATCCCCGCGGCCTTGAAGAACTCTTTCACCTCACGCCGCAGGCCGGCGCCCCCGGAGAGGCAGAACGAGAGCCGCCCGCCGGTCAGCCGGCGCAGCTCCGCGTGCTGCGCGCTATCGTCCGGGGAGGCCGCCTGAGCCATCTGAGCGAGCTTCTCCCAGTAGGCCGGCACGCTCATGAAGATATGCGGTGAGAGCGCAGTCATATGCCGCAAGGCTTGCACCGGCGACGAGAAGTAGGTCCGAAAGCCGAGCTGGTTGCCGAGGCAGAACTGCCCCCAGCCATAGACGTGGGACATCGGCAACCAGAGGATGTCGACGTTGCCCTCGGCCAAGAGCGGCCCGTTGAGCGAGACCCAGTCGCCGCCGTTGACGCCGACGTTGCGATGGGAGAGCAGCACCCCCTTGGGCATCCCCGTGGTGCCCGAGGTGTAGACGAGAAAGCCGACATCATCGAGCTCGATCTGCTCGGTGCGGGTCAGCACGCGCTCGGGCTCGGGCGCGAGGGCGTCGGCGCCTTGGCGTTCGGCGTCGGCGAGGGAGAAGCAGCGCGAGGCGACCTCGTCCCCCTCGATCCCGGCGTCGCGAGCCAACGCCGCGGCGTCGACGGCGTCGAAGGTGACCAGGGTGTCGAGGTGCAGCTGATCCCAGACCAGGAGCACCCGCTTGAGCTGATCGCTGTTCTCGACGAAGAGCACCTTGGCGTCGGAGTGCGAGAGGATATGCGCCAGCTGCTCGCCGACGAGCGTGGGGTAGACCGGCACGAGCACGCCGCGGGCGGCGCAGAGGGCGATCCCGGCCAGCCCCCACTCGAGGCGCGTGTTGGAGAGCACGGCGACCTTGACGTCCTTATCGACGCCGCGGTCGATCAGAAACGAGGCGATGCGCTGCACCCGCGTTGACATCTCGCCCCAGGTCACTGGCTGCCACTCTCCGTCTTCGGCGGGGATCATGCAGCGTGGCTGATCGCGGAGGTCGTCGCGCGCGGCCTGCGTGAACACGATCTGGGCGGCGTTGTCGGTGTCGCGCAGCTGCGTCATCCCGTCCTCTCCTTGCTCTTCGCGGCCAAGCCGAGGATCCGATCTCGGCGTCCGGCTTGCAAGCCTCGACGGCTCCAAGCCACCTCGCCCTGTCAACGAATAGCGGCGGGATCGAGGCCGGCGACGGGAGGAATGTGTAGGGGTGCTCGTAAGCCTCCTCGTTGGTGCTCTTGATTCAGGGGAGGATCGAGCCCATCATCTCGGCGCCGCGCTCGACCTGCGCGGTGAACTGCTGCTGAGCGTTGCTGCTCACCGTGGCGACAAGCTCGAGGCCGTCTTTGGCCATCTTGTGGCTGTTGTCCATCGCCTTGCCCATGTTGTCGAGGGCCAGCTTTTGTAGCTTCTCGCTCTCGGTAGCCCACGCCTTGGCCGCGTTGATCCAGGGCTCGAAGGCGCTGTTCATCTGACGGAAGGTCTCGGTGGCGAAGCTCTTGTCCATGGTCGCTCTCCTGGTTGGCCGCCCCGTCGCCCGGTGGCTGGCGTTTGGGTTTGTGGGCTCTCGCCCGACGACAAGCAACCTAGGTTTTGCAGCGCACCATGTCAAGAGCATTTTTGTGCAACGCACAAACTTGGCAAATGCAATGCCTTAGCGCGTAGCCAGGGCCTTCATCGCCGGACCAACGCGCTGAAAACCTCGCAAACGCAAGATCGCGTCGAGATCGTCAGCCCTACCACGTCGGGGCCCCCTACCACGTCGGGGCACCCCTACCACGTCGGGGCACCTACCACGTCGGGGCACCTACCACGTCGGGGCACCTACCACGTCGGGAGGGGCGGCCGGGCGGAAGTGCCGCTAGGAGCTTGATTCGCTACGCTCAAGTCGACCAGTGCGCGCGGACGTGTGGCGCAAAGGCTGTAGGCAGGCTGATGCGGGTGTGTTGGCCGTCTAGGCTGCCATCAGCGCCGGTTGTTGCTTGCCTGGCGAGGGGACGCGAGACAGGCGGCCGATAGAGCCACGAAGCAGCCGCAAA
>PDWI01007856.1_pt1 | contig 12757 bp, 11 predicted proteins | sample 1430891 | NCBI WGS metagenome assembly PDWI01 (sample SAMN01162508, study PRJNA174530) | Oral metagenome, whole genome shotgun sequencing project. | biome: Marine environment; feature: Marine mammal; material: Swab sample of the gingival sulcus; isolation source: swab sample of gingival sulcus... | reverse complement strand
GGCAATGGTCAGCTCAACAACGCCCAAATTTGCCCCAAAATGTCCACCACTGACCCCCACAGAATATAATAAATATTCTCGTAATTCATCGGCAAGGGTCAAAAGTTGCTCCTCGCTAAATTTTTTTAAATCGCTTGGATTATCCACCGTATCCAATAAAGGCGTTAGCGGTCGAATTTGTGGAATTGTTTGAAATTCACGAGGTTTTTTTGATTTTATTGGCGATTGGCTAGTGTTATTCATCATTTTTTCTTTTTTGGATTCGGGTTTAAAAAAAACCTTACACCATTTACCTTATATTAAACTAAAATTTATTTATGGGCGTATGATAGCATTTTTTTAAAATCTCTCCTAATCGCTTAGTTAGCTATTTTGTGAATTGTTTATGAAAATTTATTTTGAGAATTTAAAGGTGATTTTTGAAGTAGAGAAATAGTGGTAGATTTGTTGATTATGGTATAAAAATTAAAATTTGACTTTTGCATTAGACAAAAGTCAAATTTTTTTATTATCAAGGATTCAAGCTATTTTTTACAGGACGTTGCCAATGATTAATGGTATGTTGTTTGGCACGAGTTAGGGTAAGTTTGCCCTCTTTTGCCTCTTTGGTAATTACAGAACCCGCCCCAATGGTTGCCATTTCTCCAATTTTTACAGGAGCGACAAGGCTTGAATTACTACCAATAAAGGCATTATCACCGATTTCTGTCAGTGATTTATTCACACCATCATAATTACAAGTAATCGTGCCTGCTCCAATATTGACATCTTTACCGATTTTGGCATCACCAATATAGCTTAGATGACTGATTTTGCTACCTTTACTAATATGAGATTTTTTCGTTTCGACAAAATTACCCACTTTACAATTATCTTCTAGGCGAGTTTGCGGACGTAAATGAGCAAAAGGACCTACGGCAACATTGTCAGCAAGCTGACTTTCGTTGATAACGCAATGCGGTTTAATATGGCAATTATCGCCGATTTCACTATTTTCTATAATGCAACCTGCCTCGATAGTGACATTATTGCCTAATTTGCAATCGCCTTTAAAAATGACATTAACATCAATAAACACATCATGACCGACTGCCACCGTGCCACGAATATCGACACGGTTTGGGTCGGCAAATTGCACGCCTGCGATTTGTAAATTTTCCACTAAGTTGGCTTGCCATTTACGTTCTAAAATCGCTAATTGTTGGCGAGTGTTCACCCCTTCGATTTCAAAATCATCTTTTGGTTCAATGGTTTGAATATTAATATTATCATCAACCGCCATTTTTACAATATCAGTTAAATAATATTCTTTTTGGACATTATTATTGGTTAATTTTGGTAAGTATTTATGTAATAATTGATTATCAACGCAATAAATTCCGCTGTTAATTTCTTGAATGGCTCGTTCTTCGTCAGTGGCATCTTTTTCTTCAACAATGGCTAAAACTTTGTTGTTATTATCACGTTTAATACGTCCTAAACCAAACGGATTTTCCACTGTTAAAGTGAGCATAGAAATGCCATCTGTATTCGCTTCAGTCAATTTTAACAAAGTTCCTGCACTAATTAACGGCACATCACCATATAAAATCAGACTTTTGCCCTCTTTTGATAATTCATCAAGGGTTACTTGCACCGCATGACCTGTGCCAAGTTGCTCGGCTTGCTCAACCCAAGTTACCGCATAATCTGCCATTGCTGAGGTCACTTGTTCCCCTGCAAAGCCATAAACGCCAATGGTTTTTTTAATATTTAATAAACCGTCATTATGCAAGCAAGTATCTAAAACATGAGCCAATAATGGCTTGTTTGCTAGGGTTTGCAATACTTTGGGGCGAGTGGATTTCATGCGTGTACCTTGTCCACCTGCAAGGATAATGGCTGTAAGTGGAGTTTGAGTGTTTTTTTGGCTCATGGCTGTTCTCTTTTCTAGTTTGTAAAAATTTTAACAGATTATTGTTGAATTTACTTGTTTTTCTTCGGCATAGGGTTTAATTTTGCGGTGGCATTGAGTTGGCTATCTACTTGGCAAGACACCATATGAGTAATATGGCTGTCATAACCTGTTTTCACAGTAATCGGTATTTGCATGGTTAAACTTTGTTGATTACTATCCATAGTAAGATTGATATTGACACCGTCTGTTGTAATGCTATCAGGGTGCATTAAATTCGGTTTTATCGGCTGTAAACAAGCATTAATTAACTCATCTGTGCTTTTACCAAAAAGTTTACTTTGTGGAAAAAGGCGTTTATTTTGGGTAACATCGCTTAAAGTTACCGAAAATATTTCCTCATTTTCACAAAATACATCAACGATTGGCATTTCTTGCATGACGCTTTTTTCAGACAACTCAAGTTTTTCCACCATATCACATTCAGGCTGTTTATAGACACTTTCCGCAGATAAAGGGAGCATGGTATTGATAATATCAACCCAATCTTTCCCCCATTGTTGATAAATTTGCGGATTATCTTCTTGAGTAAATGGCTTACTAAGTTTGGCTAATTCTATATCAATTTCAATTTTTTCTTTGACGTTTTCGGCTTGCTTTTCTTCTGTAGATTGTTTGAAATTACAAGCGGTCATAGAAAAAGATACACTTGCGAAGATAGTACAAAGGACTAACTTTTTCTTATAGTTATAATTTTTATAAATTGCTACAAGGCTCACAACACTATCCTAAAATTCTTTAAAATAACAAAAGATTAAGTATAACAAAAAATTTACAATAAGCCTAATCCAATCAAGCCATTCCACAACATTTTACTACCAACAAAAAGCAATAATACGCCAAAGCCTCGTTTTAAGCGACTGGCAGGCAAGTAATGGGCTAATCTTGCTCCAAATTTTGCCATAATAAAACTTGTAGTGGCAATACAAACAAAAGCAGGAATATGAACAAAACCGACTGTTCCTGTGGGTAAATTGGCGACATCTTGACCAAAATAAGCAAAGCCTAACGCCCCTGCTAAAGCAATGGGTAAGCCACAAGCGGAAGATGTGCCGACCGCTTTTTTCATCGGTAAACCGCTATAACTTAAAAATGGCACGGTTAAACTACCACCACCAATACCGAAAATACCTGACATTAAGCCAATTCCACCCCCTGAAACTACTTGCACGCTAATAGGTGGTAAAGGTTTGTCTAAATGCTCTTTATTGGGAAAAAATAGCATTTTTAAAGCAACTAATAATGCACATACGCCAATCATGGTTTTTAACACTTGCCCATCGATTTGGTCAGCAACAAATGCCCCAAAAAAACTACCTAAAAACAAGCCGACTGCCATATGTTTCCATATCGTCCAATTAACCCCCCCTCGTTTATGGTGGGCAGTTAACGAGCTAATGGAAGTGACAATAATGGTTGCTAATGAAGTACCAACGGCTAGATGGGGAATGATATCCGCTTGAAAGCCATACACACTAAAAATGCCTACCAAAGCAGGCACAATTATCATGCCACCACCAACACCGAACAAGCCTGCTGATAACCCTGCAAATGCCCCTGCTAATACAAACCACAAATATAAAGTCATTAGTTAGCAACTCCATATTGCTGACGGTAGGCTTGCATTTTTTGTAAATTTTCGTGTTCATTATTCGCTTGTAAATAACTGATAATATCATCAATATCGACCAAAGCAATGACAGGCACATTTAATTCTTTTGCTAATTCTTGAATGGCAGATTGCTCATTTTGTCCTTTTTCTTTGCGGTCAAGAGCGACAATAATGCCTGCAATGGTGGCATTTTCTTCCGCTAAAATCTGCACCACCTCACGCATTGCCGTACCTGCGGTGATTACATCATCAAGCACCCAAACTGCTTTATTAGCAACATCAGCACCGACTAATTTGCCACCCTCGCCATGCGTTTTTACTTCTTTGCGATTATAGCCCCAATGAGCGTTAATTCCATGCGATTGCCAAAGGGCTTGAGCGGTTGCCGAAACAAAAGGAATGCCTTTATAAGCCGCCCCAAAAATCACCAATTCGTCTTGCTTGTTCGCTTGCATTTGTTTTGCTAATTCATCAGCATAACCATTTGCTAATAAGGATAACGCCTCGCCTGTCGCCAATAATCCTGCATTAAAAAAATATGGACTAATACGCCCTGATTTTAGGGTAAATTCACCAAATTTTAATACTTGATTTTGTAATGCAAGGTCAATAAAAGCGTGAGTGCTAAATTTTGTCATAAAGCTTTCCTTAAAAAAATAAAACTCCATTATATCGGTATTGACATCTGATGTAAAATGCTTAATAAATGCTATTTTACACCTTATCAAAATCAATTCTAGGGTCAATTAAATGATAACTGACATCACTAATTAATTGCAAAATTAACCCCAATAAAGTAAATAAAAATAATGTTGCAAAAATAACAGGATAATCCCTTTGTTGCACTGCCTCAAATCCCAGCAATCCCAAACCATCAAGATTAAAAATAATTTCAATAACAAAATTACTCGCAAAAAACATTCCGACAATCGCCGACGGCATGCCTGCAATAATAATCAACATCGCATTACGAAACACATGCCCATATAGCACTTTTCGCATGGTTAAACCCTTTGCACGAGCAGTCAAAACGTATTGTTTGCCTAATTCTTCCATAAAGCTAAATTTAGTTAAATAAGTTAGCCCTGCAAAACCGCCAATGGTACTTGCAAGCAAGGGCAATGCCAAATGCCAAAAATAATCTTTTATTTTGGCTAAAGGTGATAATTGCTCAAAATTATCAGAAACCAAACTTTGTAAAGGGAAAATTTGCCAATAACTGCCCCCTGCAAACAGCACCAATAGCACCACCGCAAAAATAAACACAGGGATAGCATGACCCACAGCCAATAACATAGCGGTTGCCCTATCAATTCCACTACCGTGTCGCATCGCCTTAAAAATCCCCAAAGGAATGGCAATCAGATAAATCAGCAAGGTACTCCATAACCCCAAAGAAATCGATACAGGCAATTTATCAATAATTAAATCAGTGACTTTTTTCCCTTTAAAAAAGGACTCGCCAAAATCAAATTTAGCATAATTAACCACCATTAATAAAAATCGCTCATGGGCAGGCTTGTCAAAGCCATATTGTTTTTCAATCGCCTTTATCATTTCAGGCGATAGCCCTCGTGAGCCTTGATATTTATTATTGCTTGTATTGACCGCACTTTGTTGAGTGGCATCGGTAGTATTTGCTTGTTCAATTTGAGCGATTTGTTGCTCAACAGGTCCCCCTGGGGCTGATTGGACAATAGCAAAATTCGCCAATAAAATTAATAATAATGTGGGAATAATTAATAATAAACGCTTAAAAATATAACGACCCATAAGGCAATCTCTTTAGTTACTGAAGTTATGCACTTAAACAAATTGTAATTTCAAAGAAGATTTAATAAATCCAATGGAAAGTCCCTCCCCTTAATTAAGGGGAGGTTAGGAGGGGTTTACGAAGTTATTATGTAAATTACTTCGTAATAAACCCCCTCTAACTCCCCCTTGTATAAGGGGGAGAACAGTCCTTTTGTAAGCATAATTTCTTTAAATTTTATAAAATTTATATAATCCGTAAAATCAGTTAGTTAGCAAAAACTTGATTAATTTCATCTTCATTAAAACCACAAAGTACAGTGTCAGCGGTTTCAATAATGGGGCGTTTAATCATGCTTGTATTTTCTACTAATAAATCAATGGCATAATTTTGGTCATCATCGGCTTGATTTTTTTGTTCATCGGTTAATTTTCGCCAAGTTGTGCCTCGCTTATTTAGCACTTTTTCAATGCCTAATTTTTCTACCCATGTTGTTACTTTCTCTTTTTCAATACCCTGTTTTTTATAATCGTGAAATTGATAATCAACGGATAATTCATCAAGTTTGGTAAAAGTTTTTTTCATGGTGCTACATGATTTAATACCGTAAATTGTGGTCATTGCAAGTTCCTTATTATTTGATAAAAAAAAGACAAGGCATATTTTACACCTTGTCTTTTAAGTTTAACAGTTATTCGCTGATACTACAAATAACGGCTTGATAAACTCATCAAGATATTATTGGCATCTCGGTTGCGAGTGCCATAACTGTTTGCACCTAATAATACCACAATCGCAGGACGATTATTAATTTGAGTTTCCATTACCATACAACGCCCTGCCTCACGAATATAACCTGTTTTCGAGATGGTAATCGGATAGGTTTTATTACGCACAAGATAGCTTGTACTACGTCCACGATAGGTACGAGGCGACCAACCTGCCATATAAAAATTATGGCTTGGCGTGGTTGAATATTGGCGAATTTTTGGATAATTATGAGCAGCTCTCACCATTTTGACCAAGTCATTAGGTGATGATTTATTGCGTTTATCAAGTCCACTTGGGTCGCCAAAAAACGTATTATACATGCCTAAACTGCGAGCCTTGCGATTCATTGCACGCATAAAGGCAGAATAGCCACCTGGGTAATGGCGAGCCAAAGTCTTAGCCGCAGGATTTTCTGATTTCATCAACATCATCAACAGCCAATCTTTACGAGGCAGACGGTCACCAACTTTTAGCCTAGAAGAAGATTTTTTACAAGTAACATGGACACAACGGAAATCTTGAGCCTCTAATTGAATGCTTTCATTCATATTTAACCCAGCATCTAGCACCACCATAGCTGTCATTAATTTGGTCACAGAGGCAATCGGACGAGCGATATTAGCATTTTTTTGATAAAGCGACTTGCCAGTCTCCAAGTCATAGACCATAACGCCTCGTGAACCTGTGCTAATTGCCAATTTCTCATAAGAATTATAACGGTTCGCATATCTACTATATTTGTTATAATAATTTTGATGAGAATTGTTATAAGTCGTCGTGTAGTTGTTATAAGAGTTATTGTAGCTGTTGTTATAAGCCTGATTATAAGAATTGTTATAAGCATTATTGTACGAACTGTTGTACGAATTATTGTATGATTTTAATTTATAATCGTTACTGTAAGAACGGTTATAACTGTTGTAAGGTTTATTATAAGACTTTTTATAATAATTGTTATAAGCATTTGCATTGTATGAGTTATTATAAGAATTATACGTCTTATTATAAGCCTTAGAAGTTTCCTCATAAGTATCAGTGTTATAAGTCGTGCTATAAGATTTATTATAAACGTTTGCTGGCGTTTTTGTCTCTACCTTGTTATAAGCATTGCTGTCCGCTGTGTAAGATTTTTTATTATACACATTTGTGCTTGTACTGTAGCTAGGGTTATCATTATTTTCTGAACTATAGTTTTTTACTGGACGATTATTATAGGGATTGAGGGGTTTTACCTCATCATAACTTACCGTTTTTGCTTTTCCTAAATCCCCACCCCAACCAATGCGGGCAGTTGGCTGAACATCTAATGCAGATTGTGCATTTACCGAAATGATACTCATTGACAAAACAGCAAGAGCGAACTGAGTTTTATTAGAAACAAGCATAATTACCTTATCCTTTCCTTAACATAGTAAATTTAACAAGTAATGCAAATCCTTGTCACTAAATAGTTAATTAAGTACTTACTAACAAGGAGATAAACCATAACAAGCCTATAACTTAACCTAAGTTGAGAAATTTCACAAGGAAAAACTAGATAGAAAAAACTTTTGTTACGATATATTGGTCGAACGGTAATTTTTTTGCAACAATCGGAAAGTAAAAAACTTTCCGATTGCAAATTTATCTGACAAAAATAAGTGAGTATGTATCCTAATCTTTACAATAAAAATCATAAGCATCTTGCATTTCTTGTTGCTCTTCCTTGCATGCACTGACTGCGGTTGGGTCATTAATATCAATGCTATCTGCCTCGCACATCATCTCAATAGACACCGAAGTCAACACACAAATCGAACTTTCTGTACCATTTTTAACCTTATTTTTTGGCTCAATAGTAACAATTTTAGTTGTACCCTCATTCTCTTCTTTTTGCGTTGTCTCTATCGTATCCTCATGGGTTAAAACCGCACGAGCTTTTTTTGCTTTTTCCATATAACCACTATAAGCATTGTAAATGACTTTCCCCATAAATGTGCCATTACCTTGCTCATAATGCTCTTTTAATTGAATAAAATAATCTTTTGCATCAATGGTATTGTCCGAATTTGGCTCTCGTGCCTGCACAGGCAAATTGCTAAAGACTTTATCATTAGCCTTGCTAAACGTGGTAAAAAAATCAACTCTTGTCGGCTCTTTTGGATATTTTGGATTAATAATATTATAATTGACCAACATCCAATTTAAACGCCCACCATTCACCCCATAATAACGCATGCTTGTGATTTTATCATCATCAGTATGAGCAGTTTTATTTTCATGTTTATTAATATTTTCTTGAACCATTCGCAGATAACTTGCCACTAACCACTTGCCATACTGTTTTTTCCTCCATTCACCCTTGCCATTGAGCATTTCATACATTAATTCAGGATAATCTTTCTCTAAACTTGCTAAAAATTCCTTTTCCATCATTAAGTTTAATTTTTCTTCTTGCTCAAAACCAATATTACGCTGAATAATATGAGGCGATTTTTTTATCGTTTTAAAATAATTATCGCTTAAATAAGGAATTTTCATTTGTAATTGCTTGGCAGAAAGATAACTAAAGCCTGTCGTTTGCTCTTGTTGATAGCCGTTTTTTGTCACTTTAATATAATGTTTTAAGAATTTTTTCGCAAAACCTTTTGGTAAACTGCCATCATTGAGCGAAAATTTAAGCCATTTATCTTTCCATTTTGTGCCTAATTTTTCATCAAGCATTTGCGAATTGACATTAGCAATCATATCCGCCCAAACGTATAAATTACCCTTTTTAAAATCGACAAAAATCGGCACTTGTTGGCTAACTAATAAATTGCGAGTTTGATATGTTACCGATGGCATCAGCGAAAATTTGCCCTTTAGTGGCTGATATGTCCCTGATAATTGCAATTCCAATGGCTTTAATAAAAATTCATCTAAAACCGTTATTTTTTTCGCATCTTCAGCGGTATGATTATTATCATAATTGGGCAAATATTCTTCATCATCGGTAGAATTTTCCCATTTTTCATAATTAGCATGACACGCTAAATAATCATTTCGAATACGATTTTTTTCATCAACAAATTGACTATCTTCAATATCCGCCCCTTGTTGCTCGGCTTTTCTTAGCAAATTAATATAGGCGTTATCGTGAATATTTTCACAATGCTCTTCTTTATTATCCGAATTTGCTAATTGCTCAGGGGTAGCATTTTCAAGGGCTTGCCTGCGTTTTTCGACAGAAATATTAACATTAGTTTGATAATTAAACGATTTATATAATAATTCGTCAAGTGCAGTTTGTAATTCCTTTTTTGCTTTTTCGCCTTGCACTTCAGGGCTTTGCTTGGCAAGTCCATTCGTTGTTTGGCAAGCGGTCAAAAGAAATGGCGATAATAAAGCAGATAATAATAATGTATGTTTTTTCATGGTAAATTCTCGTTATTAATAATCTTGATTAGAATTGGCGTTGTTAAATTGCAAAAATGCCTCTTTGGTTTTTTGATACTCTTCGCTGTCAGTATTATTGCTGAAATTTCCGTTAAAGAACAAGTCATTATCTTCTTTTTTAACAGGGCTAATAATATCATCTAATTCTTCTGATAGATAAAGAGCAGAAGGCTGTTTTTTATCAGTTTCTTCCTCTTCTTCATCATAATCAACACGAGCGAGTTTTGCCTTAAGTTTGTAATTTTTCTCTGTTTTACTATCAGCAAACCACTCATTACCATTGATACTTTTCGGAGCATTTTCGCCAAAGTCTTCATTTAATAACGGATAAAATGGGCTGTTTTTGACGCTTTTTTCATCATAGCGAGTTTGCATAACCATATCGTTCGTCCAGCCATAAATTTCACTACCCATTGATAGTTTTGCTTGATAGGCAACTAATTTATCACCATTTAGATAATAATAAGCCGTTTGATTTAAGCTAATTGGGGCAATCGCCTCAAATAATTGCATAAGTCCGCCAATATCTTTACTTTGAAAATCTTGCGAGGTCGATGTCCAACCCTCAATTATTTTCTTTAATGTCTTTTTATCTTTATATTGACTTGGATTTTTATCAATATGGGCTTGTAAATCTTTACCAATGGATTTAATGGCTTTTCCCATAAATTCGCCCATTTGCTTACTGCCCCAATACACTTTAACCGCTTTTTTCGCATGCACTTTTTTCGCAAATTTATCATTGCGAATATTAACAGGGGTAAAATATTCCTCATTCATTTCACTAAAAGCAACTTCTACCGAATGAATTAATGCGTCATGAATCACATCAGTGGGAATTTGCTCACGGATTTTTTTGGGCAAACTAAAAGTAATTGTATGGGTTTTTTGTTGCTGAAATTTATTAGCAATATCTTTATCCGCTATTGCCAACACAGGCATAATAGCCGAAGGGTCAAGGGTCACACTGCCTTTATTAAAATCCATCGACAGCGGAATTTGTAAAGAAAATTGTGATGTTGGCGAGTCAAAATCATAGCTGATAACGCTTTGATATTTTCGCTGTTTTGGCAAATGCTGACTGACCATGTTTAAAGTTAAAGGTTGCATTCGATAATATTGCAACGCCTCGATTTGTTCAGGGGTTAAGTGTGATATTTTTAAAATCGAACTTAATCCGCCACCTGTTAGCAGATTTTTTATAAAATCTCTATCTAATTCAGGCGTTTCTTTATTTTGTTGTTTGGCTTTTTCTTCATCTTTCATTGTTATATAGGATACTAAATATTCTTTAAAAATAGTATTTGCAGAAGATTTATCATTAATAATATTAATAAACCCTTGTGCCGTCTCGTAACGTTTTTTTGCCTCTTCTTGTATTTCTTCTTCAGACATTTCTGGGCTTTCACCTTTTTCAACTTCTTGCCTTAAATACTCGACAAATTCTTCCATTGATTTTTCTTTTTCTAATTTATCATTTTTATCTTTATACTCATGAGTAGCAAGAGCTGTCTGAAAAAAACTACGGCTACCCTCATCAATACTGCCTCTTTTAACAAAAGGGCTGACTTGATATTTTGCTTGAGCGATGGACATAGAGTTATTTGCTAAATGTTGTTTGAGAGCATTTAACAAATCATTTTTTGCCATGCTGGAGGTGCTAGGATTTTCTAGCGTATTTAATAATTGTACAGATGATGGCTCGGCTAATGCAGGATTGAGCAACAGCGAAGTGGAAAAAATCGACAAAAAAATCAGTCTTAACCTTGATGAATGAGTGTTAAGCATGTATATTACCCTTTTATTTAAGCAAGTTATTTGCTTTTAGTGTACAATATTTTACAAAAAGATACTAGCGTTTGTTCGCTGTATGGTTTGTAAATAAGATTAATACGCATAAAAAGGAAAGTCTATGAGCATTTATTTTGGTATTCTTCCAAGTGATGAGTTAAATCGACAAATTGATGAAACTCATGATATTATTGAAAATCGTACTGATGAGAAGTTTTATCCGTATCAAGAAAAAATTACTCGACAAATTGCCCATGAGTTACTTGACGAAATTTTTGTCAAATTAATTGATGTGATTGATGACCCAAAACGTCAACAAAAAATGCATAAGTTAGTGGGTAATATTCATTCGGCAGTCGATACCATGCTAAAGCATATTCTTAGCGAGCAAGAAAATGAAAAGGTGCTTGATGCTTTTCATTTTTTGCATGATGATTGCATATTTACTGACAATGACAATCAACGCCGAGTGGGCTTTTTACTTGATGAAGAGCAAGGGCAACAGCTAAAAGATTATTTTGAGCAAGCCAAAGCAAGTGATAAACCGCATGAATTGTTAGAAAAAGCAATGGATATTATTATTCAAGCCAATTTACAGCATTTTGTCGGTGAGTTTAGCAAGCATTTACATTTAGGTGTAATTAAACGCAAAGCCGTACCAATCGCAGAAACAGCAATTAATAAGGCGAGTAAAGTGGCTATTCATAAATTATTACCTGATATGCAACTTGATGCTTGTGAGCGTTTGGTTAAACATTTTGAAAAATTTGTGATTGAGAAATAACCACCTCCCAACCTCCCCCTCTTGCATAAGCAGGGCTGTCAAGTTCTAAACAAAGAGGTTAATTTATCTAATCTATTAGTAAATATTTTAGTTGTTGGTTTCCAATTATCATCACCATTTAAATGGTAGATATTGAGAGCCAACGACTTAAATATCGATAATACCCTACAAGCATTAGTATTAACAATACCCGAATTATCTTCATCAGAACAATCGCACTATATCTCATTTTTACCCAACAACAACTGTTTGCGAAATTTTAAATTTTGCGAGGTTCTAGTTTTATTTCGTTTTATAGAAATTTTATCGTCACCATTAGCACGAATAAGGTTTAAAACAGTTCTACTCAGTAATGCCCTATTAGCCCTAGTATTGCGATTACACTTAATTGCATCATCTTCTCTAAAACTCACATCTAACACCCAATGTTGACTATATTTCAATTGTCCTATTAAGCATGATTTTAAATTAGGTATTTTATCAAATTTTTTTATAGTGCGATTGCCCTGATGAATAAGCTGAATGAAATTTAAACAAAATATTGACCTTTTTATAAATCATTGCGATAATAATCGTTCATTCTCATCGGAGTGCTTATTTTATAAAAATAGGCTGAGATAATATCCGTTGAACCTGTTGGTTAATACCAGTGAAGGAATTTGAGAAGTTAATTAT
>PDWI01020879.1_pt1 | contig 12758 bp, 9 predicted proteins | sample 1430891 | NCBI WGS metagenome assembly PDWI01 (sample SAMN01162508, study PRJNA174530) | Oral metagenome, whole genome shotgun sequencing project. | biome: Marine environment; feature: Marine mammal; material: Swab sample of the gingival sulcus; isolation source: swab sample of gingival sulcus... | reverse complement strand
ATATGAATAAATTGTAACACCAATCAAAGTGTTTTGGGGTTGATCCCATAAAACAGACGGAATACTGTTGCCTTTTTACGGTACGGTGTTTCATATAAATGGTAAAAAGCACTTCCCCCAAACGAAATTATATGTGCTGCGGCGGCTATAATAATCCAAATCGGAATGGCAAATTTCTTAAAGATTTTTGTATTAATGTCATTCATATATGGAACTGCATATATGACAGTAAACAGCTGGGAAGCAAAGGCTAATATGAAAGAAATATTACCCAGATTCAGAACCTTATATCCATAGAATGTCGCTACCAATGAATATATTGCTACTGTAATCCACAAAATTGTGATAACAATAAGCTTCCAGTTTGCGATCATTAATCTTTTTCTCAATCTAGCTGGGTATAATTTATCGAGTTCTTCAATAGTTATCTTTTCTTCCATAATCTCTTCCCTCTATAGAAAGTCTATAAAAAACATAAAAAACAGTAGGTTAAATTTTTTCACCTGTTCAATTACTGCCTAAAGTACATAAGGCATTTTTTTCGAATAAATACAACACAGCCCCGGCATACCCTCTTTCATGGGTAAGTCGGGGCTGAGGGTTAGTCAGGTTTTCATGGTTAGTGGGGCCTTTGGGTGGCTGGATGTTGCGGGGGGTGGGAGGCCCGCCGTCGGGGGTACCGACGGCGGGGTTCTCTTTGTTTTCCGCTAATCCGGCTGCCTATATCAAGGCCGCACGGTTTTTGTTTCTATGAGAAGTCAAAGTTGGTTGTATCCAGCGTTGTAGCGTCAGCTAGGCCTTCCAGAACACCGATGAGGGTCAACTCAGTAGCCACCGTTGCGGAAGCGCTTCCATCGCCCTGCCAGTAGAAGACGGCAGTATCTGCTCCATCGTCCACAGCCAGTATTACTTTTCCAGCATTATTTATCCCTCTACCTGCACCGGACAGGGCTGTAATTGCGGCATTCTTCAAAACACCCAGAGCAGTTGCGTCTTGATTGCTCGCCTTGAAGGTAGCGATGGCACCATTGGTCATATCGCTTGATATGAGTCCAACTGTGAAATCGCTGTTAGTACTATTCAAAGCAGCCAGGTCTGCTCCCGCCTGCAAGTCTATTGTAGCATCGTTGCCACCATTATCAGCACCATTCAGGTTAAAACTTGCGTCCGGTGTATGCAGTACATCTTTACCACCTCCTACTGTAAAGGCAGAGATAAAGTCGTGGTTGTCCGCATTTGCGTCAAGAATCACGGTGTCTTTTCCTTCACCCAGCGTAATGGTATCGACTCCGGCACCACCTGTGATTGTATCTGTGCCAGCTCCGGCAGCAATGGTATCTTTTCCAGCACCACCTGACAGGATGTCGTTACCGGCACCGCCATCGATGGCATCATCGTCAGCAGCGCCACTAATGGTATCATCTCCGGCATTACCTTTAAGGGAGTCTTTTCCTGTACCACCAGTAATGTTGTCATCCCCTTCAGCACCGCTGATGGTGTCTCCATCAGAACCCGCAGTTACACTTATCTTGCCAGCATAGCCAGAGGCATCAAGTGAGGTTACTCCATCGTTCAGGGTGTTCAAATTGGTATTCCCCAAAGCTTTTCCACCTGTCAGGGTCATGTTGCCTGTTGCAGAACTTGTAGTTATACTGGTTATATCTGCGGTGGTTCCTACATTGATAACTGCATTCGCAGCACCTCCCAGAGCCAGGGTAGTCATTGCGATTGATCCATTGACATTCACAACTGCATGTCCCACCGGAGTGGTCAGGGTCAGGTTGCCTGATGTACCATCCTCTACGGTAACTTCCCCGTTATCCAGCAGATTGGTTACTGTGGCCGTCTTATCCGCAATGTTAGCGAAGACGACATCTTCCACATCTCCACCGATGTTTACAGTTACATTTCCGATCAAAGCCTGGGTCAACTTGGCAACTTCCACACTATGTGTCACATTAAGATTGGCCGCGGTAACATCCGAGTTATCATTCAGCAGTTCGATGGTGTCTCTTCCAGCCCCACCGTCAATAGCGTCAACATCAGTAGAGTCCAGGTCGTTCAAGGCAGATTCCTTTATGGTGTCGCCTCCGGCTGTACCATTAACGGTATCAGCGCCACTTGTCAGAGTAAACGTCTGACCGGGGATGACGGTAATGGTTTCGGTTCCGTCAGCTGTACCATCTTCATCCTTGTCCACCTGGAAGGTATATGTGGCCGAACCTGCCGCAACTGCGTTTTCCAGAGCTACCTGGGCATTTGCGTAGGCAGTACTTCCAGCCTGCAACAGGTTGACTGCGGCACCAAAGTCAACGATACCAAGTTCCTGAGCTGTATTTGTCTGGAAATCGCCAGCCGCGTTTGTCGCGGAATCATCATCGGATGTCAGATAGAAGACTTTGTATTCACCTTCATTCTGGCTGTTTTCCACCATGACAATATGCTTGGCAACACCACCAATTACTCTACCGCCAGCAGCGGTAAAGGCATTCAGCAGGGCAGGATTAATATTACCGTAAGCTGCACCACCAGCATTCAGAGCGGTTACCAATACGTTGGCTGTCAGACCTTCAAATGTCTGGTTAGCACCCGCATTGGGGAGGAAACGCAGAATATTGACGCTGTTTGCCTGGGCAATAGCACTCACACCAGCCGTTGCCGGAGCTGTACCGGTCAGGCCCTGGGCGTTTGTTACGATGTTTGTGGTTACACCAACGGGTACGGCAGACAAGGTATCCGGTGTTGCAGGAGAACCGTCAACGGTGTTGTCCAGATACGCGGTAAAGTCTGTGGCGTTGAGACCCAACTGGCCGGCAAGAGCTGTTGCATTGGTAATGGCAGCTGTGGTTGCGTTATGCCAGTTCAGAACAGAAACCTTGCCAAAAGTCCCTGTGAATCTGAGGGTACCAATATTGGCAGTATTGGAATTCATGACAACGATGTCATTGGTTCCCGGTCCCATGTTGATAACAGACCTGTTGATTTGGCCAGCACCAACGGCATTGGTTCCGATTGTGGTTGCCATGTTATCCACATAGTTGGCAGCACCAGCCAAATCAAAGATATCGCCGGTTGCGGCACCCACACCATTAACTGCAACTTCCACGTCGTGTTCTATCTGCGCGTCGGTGTAAATGACATTGTTACCTACACCCGCGTTATTCACGGCACCTTCCCAGTTCAGACCATTGATGGCAGCAACCGCAGCGCCAACATTGGCAAAGTTGGCTGAAGTCAGGGCTGTTGTCGCAATCATACCTCTTTCAACGGCAGTCAGATCTCCGGGGTTCAGAATTTCTGTTCCAGCCGCACCAGCTGCAGCTGTCAGGGTAGGCTGATAAATGGCAATACCAATGGCGTTCTGACCAAGAACACCAGGGTTGGTAGCAATGGTCAACTGCTGTCCACCGTCATTTTGGGTGGCATTCAACAGTTTGTTGAGAACCGGGTCGCCTGTTCTGGGGTCAAGAATTTCCATAACAGCCTGGTTAATGGTATCCTGGGTAGCCATGAAATTTCCGTTGGCATCTGTCTTGATATCCACGGTTTTCTCAAAACCGGCAAAGGTCAGGGTCAGTTTTGCCTTGTACAGAACACGGGGCGCAAAGACCTGGGCGCCTGTTGGCGTTCCGATGGTAATCTGACCGTCGGCTCCGGCACCCGGCACACCCTGGTCGCCCACGCTGACAAAGTCATCGCCGCCGTTCGCGTTAATATTGGCTCTGAAGTCATTCCGCATGAACAGGGTGTCATTGCCTTCGCCAAGGACAACATCAATATTGTTCAGCTGTCTCATTGTGGGCTGGGATACACCGTCGTCAGCCACACCACCAGTAAACCCGTCAGCACGGTTCAGGGTAACACGGTCATTGCCTGCACCTGCGTCAATGATAAAGGATTCGCCCAGGGCGTCAACGGAGTCGCCGTCCAGGGTCGCGTTCACAGTATCTCCTCCGGCACCCATGAAGATCTTGTAATCCTTGCCGGACGCGACACCATCAGTTTCGTTGGAATTCCATACGTAGAAGTCACTTCCAGCGCCAAACATGGAGTGAAGGGCCTCCTGGGTTCCCACTATCGCGCCCGTAGCAGGATTTGTGCTACCTACGGCAAGGTCGCCGCTGAAATTGGTGGCATCAAGCAGGCGAAGTTCCTGACCGGTGCCAAAGGGATCGTTGGTTCTCCACAAAGCAGCAACAGGAAGCCTGTCTCCACGAACGGTCAAATCCGCGCCGTCCCAATCCGCGTGGTCTTTAATAATTACGGTGTCCAGAACCTGGTTGGTGGAAGCAATCTGTGCAAGGCTGGAATCCTGGTCGTCATTTCCTTTCACGTCAATGTTAAAGACCTGGATACCTTCGCCGCGAGGAGCGGCTGTATCTTCACCACCAACACGCAGGTTTCCACCACGGCCATCACGACCAACCTTGAACAGTTCAAGGTTCGTGGTAATGGGGTCTGTCATGCTGGCGGAACCGCCGTCTCTGACACGACCATACACGTTGAAGTCGCCTACCAGATCATTTACCCACAGAAAACCTTCGGCCTTCAGACCTGTGGTGCTCCTGGATTCCAGAACAATGGCAGGAATCAGGGAAGAAAGATTTCCGTTATCCAGAAAGGTCTGGTTGGTAAGGGTGGGATCTACTGTCAGGGTTGTGTCCGCGGGAAGATCTCCGGCAGCCTTGGCGTCGGCCAGGGCACCCTGCAATGCGGCAACAAAATCAGCATAATCTATAACATCACCGTCAATGAGCTTTTGCTTGTCAAAGGAAAGTTTCTTAACAGCACCGCCGTCAACAGAATACAGAAGACCATTACTGTTGATATGGGCCAGCAGATCGGTATTGCCGTCGCCGTCAACATCGGTGTTGTTCATGTCCGCATCCTGATCCAGCAGGAAGTACACGCCTTTGGACTCTACGCTCTGGCCGGATACCAGATAATCTTCATCAAAATATACCGTCAAATCGGAAGACAACGTGTTAGCACCATAGTTTTCGGTATGGTCCATGGTAATGGTAATATCCGAAGTATTTCTGATGGCCTTTCCATCGGCTGTCAGGGTGGTCAGGTTCTCAATGACAAGGTCGCCGTCTGAATACCAGGAACCAATCCTGTTGATACCCCAGGCTTTCTTGGCATCAAAGACAACTTGTTCAGTATCTTCCACAACTTCCAGTTCGATATTTTCAACACCCTTGAGTCTGGGCTGGATTTCCCTGCCTCCTGCATTATCTACTCCAAGAAATTCAACGGCCAGTTCGGCACGCAGAAGGTCGGTTCCGTCCATGTCCGTAATTCTGTCCGCTGTGGACAGGGAGTTGGATACACCACCGGCAAACTTGTTCTGCACGATGGGTGCTTCGTAGAAATTGTCGCCAGCCTTGCCTGCAACAAATCTGTCGGTGTCTGAAGTCAGGGTAAAATCTGCATCTTCAAACTGGGGGACATCCGGAGTTGATCCGGCAGCGGCAATTACTGCTGCTTCAGCAGCGGCCTTGCTGGCTGGTGTGTGGTCAACACCGTTAATGAACGCTTTGAACTTGCTGAAGTCATAGTTGCCTGCGGAATCTTTTGGAACGGAGGCTATTTTATCTGCAACCAAATCAGAAACTGCAACGCGGTTGTTGAATTGATCCTGGGCGTTGCCTGCATTTTCCGGCTTTGTGGCTGCGTCCTGGGCCATTTCTGCTGCAACTGCGCCTTTGCTCGCACCAGCATCCAGCTTGTCCACCCAGTATTGGATACCAACAGGGTCTTCAGCCTTGGTTTTACCGAAGGTGTTCTTAAAAATAAATTCCACGAACGCCTCATTATCATTCAGAGCTGGCCCAAAGTATTTCTTTACAACATCCTGGGTCAGCATTTCTTCGGCAGTAGCAGTCATATCTTTGCCAAGAGCCTGCCAATAGGCATTTCCATCTCCTTCTGATGCACGACCAAAAAGGGATACATACAGACGGGACACTTCTGTTTTCGTTAATGACATTTTGTTCTCCTTGTTTTTTTGTTTGAATTATACAACACAATTAATAGTCGCAGCGTTTTGTTTATTTTTTACCTCCACGATGAAAAAGTCCAAAATGCTGCAAAAAAAACATGTTAATATAAATTGCCTTTATCCTAACACTTTATGCTAATATCTAAAATGATACATAGAAAGGCATTATGTCAATATTCTTGTCGCCTGTCAATACCCTGGCCCACCATCAGAATGCCACCTGCGGCGTTGGCTGCGGCAGCATCCCCCTGCGACGTATGTCTAATACGACTCCGGGTGCTGCTGCCTTGCCGCCTTGCATCTGGCATCCTGCTGGTGGCCAGGAAACCATCAACATACCACCGCAGCATCCCCCTGCGACGTATGTCTAATACGACTCCGGGTGCTGCTGCCCCTATTTTAAAATCGGGGGCCTTGCATCTGGCATCCTGCTGGTGGCCAGAAAACCATCAACATACCACCTGGGTTGTTGGCTGCGGCAGCATCCTCCTGCGACGTATGTCTAATACGACTCCGGGTGCTGCTGCCTTGCATCCTGCTGGTGGCCAGAAAACCAGCGAAACGAAACGCAAACCAATTCGGGAACCACCATTAAAAAACGATTACGCCTCTGACAGGCGGGTATTATTATGATGTAAATGCAGCAAATTTCATGCCGTTGGGAGAAAATTTGCATGAAAAATTTTCAATGCTGAAGAAGAGATTTGTTTGCAGGCCCTAATTTTTTGTTTTATTTAATTATTCTATATTGTGTCTGGATTCCGGGACGACCTGAAAATTTCAGGAATCCCAGCGGAAATCATGGGGAATCCATACAAAAGAAAAGGGCCTGGTGGTCATATTGGAACATTCTGGCGGAATACGGCCAAAGGAGACGGTTTTTTTTCGGGGATTTGCAGAGCCTTGGAGAAAGGGAAATGATCATATTGATTTTTCCCTGATTATATTATATCTTCATTAAGATATTTCTGGGTGAAATATGCAGATACAGATTGATGGATCATTCGTCAATTGTTGGAGCTAAAAACTTATCAAATGAGGTTACAAATGAAAAAAACTTTTTGGGCACAAGCCGTTATGTCTATTTTTGCTGTCTTTCTTTTCTTTGGATGTGCGGAAAAATCTCCGGTAAACCTGCCATCCTTTTCCAAGACAGATTTTGGAAAGGACTATGAAGCAAAAATTGACAATTTCATGATTATTCTTGACGCATCCAGTTCCATGCTGGAAGCCGCTCCCCAGGGGGGAGACAAATTTACCGTGGCAAAGGCCGTTGCAGAACGACTGAACATGAACATTCCTGAAATAGAGTTGACAGCAGGACTTCGTTCCTTTGGGCACGACAAAGCCGTTGCCGATGATTTTGTTCAACTGGTATATGGAATGGAACCTTATAAAACAGCGGTTATGGCTGAAAAACTGGACAGTATCAAATCTGCCGGCGGTATCAGTCTGCTGAAAAAATCCCTTGTAAAAACCGCGGGCGACCTTGATGGATATAAAGCATCCCGTACCGCAGTAATTATCATTTCAGACGGGCTGGATATGAGCAACGCTGTTACGGGCGCCAAAGTCCTGAAAGATGCCTTTGGCGATGCGGTTTGTCTGTATCCCATTCAGGTTGGAGATTCTGCCCAGGGCAAGGCTCTGCTGGAAGAAATCGCCCAGATCGGAGAATGCGGATTTTATTCTGATGCAAGCACCCTGCTGACCAGCCAAGGCATGGAAGAATTTGTAAAGGCAGTATTCCTGAAAGACAAAGAAATGGCTGCTGCTGATACCAATGATAAAAAGGACAGCGATCAGGACGGTGTGTATGATGAAGATGACCAATGCCCTGATACGCCCAAAGGCGCAAGGGTAAATGCTGTTGGATGCTGGATTTTGGATCATGTATTGTTTGACTTTGACAAAGCCAGTATCAAAACCAATGCCTATAACCAGCTTGATGATGTTATCCGTATCATGCAGGAAAATCCCGAAATGAAAGTGGAATTGCAGGGATATACCGACAGCACAGGCCCGGCACAGTATAACATGGATCTTTCCCTGAGAAGAGCCAATGCTGTTTACAACTACCTGAGCGGTAACGGCATTGACAGGGAACGCATGGCGGCTACTGGATTCGGCGAAGAAAATCCTGTATTACCCAATGATACCAAGGCAAACCGCGCCCAGAACAGACGGGTTGAGATTCAGCCCATAGTAATCATGCCATAACTTTTTTTCAAAATTGAATGTTCGTGAAATTCTGTGGGGGATTCTCACAGGATTTTACGAAAAAGGAAATCAGATACAAAACGGTCAGCAATTTTGCTGGCCGTTTTCTGCTTTCCGCTTTCCGCAACACCATGACAGATATGCATGAAAGGATATGAGTTCCACGCCATGAACAAGAAAAAAACCATTCTGCAAAAAGGCTGTGCCAGCGCCAGGAAACTTGCCAGCCTGGAATATGTGTATGAAAAAAAATCCTTATACTTTGCACAGGTTTCAGAAACCATGAAAGACTTGGCAGCAGAAGAATTAAAGGAACTTAAGGCGGAAAACATAAAACCGGTATTTCGAGGAATCTGGTTTTGTGCATCCAAAGAGGATTTTTACCATATTACCTACCAGACCAGATTATGTTCACGGATTCTGGCTCCTTTGGCCATATTTGACTGTCCTGACAAAGATGTGCTGTATAAAACCGCCAAAAAAATTTATTGGGAAGAATTTTTGACTCCATACAAAACCTTTTCCATTATCAGCAATGTATCGGATTCCCATATTACCCATTCCAATTTTGCAGGACTCAGGGTAAAAGATGCCATTGCAGATTATTTCCGGGATCGAACCAATAAAAGGCCCAGCGTGGATTCGGTTTCTCCCTATGTAACCTTTCATCTGCACATTTTTCAGAACAAGGCAACCCTGTCCCTGGATGCATCCGGCGGTTCCCTGCATAAACGGGGATACAGGGAAGAAAGTGTCAGCGCTCCCATGCAGGAAACCGTTGCCGCTGCCATTATCCGCCTCAGCGGCTGGAATGGCCAAACCCCTTTGTATGATCCCATGTGCGGTTCAGGCACCCTCTTGTGCGAGGCTCTTATGCATTCCTGCCGGATTCCGTCCCAGATTTTCAGGGAAAATTTCGGACTCCAGCGGCTGCCGGATTTTGATGCCGCACTCTGGGACAAAATAAAAGACCAGGCGTTGCAGGAGATTGCTCCCATTTCCCAGGGGCTTATCGCCGGAAGCGACAAGGATGAATCCGCAGTAAGGGCAGCCAGAACCAATCTTATGGGGCTTCATCACGGAAATCTGGTGGAAATTTCCCAACATTCTTTTCAGGAACTTGGTCCAATGGAACATACCACCATTATTACCAATCCACCCTATGGGATCCGCATGGGAAAAGATCAGGACATGAATGCCTTTTATCAGGAATTGGGACAATTTTTGCGTACCAAATGCAAAGGATGTACGGCTTATGTGTATTTCGGAGACCCCAAATTTATCAAAAAAGTGCCCCTGGCGCCTTCCTGGAAAAAAAATCTTGTCATGGGAGGGCTGGACGGCAAACTGGTAAAATATGATATTTTTTCCTAGCCGCAGAACTGCCCGTAGAACTGCCCTTTACGGTTCATTTTTGTAGATAAATTTTACATTATCCCAACCTGTGTGATGGCGTCAGTCATGGGACAATTCAATCAGGCAACCGCCCAGTACAAAATCTGTTTCATCTGCGGAATCTGCGGATGTTTTCTTCACATCAAAAACAAGCTGGTTCAAAATTTTCATCATTTAAGATGGTTATGACCTCACCGCTCTGGGCCATGACAAACAAGCCCTTTTTGCAGGCGTATTTTTCAACACTTTCAGGAATGACCATTGCCGCCACAGCGCCCATGACCCGTTTGTCCGCATATTCGGGAAAGTATTTCTTAAATTTGGAAAGTCGCTCCAGGTGGTCGCCCACATGCTCTTGGGACAATTTGCTCTTACATTCAATGAGTACCACATCGGTTCCGTTCCTGACCAAAAGATCAACTTCAATGCCGTCCCTGCCGTTATGGTAACTGACATCACGGGAGGTCATGCTGACATCAATTCCCCGCTCCTGAAAGAGTCTTTCTACGCCGGGTCTTACCATTTCTTCCACAAATTCACCCAGACGGTTACTTAACGCGCCCACTCTTTTGCTGGTTTCCTTGATTTGTCGATTTGTTGCCTGAATTTTCCTGTCGGTTTCCTGGAATTTTTTATCCAGGCGTTGGTCGGTTTCTTTCATCTGGCGAGCGGTTTCTTCTATTTTCCTGTCGGTTTCCTGAAACTTCCTGTCAGTTTCCTGAAACTTCCTGTCAGTTTCCTGAAATTTCCTGTCGGTTTCCCGGTACAACTCCCGGATTTCCTGAAAAAAGCCTTTTATTTCCTGAACAGTTGCCGCATCCATAATTCTTCCTTTCTCCCATGTTGCTGTTTTGAGCATAATATATGAATCATAATAAGTCGTATGTGGACAAAATACAAGAAAAATGGGAACCCCTGATCCACCATCAGAATACCACCTGCTGCGTTGGCTGCGGCTCCGATCTCCCTGCGGAACCTTGCCGCCTTGCATCTGGCATCCTGCTGGCGGCCAGGAAACTAACGAAACGAAATGAAAATCAAACGGTTATAAAATTAGGCGGTGGATTTGGGGAACGGGGCCCAGGGGGTTGCATGTATAATTATTGGAACTGGTCAAACAGGGGGCACCCTGAGAAAATGCCGGAACCGCCTTGCAAAATCCATCTGTGTTTACTAGTATATTTAATTTTATGAAAATTTCAAAAAGCTGCACCAGCGCTTAAGATACCCATGTGAGAGTTACCATGATTCCCGGATTTGAAGCCATTGTGGAAGAACGAATCAAACAAGCCCAGAAACAGGGAGAATTTGATCATCTGGAAGGTCTTTTTCGTCCTCTGAACCTTGAAGACCAGGATATACAGGAATCCTGGCGTTTGCCAGTAAAAATATTGAAAAATGCCGGGTTTCTTCCTCCTGAACTGGAGCTGCGTAAATCCATTCAGGAAACCAGAAAAATTTTGGAAAACTGTGATGAGGGCTCTTCCCAGCGGCATGGGCATGAGAAAAAACTCAATTATCTGCTCACCAAACTTGCCATGATCCGTCAGGAACGAGGCTGTACCATGCCCCTGACCGATGAAAATTACAAACAAAATCTGATTGAAAAATTATCATGAAAACATCTTCAAAACACCAGTCAAAACCCAGGGAAGGATTGCTGAAAAGTATCTTTACCGCCTATTTTATTGTTTTGTTCCACGTATTGATATTGGCCGTGGTGGGCCTTGTTGTGGTTCTGTTCAAAGGGATATACCAGTATCTGCCCTGGATCATGGGGGCCATTGGCCTTGCTGTAGCTGCCATTGCTGTTATTTTGTATCGAAAGCTGTCCCAAAGTTCAGGAGACCTGAAAGAGATTCTTTCCTCTCCCCAGTTTCAGGACCGAACCATTGAGGTCAGACTTCTGGGAGGAGCGGCATCCTTTACCATAAAACCCAGTAAACAAGGTACCCTGTCTTTTGATGGGGATGCCCCCACAGCCCTGATTGAAAGTTCTCGCCAGCGAATCGAACGAAAATTGATTGAACTGAATGAATTGTATCAGAAAAATCTCATCTGCAAGCAGGAATATGAAGAAGCAAGACACAGGGTTTTATCCTGATTCCTGTCTGTCCATAAAAAACCATAAGGAGAATCCAAATCCATGACACTTCTGCGCCTTGCCCTGATATCCGGTGGCACATCATCGGAACGGGACGTTTCCATTAACAGCGGTAATCAGGTATATGATGCCCTGGACAAGGAAAAATATCTCATTACCCGCTATGATCCCAAAACCGATCTGCCCCAACTCATTGCCCATGCTCCGAATATTGATGCAGCTCTCATTATCCTCCACGGCTGTCCGGGCGAAGACGGTACCATCCAGGGACTTTTGGATCTTCTGGATATTCCCTATCAAGGGGCTGGCGTTCTTGGTTCATCTGTTGCCATGAACAAGCTTGTGGCAAAAAAATTATATCAGGAAGCAGGAATCCCTACTCCTGCCTACCTGCATCTGACAAAACAGGACGCAGTTGATAAACAGAACATCATCCAAACCCTGGGACTGCCCCTGGTCATAAAACCTGTCAGTTCCGGTTCCAGCGTGGGCATGAGCCTGGTTCGGGAGGAAAACCAACTCCTGCCAGCCATAGAAAAGGCATTTTCCAGGGATGATACCATCTTGATAGAAGCCTATATTCAGGGCACAGAGCTTACCTGCGCAGTACTTGGCAATGAAAACATATCTGCTTTGCCCATCATTGAAATTATCCCTGGAACAGCCCATGAGTTTTTTGACTATACCGCCAAATACCAGGCCGAAGCTGCCCAGGAAATCTGCCCTGCCCGTGTGGATGAAGCCATTACAAAAAAAGTGCAGCAGCTTTCTGTCATGGCCCATAAAACATTGATGCTCAGGGGGTATTCCCGGACGGATTTTATCTTGCAGGATGATCAGATTTTTGCTTTGGAAACCAATACCATTCCCGGAATGACAGCCAACAGTCTGCTGCCCAAATCTGCGGCCGCAGCTGGCTATGGGTTTTCCCAATTACTGGACATTCTGATTCAATTATCTTTAGAAGACCATCAACGAACCAGAAAAAGGAGAGAATCTATATGAAAATATTAGTGATCGGAGAAGGAGGCAGGG
>PDWI01007855.1_pt1 | contig 12758 bp, 13 predicted proteins | sample 1430891 | NCBI WGS metagenome assembly PDWI01 (sample SAMN01162508, study PRJNA174530) | Oral metagenome, whole genome shotgun sequencing project. | biome: Marine environment; feature: Marine mammal; material: Swab sample of the gingival sulcus; isolation source: swab sample of gingival sulcus... | reverse complement strand
ACGTTTACCGCACTGGCCGCACGCTGCGCCCTTACGCCTTCCTTTAACTTTCCCATATATGCCTCACAGATTCTCTACAAAATACGCAATCCCTCGTGCCCCCCCTAGTCTTCTAGCTCCCGCCGAAGAACCTCTAGCACATACTGCACCGTTTCCTCCTCGAGGTCAGCGCGCTGTACCAAAAACTCGGGTGATTTTGACAGCACGCTCCGGGCCGTATCGCAACCAATACGTTTGAAAGCCTCTATCACCCAAACATCGATTTCATCACTGAACTCTTCCAGATTGAAATCGTCCTCTACATCCTCGTCTCCATCCCGGTAGACCTCAATATTATAACCAGTCAATGCGCTGGCGAGACGGATATTATACCCGCCCTTTCCGATAGCCTTACTCACCTCATTGGGCTGGAGGAAGACCGAGACACGCTTAGCTGCCTCGTCTATTTCCATGTCGGTAATTTTGGCTGGGCTCAAGGCGCGGGTGATGTATAGTCCCACATTCGTGGTGAAATTAATCACGTCGATATTCTCATTCCGCAGCTCGCGTACTATCCCATGGATTCGACTCCCCTTCATTCCCACGCAAGCTCCCACGGGGTCAATTCGGTCATCGTAGGACTCCACGGCAACCTTTGCCCGCTCTCCTGGCACCCGCTCGACCCTCTTGATGGTAATGAGCCCATCGAAAATCTCCGGCACCTCGAGTTCCATGAGGCATTCTAGGAACTTCGGCGAGGTTCTAGACATAATGATACGAGGGCTACTATTCCCCATCTCAACGTTCTCCACCACGGCTCGCACCGTATCCCCCTTACGGAAGAAGTCGGACGGAATCTGCTCCGTCTTGGGTAGAATAAGCTCATGCCCCTCATCATCATGTAGAATTACCTCCCGCTTACGAATCTGGTGAATCTCGGCAGTCATCAGCTGCCCGATGCGCTCCTCGTATTTCTTCAAGAGATTGCCACGCTCTAGCTCCGAGATACGCGCCTTGAGATTCTGCCCAATGGCGAGGATATTGCGGCGGGCGAAGTCCTCAAAGCGTAAGAGTTCCGACACGTCCTCCCCCACCTCGTAGTCCTCCTCAATCTTCCGAGCCTCGGAGAGGGCAATCTGGCGGTTGTCATTCTCGACCTCCCCATCTGGCACCACCTCCCGCACACGCCATATCTCGAAATCCCCCTTATCCATATTGATAATCACATCGTAATTATCATCCGAGCCATAGTTCTTTATGAGTACGGCCCGGAACACGTCCTCGAGTATCCCCGCCATGGTGGGGCGGTCGATATTCTTCTGCTCCTTGAACTCCAAGAATGACTGTATCAAATCCTGCTTATTCTTCATCGCCTACCTTGCTAGCGTTTTCCTATCTTTAGCACCACCTGCTTAACCGCATCGTATGCCCACACATACTCCCTCACAACCATTTTGGGTCGTTTTTCCCCCTCGAGCTTCACCTTCTCTTGCACCCGAACCCCAAACTCATGCTCCCCGACAGATGTCAAAACACCGGTGCACTTACTGCCATCCGCAAGCGTCACCTCCACCTCGCGGTCGAGATTCTTGTGGAACTGCCTCACTAGACGCATCGGCGCGGTTAGACCCGGAGAGCCAACCGTGACGCTCCAATCCGCCCCCTGCTCCTCGAGCTTCGCATTCAGAAACCGACAGACCTCCCCGCACTCATCGCTATCTATCCCCCCATCCCTATCAACATCCACCTCCAGCTCTTCCCCTGGGCGGATTTTGACCTCCACCACGAAGAAGTCCTCATCGTCTGTGTAGCCCTTTAACCACTCTAGTACCTGCTCACGTTCAAGCATTCAATCGCAATTTCCCATGCAAAAAAAGGGGCTTAAGTGCCCCCCTTCCGCCTAAAACCTGTCGCGAAGGTAGTAATAATCCGCAAATTTACATGATAGCAGGATGGGATTCGCCATGAGCGCGTCGCATAACTCCTAGGGGTTTCCTACGCCTCATGTCCGAATTAGCCCGGCGAAATTCGGATATGCCCCTTTTTCAGACATAAGAAAATGCCTAGCATTTCAGGTCTACAGAAGCAAGGAAAACGGTTACTTTAATTTCGCTTCAAGTCGACTGTACACCGTCCCCATCTCTTCCAGGGAGTGTTGCCAAGAGTAGTGGGCGCGGACATACTGTCCCCCACGCTTCCCTAGCGCTTCACGCAAATGGCGGTTGCCGAGCATATCCTCCATCGCGGCGCAAAGCGCGACGTAATCATCTATGGGGACCATAATGCGGACTTCGGGGGCAAGAGCCTCCCGGAAGCCCGGCGCATCAGAGCAAATCACAGGGCATTCGCAGGCCATCGCCTCTAGCGCCGAGACCCCGAAGGATTCGCGCCGAGAGGGGAAGACGGCCACATCGAATTGGGAGTAGTACTCTGCCAATGCCTCTTGGGGTTGCATCCCCTCAAAGTGCACGCGGTCTGCCACGCGAAAGTCATCGGCCAGGCGCTCGAGTCTTTCCCGATCGGGTCCGTCTCCGACAATTACCAGGTGCGGATTCGCCCTCTCATGGTGTTGCGCCACCTCTGCGAAGGCGGCGACCAGCAGGTCGAGACCATAAACGTGCTGGTCAAGTAGCTTCACTGTGCCAAAGACAACACTCCCCTCTCCCCAGCGGCGGCATACAGGCTTTCGCTGAAAACGATGCACATCTACCCCAAAAGAGGTTATCTGAAAAGGCTTACGGGTATACTGCCCAGCCTCCTCTGCCATGACGCGCGAAGTGGACAGTAGAATATCCGCCCTCGAGAATACTCGCCGGACAACCCAACGCTGCAATACCCCCTTAGTGGGGTAGCTATACACATCGCTACCCAGGACAGATATAATGGATGGATGGAACCGGAGAAACGCCGCGAGAAGCCCATAGTTCGGCACATAGAATGCGTGAACCACATCTGGGCGGAATGCGCGGAGTATACGCCGGGCTTGGCAGAATACGCGGAAGTAAAGGTGACGAGGCTTCCCGGATTTCAAGCCTTCCTGGAGCCTCTCATCGGCTAAGCGCAACTCAATTCGACTGCGCAACGCAGGCGAACCCGTATATGCCCGCAGGCTGAAGAGACATACCTCGTGCTTTACGCTCAGCGCATCGACCCACTTGAGAATATGGGAACTGTTCGCATCGCCCAGTACTAGTACACGCATCGCCATAGACTACGCCTTTCCTCCCCTCGAGGGGCTTCCCTACTAGAGGAACGATAATCTAGGCGGAGGGGTTACCATGGCTAGAAAGACATCTTGGCGAGTGCCTCCGCGGCTTGGTCTAGCCCCTTACGGATTTTCCCTTTTACCATGAGACGGAGCATCATGGGGATTTCCGCATGGAGGGTTAGACGAATCCGCGTATCCCCTACCCCCACCTCCTTGAGCTGAACCCATGCTGTATAGGTAAGGGGATGCCCATCTATGTCGGTGAATTTAATCGTCTTGAATGGCTCGCGGTCTACAATCTGTAACCCCATTCTCCCAACCCCCTTGGCTGTGAACTCCACCCGATCCGCGCTGGCTTGCACATCCGTGATTTCTTCACGCTGCACGAGCATTGAGAGATTCTCTAGCGAGGAGAGCCGGCGGTATATCGCCTCTGCGCTCGCGGTGGATTTTGTGACCTTACTTTCGAATTTATCCATGGTATTCTCTCAGCTTATCGTCCCCACTCACTAGGATTCTCACGCCATGTGGCAAGGGTCTGGAGCTGCCCCTCAGAGATCTCCCCTCTTTCCTTGAGACGACGGAGAAGCTCTGGGTAAGAGGAGATGGTGCGCAACTCTACGCCAGCCTGTCGGAAGTTGTCTGTCGCCTGGGGGAATGCGTAAGTAAATATCGCCAGCATGCCCTCTACTTGAATCTCGGCGCGCCGGAGCGCCTCCACTGCGCTGAGGCTACTCCCTCCAGTTGAGATGAGGTCTTCCACAACCACGACCCTTGCCCCGGGCGCCAGATGCCCCTCAATCTGATTGCCCATGCCATGGCCTTTCGGCTTGGGGCGTATGTAGGCAAACGGTAGCTGCATACTATGGGCGACGATCGCCCCCATCTCAATTCCTCCAGTCGCCACGCCCACCACCGCCTCGGCAGCAGAAAAATGCTCGGAAATGAGGGAAACCATAGATTTACAAATAATTTCCCTAGCTTCGTGAGATGAAAGGGCCTTGCGATTATCCGTATATATCGGGGAGAGCCAACCAGAAGCCCACTGAAACGGTTTGTCTTTTGCAAGGTGTATTGCCTTGGTGCTTAGTAGAATATCTAGCAGTCGTTCTTGCATGATGGAAGTATTTGAGTTCTCTTTTGATACGCGTAGGTTCTCGATTTGCAACGCTCCGGCACGCGAGGTGTCAGGACCTCATACGCTTGTTCTCAAACCGTTTCACCCAGAAGCCACCGCGAAGATACTAGAAATTTTCGTGTCGGCCCATAGCCTCAGGCATCTATACGTAACCCCTGTAAAAGGGCTGGGGCTACGGGAGGTATATGAATCACAATTCTCTCCGATAGAGGCGGCAGGAGGGCTTGTGGTAGACAGGAAGGGGAACGCACTGATTATAAAACGACTCGGGCGTCTAGACCTCCCCAAAGGTAAGATGGAAGCAGGGGAATCCGCCGAGGAAGCGGCGCTACGGGAAGTGCAAGAGGAAACCGGGCTGCCAGACGTGAGGATTGCGCACAAGCTAATCAGCACGCAGCACATCTACCAACGGGACGATAAATGGTGGCTCAAGAAGACGCATTGGTTTCTCATGGAAGCCGACAGCTCTCAAACGCCCAAACCGCAAGCCGAGGAGGGTATTACCGCAGTAGAATGGTACCCCATGGAGAAACTGCTTCGGGAAAGCCAAAGTAGCTATTGTACGGTGCAAGATGTCGTTTCCGCAGCGGCACGAGAGTAGATTACCCCAGATGCGTTTTAGCCTTTCTGCCAGAAGAAGGAGAACTCCGCATCCCCATATCTCCGACGTTGCTGAGGCTCTATGCCGGCAAACAGCTGGCAAGGCGCATGCTCCAGAATGAACAATCCGCCTGATTCAACTACGCCCGCCTCCAGTACTCGATGGGGCAACTCCCCTATGCCCGGCATCGTGTAGGGGGGATCGGCAAATACCATGGGGAAAGCATCGGACTCCTTGAGATACCGTAACACGGGTAACTTTCGCACCTCTACCTGGGGAAATCCAAGCTCTTTGGCATTCCTCGATATTTCACGAGCATGCAAGGCATTGGACTCTACGCAAAGCACATACTCTGCGCCGCGAGATGCAAACTCAAAGGCAATGGCACCACTACCGGAAAAAAGGTCTACAACCCGTATCCCCTCAATGCTAAACTGATTTGCAAGGATATTGAATAGCCCCTCCTTCGCCCTATCCATCGTAGGCCGCCCTTTGAATCCCCGCGCAGTAAAAGTTCTCCCTCGGTGCGAGCCCCCGACTATTCGCATTCCATGAGCGCGTAAGTCCCTAAATAGGCATCCCTTTCCTTCATGAGCAGATAGCTGTAGGTCGACTCTGCGACATTCAGACGCTGGTCGACTAACGGCATATAGTGCTGGAGTAATTCCTCTACTTCCCCAGGGCAGAGGCAAACAGAGGCGGGATTGTCCGGGCTACCGACCATCTGCCCTAGACCACACACCGCGCAAGCCACATCCGCGGGGCTCAACCCATAGGCCTCACATAGATCTACCACTCGATAGAGAACATCCGATGCGCTGCTTGGAGTAAACGGGAGCACGGCGAGAATTTCCTCACCCTTCATAAGGCAGAGCGTAGAAACATTGGAGTCCAGAAGTAGCAGAATATTCCCTCCTTTCCTGAAATTCTTCTGCGCCAATTTGGCAATCCCTGTTGCTGTATGCAAGACAGTGAACTCTGACCATACGGCCCGTACCGCATTGAGAAGCTCAGAGGGAACTCCAAATACCACGACCTTGCAGGTATCAATAATATTCGCGTAAATCGCATCAAGCGTAGGCATGGGGTATAAACTCTGCAGTAAGTGCTTTGCCTCTACAGGGACAAAATACTCACGGGGGGCTAACGTGAAGTTAGGCGCATTCCAACCAATACGCACCGTACGGAACTGAGATTTCAACCACGGGTAATTCTGAAAGAGCTCGGAGAATACAGAGCTCCAATCAGTCTCATCGATAACAGTCCAAGGAAAGGAAATAGTCGCGAGAAAGATATTACGGATGGCATCATGTAAAACGATGCTAACACCCTGTTCGCAGGGTGTTAGCATCAAATCATAATGAGCAGTCTGGGTAGAATCAAATGTTTCGTCCAGAGCCTCTCTCCTGCGCATACCTATCCGAATAGAGGATTACTCCCAGTTCCCCGCATTGTTAGTAGCTTCGGTCATAGACCCAACCCGCAAGCCGGGGAAGCGCTCCAACTGATGCGCAACATCATTGAGATTGACGATTGCTTGGTGATCGAGACCATTAAGCAGGATATCATTAGCAACTTCGCAGAGGAAAACCTGCACGGTAACCTTAGACCCGGTGAGTAACTCCCCCGCCTCCATATGAAACTGCGTATCCTTCGTAAACGGCACATAGCGCAGGGAGTCGATAGGGAAGCCGCGCTCGAAAAGGCTATCTCGCACACAGACAGATACGGTGTCGCGATAGACCCTCCCCTCGGCCACTGCGGCAGAATCATCAAGTGAGCCTATCTGACGTACTACCCGAAAAGAATCGAACTTTGCGAATTGCAGAAGCGTGTCAAAGCTCGAGGTATACTTCTTGTACTCCGACTTATAGGCTTCCTGAACCGTCCGAATCTCTTTGAGGCGTTGTATACAAACCTCATACCGGAAATTCTTCTCCTTGTCGAACCTAATCGGATTCATGATACTATCTACAAGAATGTAGCCCAATACAATGACTCCAATCGCCAACAAAATCTGTATTACTCGCTTCATATTTGTCTACCTGATTATATTCGTGGTCGGAAACAGCTGACCAAACTTCCTTCACTATAAGTGTATAAACCCGTATGACTTTCACCGGAAGCCCTAGCCCCTCCCTACTGGACATCTTCAGCACCGCCTCCGGCTAACCCGCGAAAAGCTAACGCAAAGTTAGCATTTTTTCTGGCGGATGACCAAGAATGCACCTGTTTAATTTTGAGCGGGTTTTCCGAGCAAAGAGAAAAAATTCACTTACTAACTGTATTACAGGCAATTGCAAATTTCAACATCTACGTTCTTCTATGCCTCGCTAGGAAGTGGATTGCATCAGGCTGTAGGCAATACTCACCGCGATATCAGACTAACTCGTCTTACCCTATAGAAACGTCTAGAAGCTGGATTCTCTCCTTTCCCAATGAGAGTTCCTTCAAATAAATGTAGACCCAGAGTTGACGACAATGTGCGGAAAGCCCGACTGCGGCTAGCTGAAGGATATTCCCAAACTGCCCTACGTGGCAAGTCCGCTTTATACTCATACGCTTTACTCACCGCTCATATGTATGCAAATTCCCCGTATAGAAGACTCTACTATAGAAAAACACAGCACTCTCTTCCCCAAAATCGATATTATAGAGCAGGTAGAATACGTGATCGAACTAAAGGAATACTAGAGACACAAAATATTCTCTGCTGGAATAACGACAAAGCGCAAGCAGCAATTATCTACTGCGCATACTGCTGCTGAGCATCCATGCTAAACACCCGTCGCGCAAGATGAAAGACCGCAACTAGAAAACAACGGGAAGTCCCAACAAGGCAACGCTAAAAGACAATTCATACCTCAATTCGCCTTACCCTAACTATATAGGTACACCCAGAGACGTATATCACCAAGCAGGACGCTTTAGACTTTGAGCCAACCACAAGACCGTAAAAATGAGGCAGCCACACGGGGTAGCTACGCAAAATGTACCGAATCGGCTATCCGCGCGCCCTCTCGGGACGCCTCTAACTAAAAACTGCTAGCAGAAACGGGGCCCTTTACTTGGCGACCATTTCTATCACCGTAGTTTGTCGCCCGGGGACACCATCGTGCGCCTTCTCAAAAATCTTAGAGAAATACACGTGTTTGGCCGGCGACTTCGGGTTCAACTTAAATTCTTCCCAATTATCAGGGAAAAGGAACGTGACATTCAGCGAAGCGTACAGAATAGCAGATCGCCCTCCGAGCTCTTCTAAATTAGCCTTTATTCCATTAATAGCCACCTGCCCCTGGTCATAGTCTAAACCATATGGATTGGCCGCATCGTTGTACCCAACGCGAAAGGGAGGCACCTCAAAAGGCGACCCATTGTCATCTTCCAACGTTACCTCCCCCTTAATTTTAACTCGCAAACTAGACGCACCGGTAATTCGGTAAATATCGTAATAGAAATTCAAATCGGTATTATCGAAGACCAAATCGCTCTCATGGACCTTAGAAAAAACGACTCGCTCAACATTGGCCGCCCTATCGTCACTATACACCCTCACCATAAAGTCCTGCTTAAATTCCTCGTCTAGCGGGTAGTAGTGCGGCATGGCAAAACTACGGACTTCCCGACCTAAGACTGTATCAATCAGGTACTCCGAGGAAGACCAATTATACTGGCGACATTCCTTCTCAACATCTTCGTACGGACGCCCGAGCCACGAATACATAACGCTCAGGGTATCCGTAACCTGCCCCCGGGACTCCTGCTCATAAGAGACCTTTTCACACGATGGCGTGGTGAAAAGAGTCGCAAGTACAAACACTACCAAAGGGTAGGTAAATCTCTTCAATATCGTTCCCATAATCTCTTAGCTTGAGGGTTAAAAATCAAACCGTAGCCCCCCAAGGGCGGTAAGACGAACCCGATCATTGTAGGCATACTGCACCTGCTCCTTCCCGATATTCTGAACGAGGGCGTAAACCGTCAATCCAGGTAGCAGCCTATAAGAAACAGACAAATCTAGCACCGCCAGCGCAGGGACCTCATACATCAAAGAGGAATGGGAGTCGTGTACCACCTTTGTGTAGGAAGAAATTTGATTCGTTCGCCACTGCATATTGGCTTGTATTGTGAGATCCCTACTAGATAACGGGCTAAGGGAGATGTTCAGCCCTCCGAAAAGCATCGGGGTATTCTTATGAGAGAAATTGAGCTTCTCATAGATATATGACCCCGTCCCATTGATGGAGAAAAGCCCCTCACCTGCCAGCACATTGTAATCATGCAGGGAGGTCTGCTGTAATGTCGCATGCGCGCGGAGCGTAAGCATCTCTACAGGCATAGAGACAAAGGACAGGGTCGCACCGTACTGGCGGGCAAAAAGGGATAGATTACGGTACTTGCGAATATCATGAATCTCGTTGTAATCCTTGATTTCAGCATTCGGGTACACCTGCGCATACTCCACGTCTGGCGCATCGATTCCCCGCATCTCCTGGAAAAAGAGCGAGAGGTCCATCTGTAGCCAGGAGGAGAATCGCCCCCTATAGCCCACCTCATACAGATTTAGCGTTGGGGCTTTCAAATCCGGATTCCCTTTTATGGCGAGATACTGTATGTTCACGTCCGGCTTATATCCCGCTGAGTACCCCCGACGCCCCTGATCGTAAAGATGGTAAGTCGTATTCATAATGGGAATACCAGCCCCATCGGGCCCAAGCAAGTTCGCGTATAGAGCCGCATGGAATAGGCCTCGGGTCGCCCGCGAGTAATTTGCCCGTAAGAGGTGATTCTTTGTGATAGAATACACCCCCACAACCTGGTAAGAATAAGAGGAGCGCTGAATTTCACTGTAGAGATCATAGCGCATACCCGCAATAAACCGAAGATTCTCAAGCGGCTTGTACTCCATCCGCATACTGGCCGATGGATTTGTGAGGGTTTGCTCGCCCTCAAGGTACGCCGGCGGATTGCCTCCCAGTAATGGGTCGAAGTTTTTCTCGCTTAAAGCGTCCTCCGCAGTCGTATAGCGAATCGCCAGCTCAGGCTGAAAGGAGAGCCCATATCCAATATTAAAATCCCCCGAGACCTGCGCGCCTGCGGTAAGCGTTTCGAAACTCGTATTGAACGGCGTACGCTTACCTTCATCCAGATTCGTTTCCCCCTTCCGCACGCTAGCCTGTAAACGTAGCTGATTGTACGTAAGCGAGAGCCCGCTAAATGCAGATTTTGACACCCGGAAATTCAGCGGGGACACAAGGTTATTGAACCCTGAGGTTTGCGCCTGAGAATACTGTAGCCCGCTCGCGAGACGCATATGAAATTGCGCAGAGGGGGTGTAGAACACATTCGCAGTCCCTCCGTAGCGCATCAACGCGAGCTCCTGCTGGCGACGACTCCAACTCCCCACCATAAGCGGGCGCATCTGATACGTCTTCAAATACTCGATGGGCCTCTTCTCCATAAAAGGATAGCTATAGTAATCGCCCTCGAACCGATCGGCATGCTGCACAAAACCCGCGAGTCGAGTTACCCACCTCTCGCCAATAGGAAGATTCACATTGAGGGTGGCATCACGCTTCGCATCCATACCAACAGCAATCGAGCCCTTGGCCCCAGCACGAACCCCAGCCTGTAGAGTGACAATGTTAATAACACCCGTCATGGCATTAGGGCCGTAGAGCGCCGAGGCTGCGCCAACAATAATATCAATCCGCTCTATGTCGTTAACCGAAATGGGTAGCGTCTCCCAGAATATGGCCCCAGTAAATTGGTCATAGACGATTCTATTGTCTATCATCAGAAGCATCGTGCTATTCTCTCGCACAAGGAGCGGATTCTCCGGAGGGATATTGTCCATCCCGTGGAATGTCACATCGTAGTTCCCATTAGTCTTCTGGCGCACGAAAACCCCGGGGACCATATTAAATAGCTCCGGAATATTCGTATATCCTGAGTTGACAATATCCTCATGCGAAATCACGTAGGTCGCCAGAGGAGCCTCAAAAGCCGACTCGGACTTACGAGAGGCCACGCTCGTTTTACGATTCATCGCCAGCCCCATTAGGTCGTCGACGGAAACTCCCTCCCGATTGGCTAGATCCATGAGGATGTCCAAATCGATCTGATAAAGGTCGTCCTCGCTCATCCCCATGATATCCTCCTTCGTTAAGCGACGCGGAGACTGCACAGTATCCGCGCCACGCACAGGGGTTATCATAGGGCAACGCTCTTCCCCCTTATGCGCTTTCACGGGATTCTGCCAAAAGCACATACTGACCAGCGCAGAAAAAACTACAACAACAACTCTATTTCTCATTAGCACGAATTACTGTAACAACTCACACTTCCCGCTTGGGACTCACTGACACTCCGATTACGAAGGAGCTATAGACACCGAAAGGACAGCCCCAAAGAACTCGCCGCATACCTATGCTAGTATGCAACGCGAAGTTAAAGAAAAAATGCGAAGTGGCATAACTGGGTGTGAAACGGCACTCCGCATTCCTGCCCCCAAGAGGCACCGCAATCGGGTAGAGATACAAAGCAAGCCCCTCCCCAATCTCGCCCCCCGTGTCCGAATAGGGGAGACACGGGAATGCCCCCCCTACCCCGAAGGGAGCCCCAGCCCACAAACCTCGCGCAACCAGCCATCTGCCTAGCAGCCCCCTCCCCCTTAGCGCGGGCAGGTAAGCGCGCTGGCAACGCAAATCGGCATTTCGCTCAAAATAAACGCCTACTACATAGGGCTGGATATAGGGGTAAAAACGGGTCATATCCGAATTGTCCCAGCAGAATTCGGACATGAAGCGTAGAAAACACCAAGAAAACCCGGCGAAGGCGAGAGGCTGTAAACCGATTCCCTCATAGAGGGGCCATGCCGACTCCCTCGGCATCCTCCCCTGTGGCGCACGCCACCTGCGCAGCTGCTCAATGGAGTACTACGCAGACAGGCATTGATTCAAATGAATCACAACAGGAAATCTTAAGGGGGGCAGGGGGAGGGGAGCGCCCAACCGGGAAAAGGTTGGGTCAACAGCCTCTACTACAAGGTTTTTCTTCGACGATTAGCACTGGGAGGAACCCGAATAACGGTAAACAACCTTGGGGAATCCGCGTACTACTTCCCAATACAAAAATTGGCAAATATATTGCCGAGGATTTTTTCAGCCCCTATTTCACCGGTTATTTCCCCAAGCTCTTTTGAGACTGCACGGACATGAAATGCCAACAGGTCTTCTGGGTATCCCGCCGTAATCCCCTCAAGGAGGGTTTGTAATTCAGACCTGGCACTCGTCAATGCGGCAAAATGTCGTGCATTGGTAATCACTACATCCTCCGTCGCGGGGAACAACTCCTCTACGCGAAGCTTCAACCACTCGAGTAAATCAGAATCCCCATTCGGTTTAAGCAGGCTCAGAGCAACAACCCCAATACCAGAATACTTTTGACGAACCGCTTGAATCTTGGCATGAATATCCTGAGTCGAAAGTAGGTCTTTCTTGGTCAGGACTATGCATGCATCAGCATGAGAGGACATGCCCGCCAAGAGAATATTGAGATGAGCATACATATCAGGAAGCGCGAGGGAAGCATCTACCATGAGAAACGCGAGGCGCGCAAGATTCAGCTGCTCCTTCGCCCGCGCAATCCCAATCGCCTCTACGGGATCTTCGGAATCGCGTATCCCTGCCGTATCCGTGAGGCGAATACGCAAACCGGAAAAAGTAAAATCCCCCTCTATCGTATCCCTTGTCGTCCCGGGGATGTCAGTGACAATTGCGCGCTGCTCCCCCAGCAAGTGATTCAGCAGGCTACTCTTACCCGCGTTCGGG
>PDWI01007854.1_pt1 | contig 12760 bp, 12 predicted proteins | sample 1430891 | NCBI WGS metagenome assembly PDWI01 (sample SAMN01162508, study PRJNA174530) | Oral metagenome, whole genome shotgun sequencing project. | biome: Marine environment; feature: Marine mammal; material: Swab sample of the gingival sulcus; isolation source: swab sample of gingival sulcus... | reverse complement strand
ATTCCAATGACTATGTTTAAAAGAAAAATCGGAAACAATCAATGCCGAAGCCTGAATTTTTTCCGATTCATAAAATTTTTCAATACCATATTGGTCTTTTTCGTCGCTAGGAACACCGTAATTTCCAATAAGAGGATAGGTTAATGTCAATATTTGTCCGAGATAGGACGGGTCAGTAAGACTTTCGGGATACCCAACCATTCCTGTGCTAAAAACGACCTCTCCAGAAATGGGCTTTTCGTACCCAAATGATTTGCCTTTGAAGACTGTGCCGTCTTCCAATACTAAGTGAAAGTTTTTTTCGTGCATAAACAAGAGTAAAATATAGTTTTAATTTTTATTACAAAGGTACAAAAATAATTATTTATTTTTAATTAATAGACCTTTTTATTTTTTATAAAGTTAAGTTTTAGATGTTGTTTATTGAAAATGATAAATTGAGATTTTATTGTAAAAACAAAAATTATACTTAACTTTGTTGCAAAAGGTTGTAGAAATAAACTTCTAAATGTTATTCTGCTTCTATTTAGTATAAATATTATTAACAAAATATAATAACCATGAAAATAAACGAATTTATTTCGAAAAACGAAGAGCGTATTTTTGAAGAACTATTTAGTCTTATTAGAATTCCAAGTGTAAGTTCCCATTCTGACAAAAAAGATGAAATGCAACGTTGTGCAGAAAGATGGGTAGAACTATTAGAAGAAGCAGGAGTTGATTCTGCTAAAATTCTTCCAACAAAAGGAAACCCTGTTGTCTTTGCAACAAAAATAATTGATGAAAAATTGCCGACTATAATGGTTTATGGGCATTATGATGTAATGCCAGCAGAACCACTTGAACTCTGGGATTCTCCTCCATTTGAGCCTGAAATAAGAGATGGAAAAGTTTATGCACGAGGTGCTGATGATGATAAAGGACAATCTTTTTTACATGCAAAAGCCTTTGAATATTTAATAAAAAATGATGAATTAAAATGTAATGTTAAATTTATTATTGAAGGTGAAGAAGAGATAGGTTCACCTAATCTTGAACTGTTTTGTGAAGAGAATAAAGAACTTCTGAAATGCGATACAATATTAGTGTCTGATACGGGAATGTTGGCAGCAGATATACCAAGTATCACAACAGGACTTCGTGGATTAGGATATTGGGAAATAGAAGTAACAGGACCTAATAGAGATTTGCATTCTGGTATTTTTGGTGGTGCAGTAGCAAATCCTATAAATGAATTAAGCAAAATATTAGCAAAATTAATAGATAAAAAAGGACGAATTAAAATACCTCATTTTTATGATGATGTAGAGAAGGTCTCTAAAAAAGAGCGTGAGATGATTGCTCAAACTCCTTTTAACAAAAAAGAATATAAAAATAATTTAGGTATTAAACATATTCATGGAGAAAAAGGATATTCAACATTAGAAAGAACGGGAATTCGTCCTACATTAGATATTTGTGGAATATGGGGTGGATATACAGATGAAGGAAGTAAAACCGTACTTCCATCAAAAGCCTATGCGAAAATATCAACTCGTCTTGTTCCTAATCAAACTTTTGAAAAAATATCTACTTTATTAGAAGAATATATTAAGAAAATTGCTCCCAAATATATTAGTGTAGATATTAAAAGGTTACATGGTGCAACAAGTTATGTTTGTCCGATAGAATCAAAAGAGTATCTTGCCGCAGAAAAGGCATATGAAAAAGTGTTTGGTAAAAAGCCAATACCAGTGAGAAGTGGGGGAAGTATAGGGGTTATTCCTGTTTTTGAGAAAGTGTTAGGAGTTAAACCAATATTGATGGGATTTGGTTTAGAATCAAATGCTATTCATTCTCCGAATGAAAATTTTGAAGTTGATATTTACAGAAAAGGTATTGCTACTATTGTTGAATTTTATAGGAATTATTGTGATTAAAGTCTATAAAAGAATTCATTAAGGTAATATGACTAATAAAATTAATATCGGATATTATAAAACAAGAATTGGTGAATTAATTATTGGTTCGTATGATAAAAAACTCTGTATTTTGGATTTTCGTTATCGGAAAATGCGAACTAGTGTAGATAATCGTATTAAGAAATATCTAAAAACAGACTTTATAGAACAAGAAGATGAGATTATCACAGAAACTAAAAAGCAAATTGATGAATATTTAGAAGGAAAACGGCAAGGATTTAACATTCCTCTTTTGCTTTTAGGGACTGATTTTCAAAAACAAGTTTGGAACGAACTTTTAAAGGTAAAATACGGAGAAACAGCAACTTATTTAGATGTCGCTATACGAATAGATAATTCAAAAGCAGTTCGAGCAGTTGCCTCTGCAAATGGGGCAAATGCAATTGCTTTAATCGTTCCTTGTCACAGAATTATTGAAAGTAATGGTGGATTAGGTGGCTTTGGTGGAGGTTTATCTGTTAAAAGAAGATTATTGAAATTAGAAAAAGAAAATAAATATTCTGAAAAATAACGGAGGTAATATTGTATATAAATGATAGTGGATTAAATACTTATTTGAAAGTTTGTGTTTTTAATCCACTATACTTTTATTTTGTATTTATCTTAACTTGTAAAAGTTAGATTATTTATAACTCTCTCTTAAATGCGTAATTTTAATATCTGATTTTTTTATATTTTTACTTTTAATTACTATTTTTTTGTGTTCATTGGGTAACAAATCAAAAAAGTTATTTGATAACTTTACTCCTTGTTTGTTTACTTCTATCATTACATTTTTTGCTAATTGATTAGAAGATAAATTTAGAATAGTGCAATCTTTCAAATAGGATAGTGAATAAACAATATTTGTTTTAGGTAACTGTAAATCTTTTGGAGAACAAAAGTATTCAATCAAATTTGTAATCAAAATACCAGAATTATCAAATAAAGAAACATTTAGTAAATGGTCTTTTTTCTCTTTATTAGTAACTAGTTTATGAATCATTATTTCAAAGACCTTTTGATTTGTATTTGCTTTTATATCCAACTTTTTCAACCATTTTCTTTTCACATTTCCCTTGAAATCCATTAATTCTATGTTTAATGTACAGTTGTTACTATCTACTAAAACATCAGATATAGAGTAAATTGTCAAAAGTTCTTTATTTTGAAAAACATCTATTGTTATCGGTTTGTATGAATCTCTGACGGCATATTGAAGGGCTTTCCAATTTCCATAATAATCAATGCCAGACCATGAAACAACAGGCCAACTGTCATTCAATTGCCAATAAAGTGTTCCCATGCAATGAGGTTTATTACGTCTATGAGATTCTATCCCTTTTTTAATACCTTCTGCTTGCATAACCTGACTAATGTAAACAAACTTTTCAAAATCATCAGGTACGATATAATCTCTTTTCATATATTGCAAGATAACTTCATTACCGATAGAACTTTTTTGATGTGATTTCATTGTTTCACTATATAAACTCCATTCGTCTTTGGGTGCAAAACTTCGTATCGTCTTCATTTCAGGGAAAGATTGGAAACCAAATTCTGACATAAAACGAGGTATTCTATCATTTAATATTTCAAAAGGTTCTCTTCCATACCAAACTCCCCAATAATGTGCATCTCTGTATCCTAATGTATTAGGACGACCCCAATTAGCACTATCAGGAGAAGTGTGTATATAATCTCTATTAGAATCAAAATCCTCAATAATGTTTGGTAATAATTTTTTAAATAATTTTTGATAATCTATCTTGAATTTAGACATTTGATTTTTAGAATATTTTTTATCCCAACCCCAATATTTTAAACCTTCTGATATCTCATTATTTCCACACCAAAGTGCTAGTGATGGATGATTTCTCAAACGTATAATGTTGTACTTTGCTTCTTTTTTTACGTTTTCTAAAAAGAGAGTATCAGCAGGGTAGGGGGTACAAGCGAACATAAAATCTTGCCAAATAAGAATTCCTTTTTCATCAGCCAATTGGTAAAAATAATCATTTTCATAAATTCCTCCTCCCCAGACTCTTAACATGTTCATATGAGAAGTAGTTACGTTTTCAAAAAGTCGTTGGTAGTAAGCACTATCTTGTTTTGAAGTCATGATCTCACCTGGAATATAATTAGCACCTCGTATAAAAAGTGGCTGACCATTCACTTCAAAATAAAAACTTCGTCCTGCACTATCTTTTTTTTGTATTAGTTTGATGGTTCGTAATCCTACTTTATTGGAGAAAGAATCTATCTGGTGACTTTTAGATTTTATCTTAACAGAAAAATGATATAAAGGTTGTTTACCCCAGTTTCTAGGATACCAGAGTTGAGGATTTTTTATATGATAAGGTATTTTAATAAGATTATTACCTTTTTCTAATTGTACTTTTTTAGTAATAACAGTTTTTTCTTTTGTAATGGGGCTTGAATATTCTATATTAAGTTCTGCATCTCTTTTTTGTAATGAATTAATTTCTATTTGTATTGATAAATCTGCCTTTTTAGGGGTAATTGAAAGTTGCTTTATAAATACATCTTTGATTTTAGCATAATTATAAAATTCTATTTTCACTGGTCTCCAAATTCCCATTTGCACCATTCTCATTCCCCAATCCCAACCAAAATGGTAGGGTGCTTTACGAGCATAAACACTGACCTTTTCTGCTCTATGGTCATTGTCAGCAGGATAATCAAAACCTGTTTTTTCTTTTAAGGGTATTAAATGTTGGATCGGAGATAGAAAACGTACTTCTAGTTTGTTTGTTCCTTTTTTAAGTATTTTTTTTATTGGCTTAGAGTAACCTAGAAACATGTTGTTGGCAGAAAAAACTTTTATTCCATTCAGGAAAACATCTGCATAGGTATCTAAACCATCAAATATTAAATTTATTTGTTGATAGTTTAATAAACTATTTGATATGATAAATTCAGTTTTATATATCCAATTTTTATCTTCTACCCACTGAATATCTTTTTCATTAGTTCTCCAATAAGGGTTCGGTAAATCTCCATATCTAATTAAATCTTGTTGTACTGAGGTAGGAATAGTTGTTTTGCGAAAGTTCTTTTTTCCTTCTTCAGCAAATAACCAATTGTTATTCAATTGAAAAATGTAATGATTGTTTTGAGAAAACATTGAATAACAATGAAATAAAACTATTAATATGATTGTTCTTTTTTTTAACATAAATAATTGATATATGTTTTTTACTGATATTTTAGTGATGATGAGTAATACTTGTTATATACATTATTACATATCCTAACAATAGAAAAAAGATATAAATAAAAATATTTTTATTCAATTTTAGTTCTTTTTTTTGCCATACTTCTACATATAAAATGTTAAATACAAGATAGATAAAGGCACCTGTCGTAAATGGAAGTATGTATTGAGAGAAATCATTTGCTACATTTCCCAATGAAATTGCTAAAATAGTTCCTAATACCGCTGTTAATGATACTAAGAAATTAGATATTAATGCTTTCTTTTTTGAAAATCCTGCTTTTATTAAAATTCCAAAGTCGCTTAGTTCTTGTGGAATCTCATGAAAAAGAATAGAAATTGTTGTTGTAATTCCTGCTTCGGGGGAATAAAGCCATGTTACACCAATTAAAATACCATCCATAAAATTATGAACTGCATCGGCATAGAGGCTCAAATAACCATAAGAGACTGTGTTATTTCTATTTGATTGAAAAGAATGAATTATTTTCTCAAAAATCCAAAAGAGAAAAAATCCACTTATAACAAATAATAATGTAATCTCTTTACTTAAAATTCCTTTAAAAGATTGTGGAATAAAAAATAAAAAGACACTTCCTAATATTGTTCCTACTGCAAAAGATACCAGAATGTTATATGTTTTACTTGACTTTATATTTAGTTGAAGTAAAAATATTCCAACCAAAGAAGCAATACTAACAAAAATAGTACTTATTAGTGCATATATTATATTAAAAGTCATATTTTCAATCAATTGAGAGTCAAAATTACTCTATTTTACTAAAATAAAAAAATAAGAGTTGTATCAATTTTGACACAACTCCTATTAAAAATCTGTTAATAAGATTATTTTTCTGATAAGTATTCAGCAACTCCATCTTGTGTTGCTTTCATTGCTTTGTCTCCTTTTTTCCAGTTTGCAGGACAAACTTCTCCATATTCTTCTGTATATTGCAAAGCATCTAACACACGAATTGCTTCATCTACACTTCTTCCAAGAGGCATATCATTAACGACTTGATGACGTACAATTCCTTCTTTATCAATTAAGAACAATCCTCTATATGCTCTAGCAACACCTTCAAAATACTCTTCGCCTTCTTCATTATAATTTTCTGTTCCTGCAAGAACATCATAATTTTTAGCGATTTGTAAAGATTGGTCTGCTACTAATGGAAATGTTACACCTTTGATACCTCCCTCATTAAGTGGAGTTTGTAACCATTTCCAGTGTGAAAATTCAGAATCAACAGATACCCCGATAATTTCACAATTTCTTTCTTGGAAATCATTTAATTTTTCTTGAAATGAAAGAATTTCTGTTGGACATACAAATGTGAAATCTGCTGGATAGAAAAATAAAATTACATATTTTCCTTTATATTCTTCCATATTAAAGTTTTCTACTACTTCATAGCCTTTTACAACTGCTGCACCTTTAACTTCTGGTGCTTTTTTTCCTACTAATACCATCTTTATATAATTTTAGTTTGTTAATATTAATTTTCAACAAAAGTACAATAAAAAGAGGACTTGAAAAATCTTTTTTTACTATTAAACCATAAATCTTATGATATTTTTTCAATTAATGCTACGCAATGAACAGCAATTCCTTCTTCTCGTCCTGCAAAGCCCATTTTTTCACTCGTTGTTGCCTTAATCGAAATATTATCAATATCCGTATTTATTATTTTTCCTAATGTTTTCTGCATCTTCGGAATATGAGGATTGATTTTGGGGTGTTCTGCTACAATAGTGCAATCAGCATTCCCAAAAAGGTATCCTTTCTCTTTCAATATTTTAATAACTTCTTTTAAAATTATTTTACTATCAATATTTTTATAGTTAGAGTCGGTGTCAGGAAAATGAAAACCAATATCTCTCAAATTGGCTGCTCCCAATAAAGCATCACAAAGTGCATGTATTAAAACATCTGCATCAGAATGTCCTTTTAATCCTTTTGAATGATTAACTTTGATTCCCCCAATCCACAAATCTCTATTTTCTGCAAATTGATGTACATCATATCCAAATCCTACTCTAATTTTCATAAATTATATGGTTAAACGTGAGTTTCATATAAAAAAGTTTCCTTTTTTGAAATAAGAAAAATATTAGTTATAATTAAGTTTTTAATAATCAAACTAGTAACAAATATTCCTCTTTGTTATTATTATTGACAAAATTACTACTATTTTTTGTGTTTTTGATAATTTTCATAAAGATTTTAAGTCAATAATTGAGAAATACAACTTAAAAGCAGTCTTTTAAAAAAGAAAATTTGTAATAGAAAGCAATTTGTTTTAGGGGAATATTATTATATTAGTTCTATTAATTTTAAGCGAAAAATGTATTCGTATTTGGCTTGTGTTTGTTCGGAAATGGCTTTGGATAGATTGTTCTTGGCTATATTAACCTCGTATTGGTTTATTTTGCCTGCTGCCAATTTCTGCATAGCAAAGAGATAGGTTGTTTGATTGGCTTTGACTAACTTTTGTGCCACTTCCCACCTTTTTTTTGACAAAACAGCATTAAGATAGTATTGTTCTATCTTTTTTCTTAATTCTTTTTTTACAGTTTCTATTTTCAATTTTGTTTTATCTTGGCTGATTGTTGCTTTTTTAATATTATTTCTAACTTCCAATCGATTGAAAATAGGAATGGATAGGGTTAATTTTATGTTGGTTTGACTGTTGTTATTTAACTGTTTTTCAAATGGAATATTGTTGCTTTTATTGTATATATTGTAGTATGCGGTTTGCCAATTTACATTAAGATTAAGGCGAGGTATATAATAGGATTTGGCTATTTTTATATTGCTTTTATCGGCTTGTAATTGGTATTCTGCTGATTTTATTTCGGGATGATTTTGTAATACTTTGGTGTATATTTTCTTGACTGATAGAAGTTCTAATTTTTTGGAAAATAAATTACTGGGTTCGGAAATATCCATAATTTTAGTTGTGTTTTCTTCTAAATTGAGGATTTGAGATAAGTTAAGTAGAGATAATCTCAGTTGGTTTTCTACTTTTATCCGATGTAATTCTTCTTTTGCCAATTGGGCTTGAAGTTGATAAATTTCACCTTCGGCAAGTTTACCTAATTGAATTAGTTCTTCTGTTTTGTTGATGTTTTCTTCAGTTATTGTTATTTGTTCTTTTGCATTCTTTACCAATTCTTTGGTTTGTAATACTTGTAAAAAAACAATTGTAACATTTAGGATTATCTCTTTTTCAATTATTTTGTTGTCTGATTGGGCTTTTAATAGTTCTTTTTTTCGTGCTTCAATGTCGTATTTCATTTTTAATCCGTCAAAGAGAAGAAGATTAGTTGTTAACGAAAAAGAGGTATTAAGTGAGTTGGTGTTTTCGTAGTTGTTTTGAGAGGTTAAAGAACGTCCAAAAGTTGCTGTTTGCCCTACATTAGCATTAAAATTGGGAAGAAGATTGTTTTTAGATTGTTGGTAATTTATTTGTTTTGATTTTACAACTAATTTTTGTTGTTGTATATTTAAATTATTGGTTAGTGCCGTATTAATACACTCTTCAAGTGTCCATTTCTTTTGAGCATTCAAACCCAACAATCCAAACATAAGATATAATAATGTAAATTTAATTCTCATTCTTATATTTTTTATCTATTCTTTATTTTGAGTAGGAAATTGTTTTTGCCACATGTTATAATAATGGGTATTGGATTTATAAAGTGTTTGGTGTGTACCTTCTTCCAAAACTTTTCCTTTCTCTAAAATAACAATTTTGTCTGCTTCTATTACAGTACTTAATCGGTGAGCAATAATAATAATTGTTTTACCCTGTTTTTTAAGTTTTTGTATGCTTTGTTTTACATACTGTTCAGAATCAGAATCAAGTGAGGAAGTGGCTTCATCGAAGATAAATATTTCGGGATTTCTGTACAACGCACGTGCAATTGCTATTCGTTGTTTTTCTCCTCCTGATAGAGATACACCATTTTCTCCAATTTGTGTATTGAGTCCGTCGGGTAGTTTTTCTATAAATGTCATTAATCCTAATTGCTGAATAATTGAGAATATGCTTTGCATATCTGGATTTATATCTCCAATGGCAATATTTTCAATAATTGTTCCTGCAAAAAGAGTGAGTTGTTGAGGAACTGTTGCTACCATAGAGCGTAAACTTTCATTGGTAGTGTAGTTTAGGTTTATTCCGTTAATGGTTATTTTTCCATTATTGATTGGGTAAAGTTTCTGCAATAGAGAGGCTAATGTTGTTTTTCCCGATCCACTTTCGCCTATAATGGCAGTTAGTTTACCTTGTGGAATGGTAAGAGAAAAATTGTTAAATACTTCTCTGCGGGTTCCGTAAGAGAAGTCAATATTTTGAAAGATAATATCACCTTTATTATCGTTGGTTAGGTTTATTTGATTTTTTGTACTTTCTGTTTCCAAGTCCATAATTTCAAAAAGACGGTCAGCAGCAATTAACGCATTTTGTATTGATTTATTGGCACCTATTAGGCTTGAAATGGGGGACATAAAATATCCAAGAATCGCATAAAATGAGAGCAATTCCCCCGGAGTTATCTCTTTGTCTATTACAAAATAAGAACCCACCCAAAGCAGTAAAATTGTAAATAATCGCGTGATTGTTTCTGATGAGTAATTTGAGAAAATAGAGTTTTTCCCCGACTTGAATACAGTTTTGAGGAGTTGAACAAACCGTATTTCCGTTTTCATATTGGCAAAATCTTCGACTCCAAACTGCTTGATGGTTCTCACAGAGGTAACTGATTCTACTAATTGACTTTCTAAGTCAGCCGAATGCTCCATGAGTAGTCGTTCTTGTTTTTTATTTAAGCGATTGGTTATTAAATAGATTATCGTATAAAGAGGAATTACTGCCAACATCAGCAAGGCTAACTTCCAACTATACACAAACATTAATACAAACGAAAAAAAGACAATAAAAATATTTACTACCAAAGAGATAGATACATCGTTGATAAAATTACGAATTTTAACGGCATCATTAATACGTGATATAATTTCTCCTACACGCATTGTGTCAAAAAAACGTTGTGGTAAACTTAAAAGGTGTTTGTAGTACCCTAGAATTAGTCTACTGTCAATTTGCTGTCCTGTTTTTATCATAAAAAGCGTTTGGTTAATACCCAAAAGCAACTGAAAAATCAAGATAATGAGCATTCCAAGTCCCATTAAATTAAGCAGATTAGTATTTCCCGTAGGGAGTACATTATCAGTAATTTTCTGAATGTATATAGAAGTGGAAAGACCCAAAATTGTATATAAGATTGCTCCTATTAAACTTTGCAGAAGTACAGTTTTATGTGGAGATAATAAAACTGTAAAGCGTTTAAAATTAGAAACTTTTTCATTGCGAACAACAAAATTGTTATTGGGTAAAAGAAGTATCAAGACTCCTGTCCACATTTTCATAAAAACCTCAATAGGTACGGTATGCATAGTTCCATCGGCAGGATCCATATAGGTTATTTTCTCTTTTTTGACTTGATAAATAACCACGTAGTGATGTAATTCTGCTTCACCTTGTTTTACAATTACATGAGCAATAGAGGGTAAGGGTATTTTGTTTAACGCCTCTTTATCTCCTCGTACACCTTTGGCAGAAAAGCCTAACTCTTCCGCTGCTTTTACCATTCCTAGTACATTTGTTCCTTTGGTGTCTGTTCCTGCAATCTGACGAATACGAGCCACTGGTATTTGTAGTTTGTGGTAAGAAGCCACTGAAGCCAAACAAGTAGCACCACAATCGGTAATATCGTGTTGTTTGATTTTTATTGACATACGCTATTGATTGTTTGGTTTTGGAGTAATGATTTTAGGATTGAACCAATTGTCTAATTTATCAAAAAGAAGTTGCCAAAGTGTACGTCTATTGATATAAAAACGAGCCGTATAACTTAATCCTTTTTGAATATACCCTTTGTAGCCATTTTTGAGTTGTAGTGTATTGCCGTTCAGATTACAACGAACACGAAACATTGGGGCTTGATTAATTAAAACCACATCATGTAATATCTCTTTGACTGTTCCTGTGAGCATACTCCACTCTCGATAATTAAAAGCATCAAATTGAAAATTTACCATTTGTCCTCTTTGAATATAGGCTATGTCGGAGGGCGAAACGTAACATTCTGCAATCAGAGAATCGTTGCTTGAAATAACGGCTATTTTCTGTGAAGGTGCGATAAAATTTCCTGTGCTGTATCCTGCTACTTGCAATAGCCGACCCGATGTGGGGGCTGTAATGATATACTGCTTTTTCTCTTGTTCTATTTGGTTGATAGAAGATTGTAATTCTTTATTATGTAATAGTAAAGCTGTTTTTTCGGTTTGCCACGTATTGTAAAATTCTTTTTTTAGGTAGTTGAATTGTTTAGTTACGTTATCATATCTATTTTTAGTTTTGAGATATTCAAATTCCGAGATTACATTTTTCTCTTTTAATTTTGTATCAGTATCTAATTGCTTTTTACTATAATTAATAGTTGTTTGTAGTTCGCTTATTTTGGCAAGATAGCGATTGTATTCACTGATGTATTTGAATGAATGAGTCGGTCTTCTTTTCTCTAATAGTAGATTAATATCTGCAATAAAACGACTATTTTCCTCTATTTTATTATGATAAAGTAGTTGTTGTTCAGATAGTTTCTGACAGCGAAGTACAATTAGCGTATCACCTTTCTCGACGATTTGATTTTCTGATAAAGTATAACGCTCTATTTGTCCATATACGCCCGATTGTATAACAGTGTTTTCCATAGGCGAACGCACAATACCACGACTTTGCATTGTAATATCTACTTTTACAAAGAACAATACAGCAAAAAACACCAATATCAAACCGATAAAAATCCAATAGATAATCTTACTACGTGTATTGATTTTTGTATGGTAAACCTCAGTGGTGTTATGGAGTATTTCAGGTGGAAATATGGGGTGGGGCATTGATTATTTTTGTGTTATATTATAAGAGTTGAAAACAATGAATAAGGAGAGTACTTTAATCAGAGTACTCTCTCTTAATTCTAAATGAGTTTTTGTTAAAGGTATAAAAACAATGCAGTAACTGCTCCTGTTATTAAACCTATTACAACTCCTTCATAAAAAGTTTTTTTTATTTCTCTTTTTATTTTCATAATCTAAAAATGGTTATTTAGTAAAATAAATAACAGTGCCTACGACCACTAAACCAATAGCAACTCCTACACCGAAACCTAATAAACCTGTAGCAACTGCGGCTGCTGTTAGGCTACCACCATTAATATCACTCATCTCTTGATAAGTTAGTTCTGTTAAATTGTTCATCTTGAATGTTTTTTTATAATTAAAAATTCTGTTTTTTATGCATAAATAGCAATAGCAGTAGCACCTCCCACTCCTAAGCCTATTTTACAACCTGACCAAAACATTCCCCAGTTAAAAGAAATCATAGCCATACCGCCTGTTATTTGTTCAATCTCATTTGTGTTCATTTCTTGAACACCGTACTTGTTTAAATCTAAATTTTTCATTGCAAATTTAATTAAAATATTTATAATTCATGATATTTACTATAAT
>PDWI01007853.1_pt1 | contig 12760 bp, 5 predicted proteins | sample 1430891 | NCBI WGS metagenome assembly PDWI01 (sample SAMN01162508, study PRJNA174530) | Oral metagenome, whole genome shotgun sequencing project. | biome: Marine environment; feature: Marine mammal; material: Swab sample of the gingival sulcus; isolation source: swab sample of gingival sulcus... | reverse complement strand
GCATATTTATCAAGACGTTCGGGTCCTATTAGCGAAAGTGACGACCCATATACTTTGCCTGCCAATAGCAGTTGTACACAAGGATTAATCCCTGTTGCTTATATCGCAGAAGCAAGACACCTGCCGGGTATAGGAGAAGCAGGGTATAGTGCCGACCTTGTTAAACAAAAAATTATGGAAAATGGTGCATTATATTGTAATATGTATTATAACGACAGTTACATGAATAATGCAGACGATACATATTATTACAACGGTTCTGAAGGAACAAATCACGGTGTTACTTTAATTGGCTGGGATGACAATAAAGTTGTTACAGGTGGAACACCAACTCCAAGTTCACAGGGAGCATGGATAATAAAAAACTCTTGGGGACCGGCTTGGGGAGAAAGCGGATTTTTTTATATATCTTACGAAGATACTAAGACTTTAACCTCTATATCTTATTTCCCCTCTCATATAGACTATAACAACTCTAGTCAAGTTTACTACTATGACGATTTTGGAGCAGTAAGTACAGTAGGATATGCAGATGGAGATGATTACGCACTAATAAAATATGTTGCATCAGGAAATCAACAAATTACAATGTTAGGTTCATACATAGCAGATGCCGGAACAGATATAAGTTTTCAGATATATGATGACTTTAATGGAACAACATTATCAGGATTATTAGGTTCAATAGGTGTTAATACATGTACATACCCCGGATATTATACTTTTGAACTTAGCTCTCCAATCAATATTACAACAAATAATGATTTTTATATTAAAGTTAGGTATAACTCGGGAAGTAATTACCCTATACCTGTAGAGACTCAATATACCGGATATACTAGTGCGGCGACATTCGAAACAGACAAATGTTGGATAAGCAATAATGGAAGTAGTTGGACAGCAATAGGTGCTTCAACATCTAATGAATATGATTTATGTATAAAGGCTTATACTGTTGATTTATCAAGTGCTCCACCTGTAGCAGATTTTAATGCTTCGGCAACAGTTGTTTCAGTAGGACAAACTGTATTCTTCTCAGATGCTTCTACAGGAATACCAACTTCGTGGAATTGGTCTTTTGAAGGTGGAACTCCAAGTACTTCAAATGCCACAAATCCTACTGTTACTTGGGATGCTCCCGGAACTTATAATGTTAGTCTAACAGTAACAAATGCACAAGGGACAGACAATGTTACAAAGAATGATTACATAACCGTAACGGCTGCTCCTACTACTTGTGAATATATAGATAATATTGCAGATGGTGAGAATATTTATCTTTATACAGCATCAGGAGGTTATGTTACAGGAGTAAATAATTATAATTTCACAGGGTTTGCTGAATACTACGATTCACATGTTAATAATTTAGTTACCGGCGTAAAATTAGGAGTTGCTAAAGCAGACAATTTAAGTGGTAGTGGTATAATAACTATGAAAATATGGGATGTTTCAGGTAATCTCCCCGGAACAGAATTATATTCCGAAGATTTTAATATAGGAAGTTTTAATGCTCAAGCATATAACGAAATAAACTTCGCTTCGCCTGTAACTGTTCCCAATGAATTTTTTATTGGTTATGAAGTTTATTATGCAACACCTCCGACCGCTCAGGATACTTTTGCCATTTATCAAGCTGAAGATAGAACTCCTGCTACAACACCTCCACCAACAGCTTATATAAAATATTCAGGAAATTGGAATAATATGGATGATGTTTTTACCGGAGGGTTTAATACTTCTTTAACAATAGCACCTTATGTTTGTCCTTCACCGCCTACAGCAGATTTTACTGCTGATGTAACAAGTGGTTGTGAAACTTTAACAGTACAATTTACAGATCAATCTTCGGCAAATACCGACTCTTGGACTTGGGATTTTGGAGACGGAAATACTTCAACAGAACAAAACCCTGAACATACTTACTCTAGCCCGGGAGTATATACAGTTATTTTAACAGCAACCAATGCTCAAGGTAACAATATAAAACAAATAGAAGACTATATTAATGTTGGTACTACTCCCGGTGATGTTACTGTAAGCGGTGGCGGAACTCAATGTGGTGGGACAATGACACTTACTGCAACAGGAGGAACCGGTGGAACAATATATTGGCAAGGCACAACAAGCAATGGCGAATCTATGACAACAACTTCGACAAACCAATCTGTTTCTGTAAGTGGAACATATTACTTTAGGGCAGTATCTGCCGAAGGTTGTTGGGGTAACCAAGGTTCAGCAAATGTAACTATAAACCCTGTTCCTAGTGATGTTACTGTAAGCGGTGGCGGAACTCAATGTGGTGGAACAATGACACTTACTGCAACAGGCGGTAATGGTGGAACAATATATTGGCAAGGGACAACAAGCAATGGTGAATCTATGACAACAGCTTCTAATAGTGAAACAGTCTCTACAAGTGGTACATATTACTTTAGGGCGGTATCTGCCGAAGGCTGTTGGGGTAACGAAGGTTCAGCGAATGTAACTATAAACTCTGTTCCCGGTGATGTTACTGTAAGCGGTGGCGGAACACAATGTGGTGGAACAATGGCACTTACTGCAACCGGTGGAACAGGCGGAACAATATATTGGCAAGGGACAACAAGTAATGGTGAATCTATGACAACAGCTTCTACCAGTGAAACAGTCTCTACAAATGGAACTTATTACTTTAGAGCAGTATCTGCCGAAGGTTGTTGGGGTAATGAAGGTTCTGCAGATGTTACGATAAATCCTGAAATTGTAGTAAGTGAGACACATACAAACGAATCTGCTGTTGGAGCAAACGATGGTACAATTAGTTTAACTGTAACAGGCGGAACACCAGATTTTACTTTTAATTGGGGAGCTCCTGTTCAAACAGCTACAAGTGGGAATCTTACCGGTTTGGCAGGAGGACAATATTGCTTTACTATAACAGATATGGCAAATTGTACTTACAGTGATTGTGTAAATGTAAATACCGAATCTGCACCTCCGGTAGCAAACTTTACTGCTGACGTAACACAAGGATGTGATAATCTAACTGTAAACTTTACAAATACAAGTTTAAACGAACCTTCATCTTGGTCTTGGGAATTTGGAGATGGAAATACCTCAACAGAGGAAAATCCACAACATACGTACAGCAGTCCCGGAGAATATACAGTTGTGCTTACAGTAAGCAATGACCAAGGAACCGATAGCAAACAAGTTGACAATTATATCACAGTAGGAGAAACTCCAACAATAACTTATGATGTAACTCCTGCTAGTGGTCAAAATACTGCTGATGGTCAAATAGCAGTAAGTGTAACAGGTGGTTTAGAACCTTATGCTGTTTCATGGTCTCACAATGCAAGCGTACAAGACCTTAATTTAACAGGATTACTACCTACAACTTATGAACTTACTGTAACAGAGGCTAATGGGTGTTTCGATAGCGAATCAATAACTGTAGAATGGGTTAGTAATATTGATAATATAGTTAATACATATAGTATCTATCCTAATCCTGCAAAAAGTCAAGTCTATATTGATATTGACGGTGAAATACCACAAAAAATATCTGTTATAAATGTTTTAGGAGAAGTCGTATTATTATATTCAAATACAAATTCAAATAACATAGTTATTAATGTAAGCAACTTAGCAGAAGGAACATATTTTATAAAATTAGACTTCTTACATGAAACAAAAATTGAAAAATTAATTGTTAAATAAATTGAAAGATGAAAAATTATCGTGGTAATAAAAATTGCCACGATAATTTTTTTGTGTAAACTACATATTATAGTCGTATAGCGTAACCGACTTATAATTAGCGTTTTACGGATGCTCAAATGAAAAGAGTTCTTATAATATCATATTATTGGCCACCATCAGGAGGTATAGGAGTACACAGGTGTTTGAAGTTTGCAAAATACCTAAATCAATATGGTTGGCAACCTATTGTTTATGCTCCTTTAGATGCTCAATATCCATATTTTGATAAAACTAATTTTAAACATATTAACGAAGATACAATTGTTATAAGGCGAAGAATATTTGAACCTTTTAATTTATTTAAAAAACTTTCCGGACGTAAAAAGGAAGATTCTGCAAATCCTGTTTATGTAAGAGATAGAAAACTTAGCAGTATTGATAAACTAGCTATTTGGATACGAGGTAATTTTTTTATTCCCGATGCAAGATGTTTTTGGATACGCCCATCGGTTAGATACTTAAAAAAATATCTTAAATCTAATCCTGTAGATGCAATATTTACTGACGGGCCTCCTCATACAAATACAGAAATTGGAAGAAGACTTTCAGAAGCGACAGGAATACCTTGGTTAATGGATTTTCAAGACCCGTGGACACAAGTAGATTATTACGAAATGCTGGGAATTGGAAAGCGAGCAAACAAAAAACATCATAAACTTGAGAAATTAGCTTTTAAAACTGCAAAAAAAACAAGCATTGTAAGCCCTACTTGGAAAAAAGATTTAGAAGCAATAGGTGCAAAAAATGTAGATGTAATAGTTTGGGGATATGATGAAGATGATTTTACCGCAGAAAAGCCTAATCTTGATACTGATTTTACTATTATACATGCAGGACAATTAGGATACGACAGACGTCCCGATACTTTAATAAAAGTTCTTGCAGATTTAAAAAATGAAATTCCTGATTTTGGAGAAAATCTAAAAATTAAATTTGCAGGGACTGTCGATTATGCAATCGAAGAAATGATAAAAAAATCAGGCTTAGGCGATAATTATATTTCTATGGGAAATATCTCTCGTCCCAATGCCATTGAGTTAACCCGAAAAGCTCATATTTTATTATTACCTCTAAATATTGCAAAAAATGCAAAAGGAAGAATTCCCGGTAAATTATTTGAAAATATCAGAGCCGAACGTCCTATTCTTTGTTTAGGCCCTAATGGTAGCGATGTTGCACAAATAATTTCTCAAACAAATACGGGTAAAAGCTTTGAATATAACGACTATGGCAGTATAAAAAAATATGTTTTCGAGATATATGAAAAGTACAAAAATAAAGAAAATATTATTCGTGCTAATAATATGGAGCAATATACCAACAAAAACTTAACAGGGTTACTGGCAAAATATCTTGATGAAATTATAAAAGAGATACCACCCCCAAGAAGTGTGTCATAGAAAAAAGAGAAATAAAAAAGGCTATCCATTGGATAGCCTTTAAAACGAATATTAACCATTGCGAGATGGCATAAAAACTTATTCTATAACTTCTAATTCTTTCATTATGTGTTGACAATCATAGAGTTCGTCTATAACCCATAATACATATCTAGAATCTACATTTATTGTTCTTTGTAAATCTACACTAAATATAAGATTACTACATAGCCATTCCCAGTTACCGTCAAATGCAAGTCCGATTAATTGTCCTTCGCCATTTATTATTGGAGAACCTGAATTTCCGCCTGTAATATCGTTGTCGCTTAAGAAACAAACCGGTAAATTACCTGTTGCATCTGCATATTTTCCAAACTCTTTATTTTTTACTTTTTGTTTTAATTCAGCAGGAACTATAAATTCACTATTTGTTGGGTCTTCTTTTTCTAATATACCATCGGCATAAGTAAGATATTTATAGTGTACTGCATCTTTAGGATTATAACTATTTACTGTTCCGTATGTAAGTCTTAATGTAGAGTTTGCATCCGGATAGAAAGTCCTATCTTTTTGGAATTCGCGTAAGCCTTCGATAAATAATCTTTCGTTAACACCTATGTTACCCATGGCTGAAATATAAGCCATCTGAACATTCATAAGGTCTCCAAAAACTCCGTTAACATAGTTAAACATAGGGTCTTTATCTAATACTTTTTTGTTTGGTTTAGCTAGAAAAGCATCCATTCTTGCTTTGTCAACAAATATAGATTTCTCAAATACTGCATCTATAAATTTATTTAGAGATTCTTGTTCGGTTTTTCCTTTGAATTTTTTGAATATATAATTTGCAAAAACGGTATTTCTTTTCTCTACCGGAACTGTTTCTAAGTAGTATGTTAATAATGCTGTAAACACTTTTTTATCGGTGTTTACATAATATTTTTTAAACATTTCGTCAGCTTCGGCTTTAAGGTTTTCGACATTTTTGTTTATTGCATCGCTATTACCTTTTTTGTCTTCAAGCAATTTGTGTAAACTCATAAAAGCCTGCACACTCATAACTTGTTCTCCTGCTTGTAATAATCCTAAAGATAGGTTTATAATATCTTTAGTTGCAGGGCCATAAGCCTCATAACTTTCTTTTAAGTTAGATAAAACATTTCCGTATTTTTCTTTTCTTTTAGGGTCGCTATCTACCCATTTCTGGAAGTCTGCTTCTAGTTTTTGTTTTTGTTCAATAGCATCTGTATTTTTTAGTGTTATAGCTTCTCCGTCAAATAATTTCCAACCGTTAGCACTTGAAGCGTAGCTGTCTGCGTAAGCAAGACGAACTTCTTCGCTAGCTTCCATATCTTTTTTTAGTGTTGTTAATTGTTCGTTTAAAAGATTTACTACAGTAGGATTAAAAAAGTCTCTTTTGTATATCATTCCGTAAGAGCTTAAATATCTTTCTGTTTGTCCGGGGTAACCCATAATCATAGTAAAATCGCCTTCTTTTACACCTTTAATTGAAATTGGTAATGAGTGTAATGGGACGTATGGTACATTGTCTTTGTTATATTCTTTTGTTGGTTTTCCGTCAGGGGACATATATACTCTAAAAATAGAAAAGTCTCCGGTATGACGAGGCCACATCCAGTTGTCTGTATCGCCTCCAAATTTTCCTATTGACGAAGGTGGTGCTCCAACAAAACGTACATCACCAAAAGCCTCAAAAACAAATAGATAATATTCTCCACCTTGATACATTTCTGATACAGAAGCCTCGTAGTGTGTGCCTTCTTTAGCTTTTTCTTCTATTTCTTTTATTGCTTTAGATACTAATTTTTCTCTTTCCTCTTCTGTTGTCTCGTCTGTAACATCTTTTAAAACCTCTTTAGTAACGTCATCAATACGAACAACACGTGTAACTCTAATACCCGGAACAGATATTTCTTCTTCCAGACTCTTTGCCCAATAACCATCATCTAAATAGTTGTGCTCGGTAGTACTTAACTTTGTAATTGCCTCATAACCACAGTGGTGATTGGTAAATAAAAGACCTTGCTTACTAACAATCTCGCCGGTACAGAACCCCATACCTTCTTCGGTTTGCAACTGAAAAATTGCATCTTTAAGACTAGAATTGTTGATGCTGTAAATTTCTTCGGCTGTTAATTTACAACCTAATTTTTTCATGTCTGCATAATTAAGTTTTGCAATCTTACTGGGTAACCACATACCTTCATCGGGTGTAGCATAAATCCCTGAAAACAATGATATGCCTACAAGTAATAATAATAATTTCTTCATAATTTTAAATTGTTATTTAATTAATGTTAATGGTTGCAAATGTGGCTAATTTTGTAATTTATTTAGTTTATGCTTTCTTAAAATAATCTTAAAAAAACGTCTTCATAAACTTATTGATATAACAGTGTTGCAGTATTTTGTCTTAATGAAAAATATTTGAAATTTGTAATAGGTATCCCTTTGCAGATTTTAGGTTAAAGTACAATAAGCGATGTTTGATATGATGTTTTCTTGTCGAATATTCTTATTATGTATTTACCTGATTTTACATCTGATAAATTTATTTTTTTTATTCGAGTATAATTTAATTTATTGTTTTTTAGCTTTTTTATTATTCTCCCTGATGTATCTATTAGTTCTACATTAAATTTATTGTTTATAAATTTATCTTTTACTGATATGTTAACTGTGTTTTTTGCAGGATTTGGAAAGACCTCAAAAACTTTACTATTAAAACTATGTTTGTCAATACCCTGCTTATTGTATGATATCTTGTACAATCCCTGTTCGTATGATAAGAAATTTTCGTTTGTGAACCATAAATCATTATTATTTCTAAATATTATTGCTTCTGTTTGACATCCATTTAGGCTTAATCTTTTACGAATTAATGTTCCGTTAAAGAAATCGTTGGAAGTAAAATCTTTAATTATAAACAATAATGATGGAGCCGGAATTCCATATTTATATCCAATAAGAGCTATAGTATTTGTATTTTCGTTATAATCTGCTCCACAAACTAAACCGTTAGTATTTATTGTGTCTTTTGGTGCTATTATATATGTTCCGGGTTCTTTGGATAGAGAGTATAAATAGCATTTATTATCTATCCAATTTTTTGAAAACAAATATAAACTGTCCTGAAATGAAATAAATGCCTCGCAATCAAAATTAGTGTTATTGCTACGAGTGTATTTTCCCGAATATATTTCGGGGTCGTAAGCAAAGTTTATTATTTCGGCATCTATGCTTGTGTTTTCAGGGTTTTCTAACTCTTCAAGGCTAATTCTATAGACTTTTAAATCATCTCTGGCTCCCGAATTATTTCCAAAATCACCGATATAAAGATAATTTTCGTCTTTGCAAATATCTTCCCAATCGTTATTTGTAGCGTTATTTATTTGTACACTTCTTACAACTTCGCCGGTTGCTGTGTCTATGCTATACAGGATAGCATCGCCTCCCGAATCGTTATGAGTCCACAATTCGTTATTGTGAAAGACTATTCCGCTAGTTTCTTCTACTTGTTGGTCAATATTTGTTAATAAAACCGGTTCGTCAAATTGAGCCGAAAGTCTTAATGACAGCAAAATAAAAACTACATATAATAAAATCTTATTCATCGCCATATTCTTTCATAAATTCTTCGGCTTTTTCTACCATTTTTTTTGAACCTGTAAAGAACGAAACTCTTTGATGTATATCTGTTGGGATTATATCAAGTATTCTGTTTCCGTATCCATCAGTGGCCATTCCTCCGGCTTGTTCGGCAAGAAAAGCAATAGGGTTACATTCGTATAATAATCTAAGTTTCCCGTTTGGTGCAGATGCTGTTTTGGGATATACATAGATGCCACCTTTTAGTAAATTTCTGTGAAAATCTGCAACTAAGGAACCTATATATCTTGATGTGTAAGGACGATTTGATTCAGGTTTATTTTCTTGACAGTATTTAATGTATTTTTTTACCCCTTTTGGGAATTTAACATAATTCCCTTCGTTTATAGAGTATATTTTTCCTGTTTTTGGAGTAACCATATAGTAGTGCGACAAACAAAATTCGCCTATTGATGGTTCGTAAGTAAAACCTGTTGTTCCTAAGCCTGTTGTATATACAAGCATTGTAGATGAACCATAAATAACGTATCCGGCTGCTACTTGTTTATTCCCGGGCTGAAGAAAATCTTCTACGGTTACTTTTTGTCCGGGAGGAGAGACCCTTCTATAAACCGAAAATATTGTTCCTACAGATACGTTTACATCAATATTTGAAGAGCCGTCTAAAGGGTCTATACAGATAACATATTTTCCGTCTAATGACAAATCGTCATCAAATATTATGATTTCGTCGTTTTCTTCCGAAGCAATACCACAAACTATTCCCGATGCCTGTAAGGCTTTTATAAATATCTCGTCTGCATAAGCATCTAATTTTTGTTGTGCTTCGCCTTGAACATTTACGACATCAGTTTCACCGATAATACTCGACTCTAATCCAGCTTTATTTACTTTGTTATTTACTATTTTTGCGGCTAAACCAATATGGCTTAAAAGTCTTGATAATTCTCCTTTTGCATACGGAAAAGCAGATTGCTTTTGTATGATTACCTCGTTTAATGTTAAAATTCTGGACATCTTTAGATTTTTAAAAAAGCTAATTTAATATTTTTTTTTATATATGGAATTTTTTATTTTTACTTTTTTATAATTCTTTAAAATTTAACTAAATGAAAAAACGGGTAGTTGTTTTTATTAGCTTGTTGTTTATAACAAGTTTATTTATAAGCTGTATAATTAAACAAGAAATTTATTTTAATAAAGATTTTTCGGGAACTTATAAATTTACTTACAATTTTACAGATTATAATAATTACATGGAAGAGAACGAAGACAGTAGTAATGTTAGTTTTCAAAACGAAGATTTTATATCTCTTATTCAGCAACTTATGGTAGAATTTAAAAAAGTTGACGGAATTAATGATATTAAATTTCTTAATGATACAGATAACGGGATTTCATATTTTATGTATGAATTTCAAAATATTAATGCTCTAAACAAGGGCATACAATTGATATTTGAAAATATGAGTTCCGAAGCTCCTACTGCAGATGCTCCTTATTTTGTAAAAAAACGAAAAAATATATACTATGTAAGACCTGTTATGCGTTCAGAAGATAGAGATTCCGAAGCAGATAAATACGAGAGTTTTTTTAATCAAGTTTTTATCTGGGAGTTTTCTATCGAGTTTGAACGAGAAGTAAAAAAGCATAATGTCTTAAAAGACACTTTGGTAGAAATATCAAAAGACAAAAGAAAATTTATAGAAAAAGGTGGAATATACGATGTTTATAGAACTCCAAAAAAGTGGAAGTTCAAATTAAAGTAAGATAGCCGGTAGAAAATGTGGAAAATGTAATATCATTTTAAACAACAAAATAATAGACCTAACTTTTTGAGAAAAATAATTTTAATATTATTATTTATTTCTGTCGGTATTATTTTACACGGACAATCTTTAATAAACCTTAAATCTCTGTCAATAAAACCTAGTGCGGACACCATTATTTTGGATACTCTTAGTGTTTCCGAAAGTAGTATTAGTTTTTATGATACTAAAAACAACCCTATTAAAGGAATAAAATACTCTTTTGATTTTGAAAAATCTGCTATATATTTTGATACAATTCCTAATATTGACACAATAATCATAAAATATAAAACATTTCCGATAAATTTTTTTGAGCCATATCGCTTATTCTCTAAAGACAAGTTTTTAAAAGCAAAAGACAGCTCAGATAACGAAAAATACGACTATGTTTTTACTCCTTCAGATTATCGTCCTAGATTTTATCAGTCGGGCTTATCAAGAAAAGGTAGTATAAGTAGAGGTATAAGTTTTGGAAATGCTCAAGATGTTATTGTAAACAGTAATTTGAATTTGCAATTAGAAGGAAGATTAAATAACGAATTAAATATCAATGCAGCTGTAAGCGATAATAATATTCCTATTCAACCAGATGGTACATCACAACAATTACAAGATTTTGATAAAGTATTTATTAAATTATATAATGACAAACTTTCTATTATTGCCGGTGATTTTGAGTTGAAAAAGCCAAAAGGATACTTTTTAAATTATTACAAACAGGCTCAAGGTGCAAATATTATGTATCAAACAGCTTTTGAAAATAAGAATAAAAAAGAGGTTGTCGTAAAAACTTCTGTTAGTGGAGCAATTTCAAAAGGTAAATTAAGGAGACAGGAAATTGCAGGTATCGAAGGTAATCAAGGTCCATATAAACTAACAGGTAAAAACAACGAAACTTTTATTATCGTACTTGCCGGCACCGAAAAAGTTTACATAGACGGAATGCTTATGAAAAGAGGTACAGAAAACGACTATGTAATAGATTATAATCTTGGCGAGATTGTGTTTACGGCAAATCAACCAATTAATAAAGATAAAAGAATAATTGTAGAGTTTGAATACTCCGACCGAAATTATACCCGTTTTTTAGTTACAAGTTCAAATAATATATCGGTAGGAAATTTTGATTTTCGTCTTAATATTTATGATGAAACAGATAATAAAAATCAAGCTTTTGACCAAACAATAACAAGCGAAGACAGAAATCTTTTAAGTCAAATAGGCGATAATCCCGATTTAGCTGTAACTCCCGGATACGACAGTATTCCGTATCAAGCAGGAGAAATTAGATATGAGCTAAAAGATACTACAGTCGAAACAATAACTTACGATTCTATATTTGTTTACAGCAATAATCCTGATAAGGCATATTATAGAATAAGTTTTTCGTATGTAGGTGCTAACAAAGGGGATTATATAAAAAATGTAACAGCAACAAATGGGAGAGTTTACGAATGGGTAGCACCTGTAAACGGTGTCCCTCAAGGAGATTATATTCCTCAAAAGAAAATTATAACTCCCGAAAAAAATCAAGTAGTGTCTATTGGGAGTGCTATAAAAATTAGTGATAAATCAAATGTCGATATTGAACTTGCGTACTCTAAAAACGATAAAAATACATTCTCTAAAATAGACTCCGAAGACGACCAATCCTATGCTGCAAAAATAAATTTTGTACAGCATATTATAAAAAATAATAAATCTAACTTGTCAGCAAATTTATCATACGGTTTTATAAATAAGGATTTTAAAGCTATAGAAAACTTTAGAGAAACAGAATTTACGCGTAATTGGAATATTTCGAGCATATACCCTCAGAAAAACGAGAATCTTATAGATTTCGGAGTTATATACAATCATAATAAAATAGGAAATACAAAGTTTAATACATCGTATATAAATAGGGGAGTTGAATATACAGGTGTTCAAAATATTGCAACCGCTGATTTTAGTGTAAAAGGCTGGACATTAAAAGGTCGTGCCGGTTATTTAAATTCTAAAAATCAACTGTTCAACACAGCTTTTCTGAGACACAATATTCTTTTATCTAAAAATATTGGAGTGTTTACTATTGGTGTAAAAGAGAAGTCGGAGAATAATATATGGAAATCGGCTATCACAGACAGTTTAGGTCTTAATAGTTTTAATTTTAACCAATACGAGGCTTTTGTAAATACAGACGATAGTGCTAAA
>PDWI01007851.1_pt1 | contig 12760 bp, 10 predicted proteins | sample 1430891 | NCBI WGS metagenome assembly PDWI01 (sample SAMN01162508, study PRJNA174530) | Oral metagenome, whole genome shotgun sequencing project. | biome: Marine environment; feature: Marine mammal; material: Swab sample of the gingival sulcus; isolation source: swab sample of gingival sulcus... | reverse complement strand
TATGGCCAATAAAGGCGTTAAATAGCCAATAGCCCCCATTTTATAAATGGCTCTCAGCCGTTTTGTGAGCGCAGCATTCTGGCTTTGAGCGTGTTGGCGAAGTTGAGTCAGATTTTGTTCGAGACGTTTCAACTCTTGGGATTGCTGCTGTAGAATGTTTTTTTGCTGATCTCGCTCTTGTTGAAGTCTCTGGAGTGTTTCCTCAATTTTTCGCAAGTCGCGTACCAATGTCGCTTCTGTTTTCTCTGCCGTTTGTTTTTTGGCAAAAATATTTTGAATTTGCTGCTTGATGCGTTGTAAACGGCTTCGTTTTTCATCAGAAGACTCTCCGTAGCTAAGAGAGGATGAGAGCAGGAAAACGAGCAGGAGGAAAAGAACCATACCCTTCTGTCGCTGAGAAGATTGACGAGTTGTATTCTGCGCCATAAAATTTTGTGAATTGGTAGTTAGTAGGTCTTTAAATATTTATGAAGAGTAAGTAGGCTTCCACACCAACCTAAGACACTTCCTAAGACGATGACTCCAATTAACACCGGACTCGAAAGAAAAGAGAGGGAGGCAAATTGGAACAATGAAGCTGAAGAATAGTGAATAATCGTGGTAAAAAGCAGGTAAAGGAGATAGAGGCATAAAAGGGACAGCACTGCTCCCAGGAGCCCTCGAATAATTCCTTCGGCAAGAAATGGTCCTTTGATAAAGGATTCGGTGGCACCGATGTATTTCATAATGTTCAACTCTTCTTCCCGCGCATAGAGCGTCAGTTTTATGGTATTTGACACAATGAAAATCACTGTCAAAAACAAAAATATCCCTAAAAAAGTCCCCAGAAATTTCAGGACATTGATAAGGGTCGTGAGATTTTCTAACCATTGCTGCCCGTATTGAATATCATCAAATTGTGAGAGGGTCGCTAAATGTTCGGCCACGCTCCGAACTCCTTCAAGGTTTCGATACTTCGGATGTAAGCGAATCTCATACGAGGCCGGCAGTGGATTGCTCTCAAGCCCTTCAAGTAATTCTTCATGCCCAGAAAGACGGTTCTTTAAATCCTCGAGCGCCTCTTGCTTTGAGACAAAGGACACAGCTTCAACAGAGTCAATTGTTCGTATACGGCTATCAAGCTGAATGCGTTCATCCTCTGAGAGCTCCCGATCGATATATGCGATAATTTGTACCGCATTGCTCCACTGCTTGATGACTGCGTTCAAATTCACATAAATGAGTAAAAAGATGCCGAATATTGTCAGAGAGACAGCGATCATCGCAATTGTCATGCTGTTCAACACTTTATTGCGGCTGATATTTCTGGTAGCTTCCCGGACAAAGTATGTCATCAGGTGGATACGCTTCATGAACTTATCCTAAATATTACTCTACAATTCGTCAACCCTAAAAAAAGGGGGGGGAGAGAGTTAAAATGCCTCTCATATAAGATTACCTCAAGAGCGTATGGAAATTTTTTGAATATGTCAAGCGGAAAATGTCCGGTATTTGATGAATTTCACAGGAGAAAAAATTTTTCTTGACTTTGCGGGAAATAACTGGTCTGCTTTCTATATGAAAAAATTTTCGAAGAGGTGTGTGTCTGTATCACTGTTTTATTTTTAAAGATGGAGGTGTAGAGGGATTATGAGCCAGGAACAAGAGCGTGGTTTTAAGGTCACTGATAAACGAGCAGCTTTCCAAGAAGAGCCTTCGACATCCACAGAGGAATCTTTTGCGCCCTCAATGGAGAAAGACAGTTCTCCCTCGGTTGATTCACCCCCGAAAGAGGACACGCAGTCCGCACATCAGCATGAAACTCAAACCGATCAAACATCATCTCATCCGCCGCTCCCTGAGGCGAATTTGTTGACGATTCTGTTTTCCTTGTATACACAGGCACAGATTTGTCTGGGAGTCGTTCCTGACCCTATGGCGCAACAGGTGGTGAAGGATTTGCCTCAGGCAAAGTATAACATCGATCTGCTCGGGGTTCTGAAAGACAAAACGCAGGGAAACCTTACTCAAGAAGAAGCACAGACTCTGGAGCAAATGCTGTATGAAGTTCGTATGGCGTATATTGCAGCCAGTCAGTAATTGAGCATTAATGGGGAATAATATTGTGAAAGATGACACAAAAAAATATCTTATTAGTGGTGTGATTGGGTTTTTTGTCTTGCTTGTGGCACAGAGTCTTCCTGCCCAGCTCCCGAATGTTGCTACATCTGCTATACAGGTCGATCATTCCGTAATTCGGAGTCTGTGGTCAGAGGCACTCAAATACTTACGAGATGGAGATTTTGAGAATGCAAGGCTTATCTTTGAAGATCTCAATTTGAAAAAACTGGAACTTGGGTTACATAATCTCTCTGCTCATTCCCGCGTTCTTATCACAGAATCTCGACAGTTTCAGCAACAAGGAAGAAGTGAACAAGCACAAGAGGTGCTGAATATCGCCCAAAAGCTTTCTCCTGATCTTCCCGACGTGTATTTTGCTTCAGCCCGATGGCGGCTTCAGGCAAATATGACCGACCTGTATGCCATAGGGCGCGACGTGTGGCTGGGCTGCTTGCGAAAATACTCCGATACTGTCTCGCTGATTAGTCTGGCAAATAATATTTCTGCAATTGTGGCTGTTGCCGGTATTCTCTCGTGTGTGACATTTATTATTTTCTCTTTTGTCTATTATCGTCGAGCAATTTTTTATCAGATGAAGGAAATCGTTCCTCTGGAACTCCCACTCCCGATTGCGCACATTGTGGGGTGGGTTTTAATCGGTGGGATTACATTGGGGGTTGGGATTGCCTGGGGAATGTTGTTTCTCGCTTTCCTCCTTTTGTGGCACCTTGAACCTGATTCAAAGCGTATTCTTCGGATTATTGTGCTGTTTGGGGCTCTTTTACCTCTTCTTCTTCTTATCCTTGGTGTGACATATTATACAAGCAATGGAGAATATTTTCACACGCTTGCTGCTCTTACCCGAGGAGAATTTTCGTCGAAATCGATCGTGAATTTACAGCAGCAGTTAGCTGACGATCCGAGCGACGTGTCTGCAATTTTTGGTTTGGGTTTGATTGCTCAAAAAACCGGACACGCTCCTGAAGCGATTCAGGCATATTCCATGATTCCCCGCGAAAATGTTGATTGGCCTCAGGCTCAGAATAATCTTGGAAACGTGTACCAGGCTGAATATCGCAAAAATAATCAGGAAACATTATACCAAAAGGCTGAAGAGTCGTATGATAATGCGATGCGAAGCGCTCCGAACATGTTCGAGCCACACTATAATTTGGCGCAACTGTTGTTACTCGCGAATAAAAGCTCAGAAGCCGGCGATGAAATTCAGAAAGCTAGGGACATTAATTATCAACGCTATACACAGTATTCAGAATATATCAAGGATAATATTGTGATGGTCGATGCTTCGTTTTCAACCCGGGCCCTCATAGAGCGATTGCTGTATCAGGATTTTTTCAAAGGAGGGACACGCGTGGCAGAGGACGTGTGGGCGAGTTGTTCACGGTTCCGTACTCCTTGGTTCTTTTCGGTTGCGTCCGGAATTGTTTTGCTGTTTTCGTTTATGATCGGCTCGAAGAAAACCGGAGTGACGTATTGCCGTATGTGCGGCGACCCTTATGTCGTCAAACGCAAAAGAAAAGCTCAGGATGTGGAAACATTTTGTACGCAATGTATGTATATTTTTAAGAAAAAAACGGTGGTAAAGCCTGAAAAAAGAGCTTCAAAAGTGAAACAAATCCAACTTCGTCAAAAGTTTCGCGGATTATTAGTAAAGGTGTTTTCACTCTGCTGCCCGGGAGCCGGGCAGATCTATTTTGGTTATCCGGTTAAGGGCATACTTCTTGCTTTTGTCTGTTACCTTGGAGTCGCATACTACCTGCTTAATGGAGTGTTTCGTATCGTGCTGAAAACTTCAGCCGGGACGGGCATATCATGGGGAGCCTATGGATTTTTTGGTCTTCTTGTTTTTGGGAGTTATGCATTCAATCTCTATGATGTCTCGAAGTTATCGCCAAAAAATCAATAAGCTTTGTTTCTGAGGATCAACATCATGGCGCTTGCTGGAAATATTAAAGAATTTGGCTTAGCTGATATCTTTCAAATCGTCTCTTTGCAGCAGAAAACAGGGGAATTAATTGTTAAAGGGGGAGAGGGAAACGTGTCGATTCTCCTTGAATCAGGATTCATTGTCGGAGCCGATGCGACGTTTCGTTCTATTGAAGAACGTTTGTCTCGGACGCTGACACATAGCGACGCCATTAATAAATTTCAATTGAAACGGGCCCTGGAAACTCAGAAAAAAACGTCTCAACCTTTGTGGACAGTCCTGGCAGAAACAAAGGCCATGGATATCGCTGTATTGAAGACGATGCTGTCTCAGCAAATCCATGAGACCATTTACCATATTCTGCGTTGGCCGGATGGTGAATATCGTTTTGACCCCAAGAAAAATGTTGAATACGATCGAGAACTTGTGAATCCCATTAACACAGAGTTTCTCGTGATGGAAGGATTCCGGATTACCGATGAATGGACAGAAGTTGAAAAAGAGATCACGTCATTTCAGCTTGCGGTGCGTCGAGTCCCCTCGGCCCCTGATTCACCAGAGAATTTGAATAATTCCGAGTCGAAAATCTTCAACCTGCTCACCTCAGAACGGACAGTTCAAGAGTTGATCGATATGGGCCAGATTGGCGAATTCGATACGTGCCAGATCGTGTATGACCTGATCAAGAAGAATCTGGTCGAACAGGTTCCTGCAAAGATGCGAAAAGGAAAAACGCCGCATGTGCGCCGTACATCGGTGAGTGTGACGGATCTTCTGGGAAAAATTGCGACTGTCGTGGTTGGGCTTATGTTGTTAGGTGGGGTTCTTCTCGGACTCCGATATGTCCCAAATCACTTTTCTCCCATCTATCCTCCTGATTTTAGAGGGTTGGAGACGCTGAGGCAATTAACAGTTCAATCACAATTGCATAATCTGGCCCAGCAGGTTTCTCAATACATCATCTCCTATCAAAAGCCACCAGAATCTTTTCGAGAGCTTCAGGATGAAGGGTTTATCAAAGCAGATCATTTCCTGAAAGATCCCTGGGGAACGCCATATCTGTTAACGCTCAGGCAAGATACCGTGGTCATACGTCCCGAAAAACAGGTTTCTCCGGAGGCGGTTATCCCCTTCCGGTGAGCGTGACCGATGATACAGAGAAATTCCCGTCCGAGTGGCTATGCGGAATATTAAACTGATTGTCCAGTATGATGGAACAGACTATCATGGCTGGCAGATTCAAAGCCGATGTGTGACCGTCCAGGGGGAAATCCTGAATGCTGTCAGAAAAATGGTGTGTGATGATTCTGTCAATCTCGTTGGTGCCAGCCGAACAGATAGCGGAGTCCATGCTCTTGGACAGGTTGGCAATTTTCAAATCCCCGATACAAATACCATTCCTTGCCTCGCTTTTCATCTAATTTCTTATTTTCCAACCCCATTGTTATTGCAAGAAGAGAAAGTACCGCAACTTGTGCCGTAAAAGCCTTTGTCGAGGCGACTCCTATTTCTACACCGGCATAAGTATAAGCAACAAAATCTGCCTCTCTTGCCATTGAAGAACCATACACATTGCAAATTGCAAAAGTCGTTGCGCCCCGTTCCTTGGAGTAACGCAAAGCTGCCAAAGTGTCCGCAGTTTCTCCGGATTGAGAGATAGCTAAAACAATATCTCCTTTATGAATAATTGGTCTCCGATAACGAAATTCGGAAGCATACTCAACTTCTACGGAAACACGTGCTAATTCCTCTATTAAATACTCACCTATCAGCCCCGAATGCCAAGAAGTTCCACAAGCAACAATAACAATCCTATTTGCCTCGATTAACTGCTGCTTTAAATCCTCCAAGCCCTCAAAATAAATCTTGTCTTCCTTCTCTCCCAAATGACTAAAAATAGTGTTGGACAGGGTTTCTGGTTGTTCAAAAATCTCTTTCAACATAAAATGCTCGTAAGCTCCTTTTGTTACCATATTCATGTCCAAATCAATATGTTTAATCTTGTAATTCTTCAATTTTCCAAAAATATCTTTAACTTCTGCTTTTTTCCCTCTTTCCAATACCGCAACCTCATTATCATTCAAGTAAATTAGGTCTTGCGTGTATTCTATTATCGGGATAGCATCAGAAGCAATAAAAAACTCCTCATAAGATTTCCCTAAACCGATAGCCAAGGGACTCCCTTTTCGTGCCACAATCAGTTTTTCCGGCTCAGCCTTGGACAAAACAGCCAAAGCATAAGCCCCATGCAGTTGTTGCAAAGCTTTGTTCACTGCCTTTTCCAAACTCACCTTCCCTGATTTTCTTTCGCTTTCTATCAAATTAACAATCACCTCTGTATCAGTATCACTCCGAAACTCATAACCTGAAGCTACCAAACGTCTTTTCAGAAGCATAAAATTTTCAATAATACCATTATGTACTACTGCAATATCTTTAGAATAGGAATAATGAGGGTGAGCGTTGTCCTTGGTTGCAGCACCGTGTGTTGCCCAACGTGTATGAGCAACCCCGAGCGTTTGCATAAAATCTTTCTTCGGAATGGCAGCCTCCAAATCTGCTACTTTCCCCACCTGTTTATACACCTCCAATACATCGTTTTCCAATAATGCAATTCCCGCACTGTCATATCCTCTATATTCCAATCGTCTTAATCCCTCTATTAATACGGGATATGCTTTACGAAAACCTATATAACCAACTATTCCACACATAACTATTTCTTTTCTTTTTCAATTATTTCCTTCATCTGGCGAATGACTCTATTCCCCAGACGTTTTTTCCTTTTTATATGCTCTAAAGTTTCCATTACGGTTGGATCGGTATTAAAATCCCCCCTGACACTTGCAAAATCTAATCGTCTTGCCTCCTCGTTACCATCAACACCAAACCCCACTTGTGTTGATAATGAAAACTCTTTCTTTGCATCATGGAAAAGCAATTCATCCAACTCCACTACACTATCTTCCCACTTTCTAACCAAACGAATAAAATCTGTCGGAGTAATATTTTCCACCGTTTTACCCTCCATTTTTTCGAACAAACCGGCAGCCCAAGTCCACTCGAAATCATAATATCTTTCGTGAACCGAAATAAACTCTTCCTGTAATTCGGATAAATTCGTAATATTTCCTGCTTCTATACGATTCAAAATATTTTCCAAGGCTTGCAAAGGACAAATCATTCCGGCTACATCTATCCAACGCCCCTCTCCCATGACACTATCGGCTTTCAAAACGGCTTGAAGCGTTTCCGTAGAATATACTTCCTTATTATAAATCCTACTAATCAGCGAATTACCGAGAAATTTATAAATACCTATTTCATAAAGCTTAATCCCCTTCAATAATGCATCTCGTTGTATTTTCAAACCTCGATACGTATATTCCTCCACATTGTATCCGGAAACCCTCTCTAAAGATTTCAATATTTGCAGTCCTTCATACATTTTGTTTAAAGTAAAAGGACTCAACAAATTATAATTTATACAATCCAATCGATGTCTTTCACTTCTCCTATCCCGTTTGGGCCATTTCTGAGCGTCTCTAACAGTTCCTATACTTCGTAGATTAACACCGGGAACTAACACACTCTCATCATCATTTTCTATCAAATATGAAAAGGGCAAGTTAGAAGAATCCGTGTTTTTATAATGCCTTCCCATTACCAAAGTAAAAGCGCCAACTTTAGCAGGCCAAAGCAAATAAGAATCACTTGTCGTTTTAGCTCCACGCTCTAAGACCCCCTGATGAATAGGACCTAATTTGTACATATGATTACTCTGATTAGAGCCGCTCCCGGCATTCATAAAAGAGAATATTCCCGCTATCAACAGGGTTGATTTGTGATGCGTAACAGTAAAAGGCCCTGCAAAAATTGCACAAGCTTCTCCGTTAAACCCCTGACAATTAGCAAAAAAAACAGATTGCTCTGCGGAATAATGCTTATCCAAAACACAACCTTGTCCTACAAAACAATTCGTCATAAGTGTTGCATTATCTACAATGGTATCGCTCGAAATAATAAAATTTTTCGCCATCACTCCATTGCCGATATAAACGGCTGCATCTTGAAAAGAATTAACACTTCCATTTTCCAAACTGGACACTCCGTCCAAGCGAGCATACCCGCCTATACGCACATTTTTTATCTTTTGAACATTACAAATAACCACACCGTCTCCTATGTTTCCTTGCTCGGATGATATAGATTCGGCGTACTCCGTAATCATTGACTCCAAAACCTCAATAACCTTTGTACAATGACGATACATACTCAAAACATAGGCAATTTGCGCACTCAAATAATCAAATATTGGAAAAGAACGTCCTCCTCCCTCATTGATAGGCTCTACAACAACACCATTCCCAAAACTGCTTTTCCCTTCTGTTGCAATGATATCTACATTCTCAATCATCACATCATTTCCAACAACATAATTAGCAATATAATTTCTGATATTTTTTATAAATATCCTATCGCCAATGATACAATTATGTAGGTGTGCATCGTAGATTCCATTAAAACGCACAACGTCTCCGAAAGAAATATTCTTGCCCGAAATCTCTCCGAGTTTATTTGTTCCGGAAAAACAAACGTTTCTTATATGTTTCAAATCGGTTTTGTCAGTTATAAAAACTTGATTCCACTGCTCTGCAGAGCATCCTTGCTGCTCCAACTGTTCAATTTGTTTTCCTGAAAGATTTTTATATTCCATTCAAATAATTTTTTTCGCACATATATATAAAAAGCAAATTGCTATTTTTTTTGGAAAAAAAGTAATATTCGTTTAATATCCATCTACTATTGATACAGAGAAATACGTTTTTTCCCTTCAAAAATGCTGCAAACTATTAATTGTAAAAAAGAAAAACAAAAACTGTGCTTAAATGAATAGACTGATGAACAAATACAGTCTTGACACAGTATTTTTAATCCCAACGGAAAAGAAATACTCTAAGTACCGAAAATCAGAAAAATTACAGAGCAACCAACAGCCACTAATCAGAGGTATTTATTTTTCCCTTAACTATTCAAAAACGGACTTACATTTGCCCAAAAGTTTTGTTATATTTGCAACCCGAGGTGTAGTATGTCGTCATCCGATACTTACATCAAGGAACTCTTTTAAAAAGTTACAAAAATTGGAAAATATTTATCCCATATTTGACAAAATGTTGCCTCGCCAAGAGAAAGAGCAAAAATTGGGGCAAAAAGCAAAAGTGTTTTGGTTTACAGGACTTTCCGGATCAGGAAAAACCACCTTGGCTATACAGTTGGAAAGACATTTGTTTGCAAGGGGGTATTTTACCCAATTATTGGACGGAGACAATATTCGCAGCGGGTTGAATGCTAATTTGGGTTTTTCGGAAGAAGACCGTAAAGAGAATATTCGTCGTATTGCAGAAGTGAGTAAATTATTTGCAAATTGTGGAGTTATTGTCTTGGCATGTTTTGTAAGTCCTACGGAAGAAATTCGCCGACAAGCGAAAGAAATCATCGGAAAAGATTTTGTGGAAGTGTTTGTGAATACACCTCTTGCCATTTGTGAACAAAGAGACATAAAAGGCTTGTACCAAAAAGCAAGAGCCGGAATAATCAAAGATTTCACAGGAATTTCTTCTCCTTTTGAAGCCCCTAAAAATCCTGATATCCAAATTGAAACCGAGAATAAAACCATCGAAAAAACAGTGCAAGAATTGTTGACTAAAGTGGAAAAATTAATTAAGAAATAAAAGTAAAGAGCCTAAAGGCTCAATAGCTAAAAGATAAAAACATATGCAAAATAGTACAAGAGTAACCCATCTAAAGGAATTGGAAGCAGAAGCGATTTATGTGATTCGTGAGGTTGCTGCACAATTTGAAAAGCCGATAATGCTTTTTTCAGGAGGAAAAGATTCTATAGTGATGTTTCATCTCGCACGAAAAGCCTTCGCTCCGGCAAAAGTACCATTCCCTTTGTTGCACATAGATACAGGACACAATTTTGAAGAAACAATTAGCTTTCGTGATAAGTTAATGGAGCAAACAGGAACTCGTTTATTGGTTCGTTATGTGCAAGACTCTATCAATCAAGGACGTGTGGTCGAAGAAAAAGGCTACAATGCGAGTCGGAACAAATTGCAAACAGTAACTTTGTTGGATGCGTTGGAGGAGCTAAAAGTGGATTGTGCCTTAGGAGGCGGTCGCCGTGACGAGGAAAAAGCGCGAGCTAAGGAACGTTTCTTTTCACATCGTGACGAATTTGGGCAATGGGATCCTAAAAACCAACGTCCTGAACTTTGGAATATCTTTAACAGCAAAAAACATTTAGGCGAACATTTTCGCGTATTCCCTATTTCCAACTGGACAGAAATGGACGTATGGCAGTACATTTTATTGGAAAATATTGCAATTCCGTCTTTGTACTTTGCTCACGAACGAGAAGTTTTTGAGCGTGACGGAACGCTATTGGCAAAGACAGATTTTATCCAAACAAGAGAATCCGAAACGGTCAAAAAACAAATCATACGTTTCCGAACAATTGGTGACGCAACTTGCACGGGAGCAGTAAGTTCTCCGGCAGCTACCGTGGAGGAAATCATCGAAGAAGTGGCGGCTACGCGTACCACGGAGCGAGGAGCAAGAGCTGATGATAAACGTTCGGAGGCTGCGATGGAAGACCGTAAAAAAGAGGGATATTTTTAGAGAGGGAGGAATAAAGTTGGACGGAAAATTTAGAAAAGAAGAAAAATAATGAGCAATACAGGATATTTAGATATGGAATTACTGCGTTTTACCACGGCAGGTAGCGTAGATGACGGAAAAAGTACTCTTATAGGGCGATTACTATATGACAGTAAAGCGATTTTTGAGGATCAATTGGAGGCTGTAAAACAAACGAGCCTACGACGTGGAGAAGAAGAAGTGGATTTAGCTCTCTTTACCGACGGATTACGTGCCGAACGAGAGCAAGGTATCACAATAGACGTGGCATACCGTTATTTCGCAACACCTAAGCGAAAGTTTATCATTGCCGATACGCCGGGACATATTCAATACACCCGAAATATGGTAACGGGGGCATCTACTGCTAACGTGGCGTTGATTTTAGTTGATGCTCGTAATGGCGTGATTGAGCAGACATTGCGTCATTCTTATATTGCAAATTTGTTGCAAATCCCTCATATTATTGTGTGTATTAATAAGATGGACTTGGCTGACTATTCCGAGCAGGTCTATGAAAAAGTAAAGCAGGATTATGAAACCAAGATTTTAACCAAGTTGGAAATTAAAGATGTGTATTTCGTACCCGTTTCCGCCAAGTTGGGAGATAATGTGGTAACTCCTTCTGAAAAAATGAAGTGGTATAAAGGAAAAACCCTGATGAATCTTTTGGAAACGATAAAAATTACAGATGACAGAGATTTAGAAAATCAACGTTTCCCCGTTCAATATGTTATCCGTCCGCAATCTGATGAATATCACGATTATAGAGGATATGCAGGACGTGTGGGCGGCGGCATTTTCCACAAAGGTGATGCAGTAAAAGTATTACCGTCAGGGCAAACCTCTAAAATTCGCTCCATAGATATGATGAACGAAGAACTTGAGTGTTGCTATCCGCCACAATCTGTGTGCATTACTTTGGAAGACGATGTGGATATTTCAAGAGGGGATATGCTTGTTTCGACAACAAATTCCCCGAGAGTAGCGAAAGAAATCGAAGTAATGCTTTGCTGGATGAATGAACGTCCGTTGCAACTTAGGGGGAAATATGTTTTGAGACATACTACCAACGAAGTTCGTGCGATAATAACCTCAATAGACTATAAAATGGATATTAATCATTTAGAAAAAGATATTGAAGATAAACATATCGGGATGAACGACATTGCCTGTGTAAGCCTAAAAATGATGCACCCAATATTTGTGGACAGCTACAAAGAAAACCGCATTACCGGCAGCATAATCTTAGTTGATGAAGCCACAAACGAAACCGTAGCCGCCGGAATGATTCAATAATTGGAGTAATGAGCTGTAAATTTTATTTATAACTCATAACTCATAACTCATAACTCATAAAAAATGAACATTTACTCTTTTTCAAATAATCCTTTCCAAGAGAATACTTATGTGCTTTATGACGATACGAAAGAAGCGATAATCATTGATTGTGGAGCATTCACACAAACAGAGCAACAAGCGATTTTACATTTTATTAATTTCCAGGAATTAAATGTGGTAAAATTGCTGCACACACATTTGCATTTAGACCATATTTTCGGCTACCGTTGGTCGTCAGAAACCTTCGGGCTACTTGCGCACGCCCACAAAGCTGATGAATTTCTGCTTACGGAATTTGAAACTATCTGTAATACCTATGGTGTACCTGTTAATGGTAAATTGCCCCCCAAGATAGGAACTTATATTTCGGAGGAAGATACAATTACTTTTGGAAATACGACTTTAGAAGTTCTCCACATTCCGGGACACTCTCCGGGACATTTATGTTTTTTTGAACCCAAAAGTAGAAATTTAATAACGGGAGACTGCTTATTTCGTCAGAGTATAGGTCGTACGGATTTTCCTTATGGAGATTATGAGCAACTGATTGAAGGAATTACCCACAAATTGTTCCCCTTAGGCGACGATGTAGCGGTACATTCGGGACACGGGCCACAAACTACTATTGGGTGGGAGCGTCAATATAATCCTTTTTTGCAGTAGTTA
>PDWI01008805.1_pt1 | contig 12761 bp, 10 predicted proteins | sample 1430891 | NCBI WGS metagenome assembly PDWI01 (sample SAMN01162508, study PRJNA174530) | Oral metagenome, whole genome shotgun sequencing project. | biome: Marine environment; feature: Marine mammal; material: Swab sample of the gingival sulcus; isolation source: swab sample of gingival sulcus... | reverse complement strand
TCTAATGAACAATATAAAGCATAACGATTTCCTGCTTTGTTTAAATAATCGGTAAGATACTGAATAATAGTTGTTTTACCTGTTTGTCTGGCTGCACGAATTACAAAATATTGTTCGTATTCCATAAGCGACAAAATATCTTGACTTCGTTCCAAAACAGAAATCATATAATGTTTATCTTGATAACAAGGTCCTGCTGTATTAAAATATTTTTTCATGGTTTGCTCATATAAAATTCGGTTTGTTTTTTATATTGTTATATTTGGTAACAATTTCAATTTGATGTCTCCAATAAAATAACAATAACATCATCGAACAAAAGTACAATAAAAACAGAAATATAAAAATAGTTAAACATAGAAAAATAATATTTCAACCAATAAAACCATATCTGTTGCTTTTACTTTGAGTCTTCTTTGTGCCCTTAGCGTTAATTGCAGTAAATAAAAAAGAGACGCAAAAATGCGTCTCCAAAACAACAATCATTCACATAACAAATTTTCAAACACAAAAATAAGTCTTAAAACTGTCTGCGCTGATGAACAGCCTCATTATCAGTCAATTCATCAAACTGTAAATATTCGTAAATATCTTTCTCCTTGCCCGAAACAGCAGCATTGTATATGGCAAAATACTGTTCAGGTGTAGGTATTTCGTTCACTGTGGAAATAATTGCGGCAAGCTCTGCCGAACCAAGAAATACATTAGCACCTTTTCCCATTCTGTTATTAAAGTTGCGTGTAGAAGTTGAGAAAACAGTTGAACCATCAGGTACTCTCAACTGATTACCCATGCAAAGCGAACAACCCGGCATCTCAATTCTACTGCCTATTTTACTGAATGCCGAAAAATATGACTCGTCTTTTAATTTTGCTTGATCCATGCGTGTAGGCGGAACAATATAAGTACGAACCTTAGAAACCTTTGCATGTTGCTTCCAGATTTCGCCCGCCGCTCTAAAATGACCAATGTTTGTCATACACGAACCTATGAAAACATCATCGATTTTTGTTCCTGCAACTTCCGATAATAATTTTACATCATCAGGGTCGTTAGGACAAGCCAAAATAGGCTCTGTAATATCAGATAAATCTATCTCCAAAACAGCTGCATATTCTGCATTCTCGTCGCGCTCCATTAAAACGGGATTTTCCAACCACTTATTTAAAGCATCAATTCTATTTTGAATAGCTTCCTCTGCTTTGTAGCCGTCTCTCAACATTCTTTCCAAAAGAGCAACATTGGACTTAACATAAGTAGTGATTGTTTTTTCCGATAATTTCACGGTTGCGGCTGCGGCACTACGTTCGGCAGTTGCATCAGCCAACTCAAAGGCTTGCTCTACGGTAATATCGGGCAAACCTTCCATTTCAAGTATTCTTCCGCTGAATACATTTATTTTGTTCTTTTTCGGAACTGTAAGCATTCCCTTTTTTATTGCAAAATAAGGAATGGCATTTACAACATCTCTTAAAGTTATGCCTTTGTTTAATTTTCCTTTGAATTTAACCAAAACAGATTCAGGCATATCAAGAGGCATAAATCCCAACGCTCCCGCAAAAGCAACCAATCCCGAACCTGCGGGAAACGATATACCAAGCGGAAAGCGTGTATGAGAATCGCCACCTGTTCCGACAGTATCGGGAACTAACAATCTGTTTAACCAAGTATGTATAACTCCGTCGCCGGGCAACAAAGACAAACCTCCTCGCTCAATGGTAAATTGCGGTAATTTCTTATGAGTTTTAATGTCAGCTTCTTTCGGATAAGCAGCTGTGTGACAGAATGATTGCATATACATGGGCGATTGAAATTTCAAACAAGCCAATTCGGTTAATTCATCTGCCGTCATAGGTCCTGTCGTATCTTGCGAACCTACGGTTGTCATCAAAGGTTCTACCGATTCGCCGGGTAAAACTCCCGCTTTTCCGCAAGCTCTGCCCACCATTTTTTGTGCCAATGTGTATTGCTGATTTTCTTTGTGAACAGGTTGTTCAGGTTGTTCAAATACATCGGAAACGGGCAATCCCAATGCTTCGCGCACTTTTGCAGTAAGTGAGCGACCAATAATTAAAGGAATACGTCCTCCCGCGCGATATTCGTCAGCCAAAGTGTTAGGTTTCAGACTGAAAGTGGATACGACTTCGCCGCTTTGATTTGTAATTTCACCTTTTTTGGTGTTAATGGTTAATTCGTCGCCGCTGCTTATATTGGCAACATCGCACATTATAGGCAAACCTCCCGAATCTTCAACGGTATTAAAAAATATAGGCGCAATGGAATTACCCAAAACAACACCTTCCCTGCGTTTGTTTGGTACGAAAGGAATATCGTTACCAATGTGCCACAAGACGGAATTGGTTGCCGATTTTCGTGATGAACCTGTTCCCACAACATCGCCCACGAAAGCTACAAAATGTCCTTGCTCGCGCCATTCCGCTATTGTTTTATTGCCGTCGGGAAACATATTTTGTCCCATAGACAAGGAGTGTAAAGGAATGTCGGGTCTGGTTGCAGCATCTGATGCGGGCGAAAAATCATCGGTGTTTATTTCGCCGTCAACTTTGTATGCTTTTACTTTGATTTCTTCGGGTAATTCGGGGCGAGACGTAAACCACTCGGCATTTGCCCACGAGTCTATAACTTGTTTTGCTGCCTCATTGGTCTTTGACAATTGTAATACTGTATCGCAAGCATCATATACTAATGTTATGCCTTTTAAAGCCTCTGCTGCATCATTGGCAACTTCCTCGTCTTTTAAGGCTTCTATAAGATAAGTTACATTGTAACCGCCAATCATAGTACCCAATATCTCGATAGCTTTTTTCTTGTCTATTATCGGACATTTTACCTCATTTTTGAGTATTTTACCCAAGAAATTTGCCTTTATTTCCGCTGATGGGTCTACTCCGGGAGAGATGCGCTGAACAAAAAGGTTCATTAAAAAATCTTCCTGTCCTTCGGGATTTTCTAACAGTTTGCAAACAGCCGATGTTTGAACCGTGTTAAGTGGCAAGGGAGGAATTCCCATGCTTTTTCTTTCTTCTTCGTGCTTTAAATAAGCTGTAATAATTTCGTTATTCATAAATTTATTTTTGATTTGAAAGTGAAAACTCCTGATAATAAAGATTTTTACGTAAAAACAAATATAATTATAAACCTTTCATTATCAGATAAATAATTATTAATTGTTAATTATTAATTACTAATTGATTAAAATGTTTAACGCCACAAATATAAAACAATAAAACAATGACTTGTATAATAATTGACGGAAATAATTGACTTATAAGCATAATTTAGATTTAGTCTAAACACCAATATTTTTTCACTTCCATTTTTCCGATGTAAATAAACCTTTTATTGCAAAATAAGGGATTAAAAAAATATTAGATAACTCGGTGATTATAAATATTTTAGCGGTAAATTTGTTTTTAAAAAATTTAGATACAATGCCGAGAAACAGTAAATCGACTGCTGATTTGCTAAAAAATTGTATTACAAAAAAAATAAGCATTTCGGGAGAATATAATCCGAGAAATAGTGTAATAATCAAACTTACATTAATAAACAAGACCAAAAAAGCTATAAAAATTATGAATTTATCCTTGTAGGCTTTACTTTTCGATGCCCATCTGCTGCGCTGATTTATGTATTGTTTAAATGTTTTTTCGGCATTTGTGTTTACTGTGGCTTTTGTTGATTTTAAAAATTTAATATCGTTTTTGTATTTTGTTTTAATGTTTAGAAGTAGAAAAATATCGTCGCCTGAAATATATTTATTGTTATGAATGTCCTTAAACTCGTAATATACCGATTTTTCAAAAGCCATATTTGCAGCATTGCACATTATTGCTTGCTTTAATCCTGCCGCTGCTGCTCCCGATGCCATAAGCGACAAAAAATCAAGCGATTGAAACTGCTCAAATTTATTGCTGTGTTGCATTATAACGGGAGCAATTATAAGTTTTGCTTTTTGCTCGGAGTAGAAAGCTGAAATGGTAAACAGCCATTCTTTATGATGTTGGCAATCGGCATCGGTAGTTACTATCAAATTGCCTTGCGATTTAGAAATTCCGTAGTTTACTGCTTGTTTTTTGCCTTTTAAATTGCTTGGTAAACTGAAAATTTGTAAATTTTTTATTTTACCAATAAAATTACGTGCCATTTCTAAGGTTTTGTCTTGCGAATGGTCGTTTATCAGTATTATTTCATATTTATTTTTGTCTAAACTTTGATTATTCAGCGATTTTAGAAGTATTTCTATCTTATCTTCTTCATTTTTTGCAGCTATAACTACACTTATTCTTAACTTATCATTTAAAACATTATTCTTAATTGTGAATTCTTTTGTTTTAATCCAAGAAATTGTAAAAAGACTAATTATAACAACATAGATGGTGGTAATGATTGATATTAAGCTCATTTCAACTTTATTTCGATTAAAAGTAACCGCAAAAATAACAAAGTGCTTAAAACTCAATTATTAAACTTATTTTTAAAATTCTACTTCTTAATTCTCAAATATTTAATAATCTGCGTTTTACAATTAAAAATTAAAATATTTTTAACAAAATTAAAAATTTTCATATAAAATAATTGTTTTTATAAAATATATTTTATAGCTTTGCGCGATATATTATAGTATTTTTTACCGTAAAAGCTTATTTGCAAATTTAAAGATGTTTTAATAGAACATTTTTGCGGCGATTTTTCGCCATTACAAGTTAAATTGTATTCGAAATCAAGACCTCTTATGTTTTTTAATATTGGAGGTCTATTTTGTTTTGGATATAATTTAACAACAACACTTTGTTGAATTAGTAATTAATAATTAGTAATTATATTACTGATAATCAAATCATTACAAACATACAAAAAAGTATTGTTAATAATATATTTGAGAATTTACGGCACTCGTAATTTTTAACTTTTAATTAGGGCTGTTCATAGAAGTTTTTTGAACCGCAAAGTACGCAAAGAAATATAAAATCTTTGCGCTCTTTGCGAAAAGCTTAGCGTTCTTTGCGGTTAAGCTGAGTCTAAATAAATTTCTTTGCACACTCTTAACTTTTAATTCGTAATTCACTTGTTTATAGAATCAGATATACAGAAGATATCCGGCAAAGGTTGGATTGAAGTAGTAACAGGCTCAATGTTTTCGGGCAAAACAGAAGAATTGATAAGAAGAATAAGAAGAGCCGAAATAGCCAAGCAGAAAGTTCTTATTTTCAAACCTAAAATAGACAAGCGATATTCCGAAAAAAATGTGGTTTCGCACAATGATAATTTAATTTCGTCGCTTCCCATTGCCAATGCTAAGGAGATGTTGAAATATGCGCAGGAGTTCGACGTAATAGGAATAGACGAGGCGCAATTTTTCGATGATAGTTTGGTGGATATTTGCAATTATCTGGCGAATATAGGCAAAAGAGTTATAGTTGCAGCTCTCGATATGGATTTCAACGGCAAGCCTTTCGGAGCTGTGCCCAAGCTGATGGCAATTGCCGAATATGTTACGAAAGTTCATGCCATTTGCATAAAATGCGGAAATTTGGCAAATCATTCGCACAGATTGAGCAATCAGCAAAAATTGGTGGTTTTGGGCGAAAAAGATGTATATGAACCTTTGTGCAGAAATTGTTTTCAAAAAGCACGGGAAAATTATAAGGATAAGGGTAGATTGTTTCCCTAAAACATTGTAATACAGTGATTTTAAACAACAAAATAAAGTCCGAAAAGTGTTTAACAGATTTTAGTGAACTTGTTTATAATTTATCGCTTGCCTCGATTTTGATAGGTTTGTTGTTCTCGCGCGCTGCTATTACCATAGGTTTTGTTTTGTTTATACTAAATTGGTTTATTGAGGGAAATTTCAGTGAAAAACTGAATGTTTTAAAAAAAAATAAACGATTTGCATTTATTTCTCTTATATTTATTATTTACTTATTCGGATTATCCTACACCTCCGAAACATACAGAGCTTTAAACAACCTGAAAATTAAATTACCTCTTCTTCTGCCTATTTTCTTTTTTAGTTTGAAGAATTTACGACTAACCATAAAAGTTGATTTGTTGATTATCACTTTTATAGTTGCGGTTGTGCTTAAATCCGTAATTTTATACGTTAAATTCCTGTTGCAGGTTGATTGTACGGGAATAGAAGAGTTGTACAAGATTGATTTTTACAGCAATATACGCTTGGCTTTATTTATTGTAATGTCAATTTTTTGTCTGTTTTATCTTGTTTTTTTGAAGAAAAAGACTGACAAATTGTTGCTTAAACTTGTATCTTTCTTTGCAATTGTTTGGTTGATGTTTTTTTTGCATTTTCTTAATTCTCTAACGGGATATATTATTTTTTCAACTCTGCTCCTATTTGCCTTCTACTTATATTTGCAAAAAATAATAAAACAAAATTATATTGTTTTATTTTCAATTGTATTATTGATAATAATTTCGTTATCAATATCTTACCTTGTTTACACTTTTGCAGATTTTCAAAAAACCGATTTGATTGATTATAATACTTTGCCTGATAAAACCATAAATGGGAACAGTTATGAACATGATACATTGTCGAAACTGACGGAATGCGGTCATTATGTAGATTTGTATGTGTGTCGCAAGGAAATGGAACAAGAGTGGAACAAAAAATCGAAACTGCTATTCAGCGGTAAGGATTTAAAAGGGCAAAGTTTGGAGGCTACTTTAAAGCGTTATTTGAGTTCTCGAAACTTGACAAAAGATTCTGCTGGCATTTCAGAATTAAGCAATGAGGAAATAAAGCATATAGAAAACAGTTGTGCTAATCATCTGTATTCTAAAACTTTAAGTATTAAAGCGAAACTGTATTTAATTTGGTGGCAATTGCATGTTTACGACATAACGGGAGACGCAAGTAATCAATCTATATCGCAACGCATAGAGTATTACAAGATTAGTTTTATGATTATAAATCGTAATTTTTGGTTTGGAGTTGGCACGGCAGCCGTATTAAACGAAAGTTTTAAAATGTTTGAAGCGGCAAAAAGCAAAACTCGAAAAAAGCATTGGAATTTGGTTCACAATCAATTTGTTTATGTGTTTGTGAGCTTTGGCATTGTAGGATTTATTTTGTTTGTTTTTTTGTTTTTTCAACCTCTCTCAATAAACAAAATGTTAAAAAACGAGTTGTTTACGGCTTTTTATTTGCTTATATTTTTGTCGTTTCTTAGCGATAATACTTTTGAAACTCAACTTGGAATTAGCTTTTTTGTGGTTTTTTATTGTTTGACAGCGGTCGGAATTTTTGCCGGCGATTAGTCTACGATGTAAGTTGCCCACGATGTAAGTTGCCCAAGACGTAAGTTGCCCACGACGTAAGTCGTGGGTTAATGTTAATGTTAATGTTAATGTTGTATCGTCCTATCGGACTATTTTGGGTTTTAGTAACAGTACTTGCTTGCTTCTCTTATGCTAAGTTTATCCATTTTGTGCTTATATTTTTCTATAAAATTGCGTACCCATTGAGGATTTGTCTTTGAGTAATCCCTTAAACTCCAACCTATTGCTTTATTAATAAAAAACTCATTGCTACCGAAATTGTTTACGATAATTTGCTCCAATAATTCGGTATTTGTTTTGTCTTTTCTAACAAGTTGATGGTCTATTGCTATTCGTCTTATCCAAAAATCCTCGTTTTTCGACCATTTCAACATTAGTTTATCAATTCGTTTGTCTGTTAGTCCTATTTTCCCCACAATTCTGTCTAAACCGTCGATAGTATCCCACCACTGCTTGCTTTTTAGGTATTTCCAGATTTTGGGCACATCTTCGTAGCTCAGATATTGCTGCATTGCTGCAAGATAGTCTTTTACCAAATATTGAAATTCTCGGTGTTCATCTTCGTAACATTTGTCTAAAAATGCCCAATCTATGTTTTTGTTTTGTTTTTCGCTTTTCAGAAAATCTTTATATACTGCTCTTCTTTCGGGTGCAGACAAACCGTAAAATTTAAACTTATTGCGCATATATTGCGACTTGTGGCGTGCTTGTTCTTCGTCGCCGTTTTGTTCAAATAATTGCTTTATTTTTAGATATTTATCCATTGGTTTAATTATCAATTACGAATTATCAATTAAAAATTACGAATTACGAATTTAGGTTGTTGTGTAAAACAATTTTCGACAAACATCAACAATTTCATTCTCATCAATTTCATTCATACATTTGAAGTGTTTTTTAGGACACTTCTTAAAACCGATTTTACTGCACGGTCGGCATTTTAGATTTACACGCTCCATTATTCTCGAATTTTTGTCGCTCAAATAAGGATACATTCCAAAATCGGGAACGGTGTTACCCCAAATCGAGATAATAATCTTTTTGAAAGCAGCAGCTATGTGCATTAATCCTGTATCGTGGCTTATCACCAAGCGCGACTGCCTGACAAGAGATGCCGATTGATGCAAATTATATTTGCCCGCCGCATTATAAACATTATTACCTGCCTTTGCAACAATTTTTTCGCCCTCAACAGCATCGTGCTTATCGCCCAACAAAACAACAGGCAAATTCAATAAACCGCAAATCGTTGCTATCTTACTCGTAAGCAATCGTTTAGTAAAATGTTGCGCTCCTATGGCAAATGCAATATAAGCATCGCGATGAGTGGCAGGCAATTCCTCTAAACTAACATTATCTTCGGCAGGAATGAAATAATCAAGTCCCTGCATATCGTTGGCTTCTATAAAATAGCTTATGGTTTTCATATATCTGTCCACAATGTGAATATCGGGCAACTTATTGAGCTTGAAATTTACCATCAGCCACTTTTCCTTGTTCAATTTGTTAAATGAAAATGACACGGTACGCAAAGCATTCTTCACTCTCAATGTGCGCAAATTATTATGCAAATCAATTACATAATGGTAATGCTCCAACCTTAGTTTTACAACTAAATCGGAAAAAGATTTGTCGAGAGTGTATATTTTGTCAATGTAAGGATTATGTTGCAACAAATCGGCATATTGCAATTTGGTTAAATAATGAACTTCCGCACCTTCACACTGCTGTTTCAAGTTGCGAACAACGGGAGTAGTCAATACAATATCGCCTATCGAACTAAATCTGATAACTAAAAATTTTACAATTTCCATACATACAAAGTTATTTAATATTTTTATACTTCCTAATTTTTTTTGCTTTTTGCCATTTGTTTTTGGCTTTTTGCCGTAAATGAAAATTCAAAATGGGAAAATTTAAAATTATCATTTATATTTGTCGTCAGCTTAGTTTTAAATTAGTAGGCAGTAATTCCCCATTAACAAAGGTAAAACCATAATCTAAGGTTTTTATTTTACTGAAAACAAAGGTATTACACAAACAGATATTTACATTTTACAATTCAAAACAAACAAGCAAATTCAGAAAAAATAACTATTTCAAAAACAAAAAATTAATTAATTATGACTTTGGACAATATTTTTACGCTCTTTATGCTGATAATGTTACAGGCAGTTCTCGGTATCGATAATTTGCTTTACATTTCGCTCGAATCAAAAAATGCACCGACTGACAAACAATCTTATGTTAGAAAACTAGGAATAGGTTTGGCTATTATTCTGCGTATTTTACTGCTGTTTGCACTCACAAGTTTAATACAGTATTTTCAAGACCCGATTTTAAGTTTAAATTTTAAAAGTATTATAACAGGTGAATTTAATATACACAGTATTATAGTTTATGCGGGTGGAAGTTTTATAATTTATACGGCTTTAAAGGAAATTTGGCACATGATTTCAATTGAAGACCATGAGGAACATCATGATAATAAAAAATCGAACAACAAATCCGTCGGCAAACTCATAGCTCTTATTGTTGTAATGAATTTGGTATTTTCTTTCGATTCAATACTAAGCGCAATAGCTCTTACCGACAATATTTGGGTTATGACAATAGCAATAATCTTGGGAGGTATCCTTATGATTTGGCTTTCCGATAAGGTTTCCGCATTTTTGCAAAAAAACAGAATGTACGAGGTTTTGGGTTTGTTTATTTTGTTTCTCGTTGGCGTTATGCTTATAACGGAAGCAGCTCATTTGTCGCATCTTGTAATTTTCGATGAAAAGATAGAGGCTATGAGTAAGGCTACTTTCTATTTTATAATATTTATTTTGGTAATAATAGATGTAGTGCAAAGCAAATATAAGAATAAGTTATCGAAAACTGAAAAAGTTGACAATTGATAATGGATAATTGACAATTGATAATGGATAATTGATAATGGATAATTGATAATGGATAATTGATAATGGATAGCGGATAATTAATGATTGATACAAAATTATAATTTTTTAACTTTTAACTTTCAATTTTCAATTATTGGTTTAAGCAGAAGTAAAAAAGAGGAACACCATAGATAAATCTTTTTTTTATTGAATTTAAATGACTACATTTGTCGTCGATATTAAATTTTATCATATAAACATTAAAACAAAATAGTATTATGGAGTACAGAATTGAGAAAGACACAATGGGCGAAGTAAAAGTTCCTGCCGATAAGTATTGGGGCGCACAAACACAAAGGTCATCAGAAAACTTTAAAATCGGTAATCCCGCAAGTATGCCGAAAGAAGTAATAAGAGCATTCGGCTATCTGAAAAAAGCGGCTGCAACGGCAAATCGCATACTCGGAGTTTTACCCGAAGAAAAAGAAGTGCTGATAGCTAAGGTTTGCGACGAAATAATAGAGGGCAAACTGTATGACCAATTCCCATTGGTTATATGGCAAACAGGTTCGGGCACACAATCGAACATGAACGTAAACGAAGTAATATCGAACCGCGCGCACGTATTACAAGGCGGCAAGTTAGGTGAAGGCAAAAAACTAATACACCCTAACGACGATGTTAATAAATCGCAATCGTCAAACGACACTTTTCCTACGGCAATGCACATTTCGGCATATAAAATGCTTGTGGAAACCACAATACCCGGAATGGAAATGTTGCGCGACACTCTTAAAGAAAAGGCAGAAGCATTCAAAGATATTGTAAAAATAGGACGTACACATTGGATGGACGCAACTCCTCTTACATTGGGACAAGAATTTTCAGGTTATGTTTCGCAACTCGACCACGGAATTGCCGCAATCAAAAACAGTTTGGAACATTTATCGGAATTGGCACTTGGAGGAACAGCCGTAGGAACAGGAATTAACACACCGAAAGGATATGCTACATTGGTAGCTCGAAAAATTTCTGAATTTACGGGTTTACCATTCGTTACGGGACACAATAAATTTGAAGGTTTAGCTGCTCACGACGCAATATTGGAAGCATCGGGAGCTTTAAAAACAGTTGCTGTCAGCCTTATGAAAATAGCAAACGACATAAGACTTATGGCATCAGGTCCTCGTTGCGGCATTGGCGAGTTGATTATTCCTTCTAATGAGCCGGGCTCATCTATTATGCCGGGCAAAGTTAATCCCACGCAAGTTGAGGCAATGACAATGGTTTGCTCGCAAGTGATAGGTAACGATGCAGCAATTGCAGTAGGCGGAATGAACGGTCATTTTGAGCTTAACGTATTTAAACCCGTTATGATTTACAACTTCTTACAATCGGCTCGTTTATTGGGCGATGCTTGTGTTTCTTTCAACAATAATTTAGCGGTTATCGCAGCGCATCTTGAAAATTCATTGATGCTTGTAACTGCATTGAACACGCACATTGGTTATGAAAAATCTGCCGAGATAGCTAAAAAAGCTCACAAAGAGGGTTCTACTTTGCGTAAAGCTGCATTGGAGTTGGGTTATCTTACTGATGAAGAGTTTACAGAGTGGGTAGATCCTCGAAAAATGATTGGCTCGCTTTAATTTATAGTTGAATAATAGAGACAGGGCATTCCCTGTCTCCACCAAAATATTTTTCTTAACAGTCCCTGCTGTTTAATGTTGAAAATTTAAACTTATTATGCTCACAACAAAAATGCCCATAGGTGAAATTGTTAGTTTTTTATACAATAATGATAAATTTAATTATTTAGATAATATTGTAAAAGATATAAGAAATCTAATTGATTTAATTATTATTCGTGTTAATGAAAATGATATTTTTGATACATTGGTATCTTTTGAGGCTGATTTATTTAAATTGAGAATAGAAATAATAAATAAGCCCGAAGTTTTTAAGGATATAATTAAAAATTTAGATACTTCAATTAAGGAAAGAATAAAGTATCAATTTAATCATGCTACAAAATACAAACAGTTAGAATTGGCATTTGTTAATTCAATAAGTATCTACGGCGATATAAGTGAACACATAATTAACAATTTTGTAAAACAGACGACTGTGTGGTCTGCAAGTAGTTTTCAATTTCCAAATTTAAGCTACTCGGAATATATATCTTTGTTGTACAATTTGCCCGGCAAAGAATCTAAAATAATAATATCTTTTCTAAAATCCTCAATTACCTTAGATTTTGCATTAATAGTTTCGGAACTGATATTTGATAAAAAATTAGTTCTGAAAGCATCAAAAATGAAAAGTTTAATTTCAATGCTAAAAAACTCGATAGAAGATTTTGCTGTTTACTCCAACCAATTAGGATTATGGAGTCCGTCATACGAAGATGAGAGACAATGGATAAGAAATATAAAAATTCGTATAAGTCTGTTAAATTCCGAATTTATTTCTAAAACAATCAAATTAGATGATATAAATCAAATGATAATGAGTTAAAATAAATTTTAAATTAACAATCATCAACTGTCA
>PDWI01007849.1_pt1 | contig 12762 bp, 9 predicted proteins | sample 1430891 | NCBI WGS metagenome assembly PDWI01 (sample SAMN01162508, study PRJNA174530) | Oral metagenome, whole genome shotgun sequencing project. | biome: Marine environment; feature: Marine mammal; material: Swab sample of the gingival sulcus; isolation source: swab sample of gingival sulcus... | reverse complement strand
GAATGGCTCAGCCAGTCCCGGATCGGAAATATCAGCAAGGTTGCGGAAATGCTAACAGATCCCCAAGGCGGTCTCGTCCATTTCCTGACAGAAGACCCCCGTGGCCAGCAAATTCCCATCTATCTGGCGTCTTTGTCCGCTGCGTTGCAAAAAGAGCATGAGAATATCGCAACGGAGGTTGACGCGCTGCATCAAAAAATTGACCACATCAAGGAAATTGTTACCATGCAGCAAACCTATGGACGTGTTTTTGGCGTCGTTGAAACGGTATCGCCTAAAGCATTGATGGAAGATGCGCTGACCTTGAATGCGGGCGCATTGACACGGCATAACATTGATGTTTCTCGTGACTATAAAACAGTCCCAGCCATTACTGTAGACAAGCATACGATCCTCCAGATTTTGCTCAATTTTATTAATAATGCCAAAAATGCCTGCTCGGAACATGATGGCCCGAAACAGGTTACCCTGCGCATTTTCAGTTCTGGCCAGGACCGGGTCGCCTTTCAGGTTCAAGATACCGGCGTCGGTATACGGCCTGAGAACTTAGATCGTATCTTTCAGCACGGATTTACCACCCGCAAACAAGGGCATGGCTTTGGGTTACACAGCGGCGCCTTGGCTGCCCGTTCCCTTGGCGGTGCACTCACCGCTGCCAGCGATGGCCCTGGTTGTGGGGCCACCTTTACCCTGGAAATCCCCATTCATCCTGGAGAAAACGCATGACTGATACCAGAAATAAAAAGCTGCATCGTATCCTTACCATTGACGATAACCAGGCCATCCATAAGGATTTTGCTAAAATTTTGGTTAAAGCGCCCGATGAAGATATCAATTTAAATGACATGGAAGCAGCACTCTTCGGTACTGCAATGCCAAAAAGCGACGCATTAAATTTTAAACTCGATTTTGCATTCCAGGGCGAAGAGGGGCTGGCAATGGTTCAGCAGGCATTAGCAGAAAAGCAGCCATACGCTATGGCCTTTGTTGACAGCCGTATGCCGCCGGGAATAGACGGCATAGAAACCATACAACGGCTTTGGAAAATAGATCCGGCATTGCAGGTCGTGTTATGCACCGCATACTCGGACTATTCCTGGCAGGAGATGCGCAACTTACTGGGGGAGGCGGACAATCTGCTAATTCTTAAAAAGCCCTTTGACAATATGGAAGTGCTTCAAATGGCGCATGCATTGACCCGTAAATGGCAGCTGGCCAGAGAAGTAAAAGGGCGGTTGCACCATCTTGCGTTCTATGACACATTGACCAACTTGCCAAACAGGGCCATGCTTCAAGAACGCCTTGCCCAGACAATGTCAAATGCCCAGAGAAATCAATTTGTTGCGGCGTTGCTTTATATTGACTTGGATAATTTTAAGCTGATTAATGACTCTCTGGGACACAGCTTTGGAGACAAGTTGCTCAAAGTCATTGCCGCAAGAATTGTCTCTTGTCTGCGTGCTTCAGATATCGTTGGCCGATGGACCGCAGCCCGGCTTGGCGGAGATGAGTTTATTGTGGTCTTGCCCAACGTTGCTTCAGAACATGCCGCAGCGATCGTTGCCCGGCGCATTTCAAAGATTGTGGGTCAGCCCTTGAAATTAGAGGGACATCGAATCCTGGTAACGCTTAGTATTGGGATCGCTATCTATCCCCAAGACGGGGATACCAAAGAAAAGCTTTTGAAAAGTGCGGATTTGGCCATGTACACCGCAAAAAATTCTGGAAAGAATAGGATTGCCTACTATCAGGAGTCCATGAACATGCGCGTTGTGAAGCGTCTGGCCTTGGAAGGTGAATTACGGCAAGCCCTTGTTCGCAAAGAATTTTCTTTGCACTACCAGCCGCAAATGAATCTTCACTCCGGTGATGTCAGTGGGCTCGAAGCGCTGCTGAGGTGGCACAACCCCACTTTGGGACAAGTATCGCCACTTGACTTCATTAAATTATCCGAAGAGCTGGGTCTAATCATTGATATCGGCGCCTGGGTGTTACGAAGCGCCTGCACCCAGGCTAAGAAATGGATTGATCAAGGTCTATCTGTTCCCCGTGTTGCGGTCAATGCATCCATCAAACAATTTTGCCATCCTCATTTTGTTTCCGATGTAAAAAAGATCCTTACAGAGACCGGTCTTGATCCTGAAATTCTTGAAATTGAAATCACGGAAACCCTGTTAGAAGAAAACGTCATTGATCTGGGACCTGTTGTTCAGCAGCTCAGAGAAATAGGCCTCAGCATTGCTATTGATGATTTTGGTACGGGCTATGCGGGCCTAAGCCGCTTTAAGAAAATCAAGGTGGACTATTTAAAAATAGATCGATCCTTTGTCAACGAAATTGAAACCAGCACCAGTGCTCAGGATTTGATCCGGGGCATCGTCGCCCTGTCAAAATGTCTGAATCTCAAGATTATTTCAGAAGGTATTGAAACTGCAGCTCAGCTCGATTTTTTACGTTCCATTGGTTGTGAGTATATTCAAGGATACTTCTACAGTAAGCCCCTCACTGCAGAGGGGGCTGAAGGCTTTTTGCGCAATCCACCTGAGCTGGGACAATAAAAAATGCGGCAGACCCTAGTAAAGACTTGGGGCCGCCACATTTAGATCCATGTTCAAAAGTCAATTGGCCACGGATTTATCGAATACTATAATTCGACATCAAAGGCACCCAGATGATCGATTGCCTTTGGGCCAAGGGCCTAGAAATTGAGTAATACTTCTTTGCCGTTTAGATACAGCTTACCATCTCGGGTTTGGGCATTGTGTTTTAAGATATTTCCATCCTGGATAAACAGGCCGGTTTTCATTCCGGCAAACAGGGGCGACGTCAATTCTGTCCGCCGAGGGCCCGCCAATGAAACCGGTACAATCACATCCGTTTTCATAGAAAATATTTCCAGCGCCTTATCGGGCTGGGCCGCCAGCATCATCATCTGAGACATGATCACGTCCTGTTTCAGTTTAAGCCCCAGGCGACCTGAAATTTCACCCTGGGGCAAGACGATATTCAGGCGGGAAATTTTAAACTCAAGGTCCTTTTTCAGCAGCTTTTCAATGCCGGCGACCAATTTTGGACTGTTTTGCGCCAAGACCTCCTGCATCGCTTTTACGGCATCTTCTTGGGGAATTCCCGGCGTCAGCGCCTTGGCCATCTGGGTGTTGACCACCTGATAATATAGTCGAATAAATTCCTCATAGGCGGCCATGTCCAAGTTGTTTAGCGCTATTGACAGGCCCCAATCGGATAGAGGCTGGTCGTTCACCACAATATCCCCGGTCTTCATCTCCATGGCCATATTCATTTTTTTGTGGTCGTCTTCTGATGAGATATCGTAATTGAATTCCAGGTTGGACAATACCACCTTTTCATTGCCGCTATCGGTGGTAAATGACTCAACTATGGCGCCCCCCTTTCCCAGCCAAATCAAATCTGAGATCCGGGTTAAATCCCCTGTCATGGCGACAGGCCCCATCTTATTGCCGTTATCTTGAGACATGCCATCCCATGTGCCGTTCATGGAGACGGATGTTAATGATGTGTCAACGGTGAAGACCAAGTTCAGACGACCGATGGTGACAGGTGCATCAGGCATTTCAGCAGTAAAGGCATCCATTGACAGGGTTGAAACAATTGGATCAAAAGCAGAATAGCGGGTTTGAATGGTTAACGGATCCTTTCCCCCCAACTTGCTGTTGATCCAGTCTGTATACCAGACATTCTTTTGAAGGTGGGTTTCTGAAGTGATTGCCGTAAATCCGTGGCGGGCTGTTTCCGTAAACACCACGTCATCGATACCATACACCTCAGACATGTTTCCAAGCTTAATACGCCACAGTATCTGGCTGTCAAACAGGCCTCGGTCATATGTCATGATTTCAAATTTTATATTCGCACTACTTGCGGTGTACAATTGATTCAACTGCTCAAAAGTGCCCCGAAAGGTTTTTTCCATAATAATGCCGTTCACAAATGGAACTGCCGGCACTGAAATTACGATTAGCAGGACGATGGCGATCAATATTTTTTTCATGGGTTTTCCTTTCAGGCAATCGATATTCGAATAATGTATTGAAACAAGATGGGATATGAGTATCAAAGGTCATGAGTTGGGTCAAGAAAAATTGTGTTGAGATATAACCGTCATCCTCCTTTTTAAGGCGGAACGGCGCAGGGTGGTTTTATCATTCTCAAAGGCCATTTCAAATGCCCGGGAACTGCCTACAATAATGACCAGGTGGCGGCCTCGGGTCATTGCTGTGTAAAGCAGATTTCGTTGAAGCAGGGGAAAATGGGCCGTAGTTAAAGCGATTACCACGGCATCGTATTCAGAGCCTTGGGACTTATGGACGGAAATGGTGTAGGCCAGGGTGAGTTCATCCAGCTCAAGCAATTCGTAAGCGACATGGCGCCCCTCGTAATCTACCCATACCGTCCCTTTAGAGTTGTCCGACGAGATTACCCGGCCAATGTCCCCATTAAACACCTCTTTGTCATAATTATTTTTAAGGTGCATCACCTTATCCCCGGGTTTAAAGATTTGGCCGTGGGATTCGATGCCCCCGGGACGATCATTCAAGGCGGCCTGTAAGCATTGGTTCAGGTTGATCGTACCGGCCTCTCCCCGGTGCATTGGGGTCAGCACCTGAACCTCTTCAATGTGGGGAAAGGCTTTGGGGATTCTTCGGGCACACAATTCTGTAATCGTGTTTACCACCTTGATCGGGTCACGGTTTTCAATGAAATAAAATTCCGATGTTTTTTCCGGCCCTGCTCCCTTAACATCTGGCATGATACCGTTTCGGATGGCATGGGCATGCATGACAATGGGGCTTTCCTGGGCCTGTCGAAAAATTTTAGTAAGTGAAAACACAGCCACGGTTTGGGATGCCATCATATCGGACAGAACATTTCCCGGCCCCACCGATGGCAACTGAAAGGTATCTCCCACCAGGATCAAGGCGGCCGTGGGCGGCATGGCTTCCAGGAGATGGTACATCAGTTGTGTATCCACCATGGACGACTCATCCACCACAAAAAGATCCAGATCCAGGGGGTTCGCAAAATTACGGCTGAACACACCGCTTTCATGATCAAATCCCAAAAGTTTATGCAGGGTTGAAGCGGTTTTACCCGTGACTTCGGAAAGACGGCGGGCGGCACGGCCAGTGGGGGCACTGAGCACCACCTTGAGTTTCAGTCGCCGAAAAATAGCGCATAACGCGCGAACCAGTGTGGTCTTTCCCGTTCCAGGCCCCCCTGTGATAATGGATATTTTTTGTTTGAGCACCTGGGTGACGACATCCATCTGTTCATCGGAAAGGCGTACTGCCATGGCAGACAACACTTCCTGGGCAATCTGATCTTTGTCCATGTGACAGGGGCGGGGCGGCATGGAAAGTAGTGCGCCCACACGCCGGGCAATACCGGCCTCTGCCGCATAAAGCGCCTTGAGATAAATCATTTCCCCATCCAGCACCACCTCCTCCTGGTCTGCCAGATCTTCCAGAACAGGGTTAAACAAGGCGCCATCCACCCGGGCCATGTCAGCGCAGGATTGGATCAGACCTGCTTTGTCTGCGTACACATGGCCGTCCCGGGTCATGCGCATGAGGCAGTAGAGCACGCAGGCGGCCAGACGGTTGCTGTCTTCCCGGTCCAGCCCGGCGTCGCCGGCCAGCTGGTCCACGGCTTGGAATCCGATATCGGGAATATCCCGGACAATCCGAAACGGGTCGGTTTGAAGCACAGCCAGGGCCTCATTACCGTATGTTTTCAACAGGGTGCCTGCATGGGTTACCCCAATGGCGCTGTCCTGTAAGTATTGCATTACCCGGCGAGAGGTATGGTGGGCATTCCAGGCCCGTTCAATCTGGGCCTTTTTAGATTGGCCAATTCCATGAACATTCAGTAGCTGGTCCGGGTCATTTTCAATGATCTCCAGGGTTTGATCTCCAAATGTATCTACGATTTTATCGGCCAGGTGGGTGCTGATCCCTTGGATTAAGCCTGATCCAAGATATTTTCGAATGCCTGCTGTGGTGGCCGGCAGGGTCACCTTATAGGTTGATGCCTTGAACTGTTCCCCGAATTTAGGGTGGGAGGTCCATGTCCCTTGTAGTTCAAGTTGTTCGCCTTGGGTCACCCCGGCCAGGTGCCCCACAACGGTAATTGGCTCCACCAGTTTAGGAATACGGAGTCTGAAGACCGTGTAATGGGTGTCAGGATTTTGAAATGTGATATGAGACAGGGTCCCTTTAATAGTGATCATGGCACCCCATCAAGAATTGGCCAGGGTGTCCGTCAACCATTGGGCCGCATCAAACAGCGTGTCTGCAAAATAATCGGGCGCAATCCCTTTTTGAGCAAGCGCCTTGCGGGCGTGGATCCCATTACCTGTGGCCACCAGCACCGTTTTAGCGCATCTTGCCGCCCGACCGCATTCAATATCTTTGACCGAATCCCCCACCATCACTGTCTGTGCCGGATCAAGCCCGTATTTTTCAATGGCTTTAAAAATCATCCCGGGAAGGGGCTTGCGGCAGGCGCACCCCTCATCTGGGGTGTGGGGACAATAAAAAATATCCTTGATATCGCCGCCAGCCGCTGCGATGCCCGCGTTCATTTTTTTAAAAATCGTCTCGAGGGTCTCTGTGGAAATCATGTTCCGGCCTATGGCGGACTGGTTGGAGATAAGCATTACGTCAAACCCAGCGCGATTCAACAGGGCGACAGCCTCAGGGCTGCCGGCAATGAAATGAAATTCCTCCGGGCATTTGATATACGCGGGATTGTCTTCATTGATGACGCCGTCCCGGTCCAGAAAAATGGTATATCCCATAATCCAATTCCCACCTGGTCTATTCTGCTACAGCAAAGGTGCGTTCAAACCCATTATTCATAAGCTGCTCGCTGAACGCTACGGCATGGTCCAGTTTTGAAAATCGACCGATTCTCACCCTGAAAAATTGCCCCCTGTGGTCCTCATAAAGCATGATGTGAGCATTCGTGTAGGATTTGGAGAGTTTTTTTCGGTAGTTTTCAGCGTTGGTCCGCACCTTGAAAGCCCCCACTTGGACGGTAAAGTTCCCTTTCCAGTAGTTTAACGGTTTGAAGGCCGTGGGAATATGGTCTTTTTTAGAATAGGACGTGGCCTTTCCCAGCGCTGTGACCCTCACTCTAGCTGTTCCCGGCCCCACCATGCCTATGCGCTTGGCAGCGGTGTAGGACAAGTCAATAATACGGCCAGCAACAAAGGGGCCCCGGTCGTTGATCCGGACTGTAATGGTTTTGCCGGTATCCAGATTTTTCACCTTTACCCAGGTGTTCATGGGCAGGGTTTTATGGGCCGCTGTCATGTCGTACATATTATAGGTCTCCCCGTTAGAGGTCTTTCGGCCGTGAAACTTTCGACCGTACCATGAGGCGCGGCCTGTTTCAACATAGCCCTGGGCCGTGGACAGGGGAACATATTGCTTGCCCTTGATGGTATACGGCCGCTGGGTGCCTGGGGTACCCAGCGGGTATTTTTTTTTTGACGCTCCGCGGTGGTGGTTCTGATCAATGTTTATGCCACAGCCTGTAACAGCAAGTGCCGCAGATAAACACAACACAAGGACGACGTTCCCCAGTAAGCGGTATCTCAATGGCTTCATGATTTGTTTTTAGTATCTGGTTTCATGATTTATTCTGGACAAACTGTGGTGACACACCCGGTTGTCCCATGATCGTTATTGCAGCGCAATCTCAAGGATCTCTTCCATTTTATCTGTAAAGAAGAATGCCATATTGGACCGGATATCCTCAGGCACATCTTCAATATCCTTCTCATTCCACTGGGGCAGAATTAAGGTTCGAATGCCAGCCCTGCGGGCTGCAATGACCTTCTCTTTGATGCCGCCCACTGGCAACACTTCGCCCCTGAGGGTAATCTCGCCGGTCATGGCCAGGCGGGGTTTTACTTTGCGATGGGTAATCAGAGACGCCAGGGCCGTGAGCATGGTTACTCCGGCCGATGGGCCGTCCTTGGGAATGGCGCCTTCGGGCACATGGATATGGATATCATGGGCGTTGAAAAAATCAACATCCACCCCCAGACGCTTGGCATTGGATCTAATAAAACTCAAGGCTGTGGAAGCGGATTCCTTCATTACATCCCCCAATTGCCCGGTCAGGGTCAGCCCCCGCCCGCCCTTCATGGCAACGGCTTCCACAAAAAGTACCTCTCCGCCTACCGGGGTCCAAGCCAGCCCGACCACAACGCCGGGGATATTGATCCTGCGGGCCATGTCCGGCATGTTCTGCACCGGTCCCAGATACGTTTCCACGTCCTTCTGGCGAATGGTGAGCTTTTCCACCTCATTTTCAGCGATTCTAAACGCTACGCCGCGGCAAACGGCGCCAATGCGCCGCTCCAGGTTTCGTAGTCCCGATTCCCGGGTATATCCATCAATGATCTTTTTTACAGCCCCGGCTGTAATTTTAATCTGTCCGGCGGTTAGGCCATTGGCCTCCCGTTGTCTTGGGATAAGATATCGGGTGGCTATCTTGAGCTTTTCAGCTTCAGTATAGCCGTTAAGTTCCAGCACTTCCATCCGGTCCCGCAGGGGGGCTGGTATGGTGTGAAGTACATTGGCCGTGGTCAAAAACATTACTTCTGACAGATCAAAAGCCACATCCAGGTAATGGTCCACAAAAGTTTGGTTCTGCTCCGGATCCAGTACTTCAAGCAGGGCAGATGACGGATCGCCGTGGTAGGATGAATCCACCTTATCGATTTCATCCAGCATAAATATGGGGTTCTTTTTCCCCGCCTTTCTCAGCTGCTGGATGATCCGTCCGGGCAATGCACCCACATAAGTCCGGCGGTGCCCCCGGATCTCGGCTTCATCACGGACACCGCCCAGGGCAATTCGGACAAATTTCCGACCCAGGGCCTTGGCAATGGACTTGCCCAGGGATGTTTTTCCCGTACCTGGGGGGCCGGTAAAACAGAGAATGGGGCCTTTGGAATCTTTTTTGAGTTTACGAACGGCCAGATATTCCAGGATCCTTTTTTTAGGTTTTTCCAAGCCGTAGTGGTCCTGATCCAGCACCCGGCGGGCCCGTCCAATGTCCAGCGGATCCCGGGAGTAATCGTTCCAAGGCAGCGTAACCAGCCAGTCCAGGTAAGTGGACGCCACCACATATTCTGATGACGACGGGGGGATGTGTCCCAGGCGCTGAAGTTCGCGATCGGCTTCCTTACGGGCCTCTTCGGGTAGTTGTTTTTCCTCAATGCGGGATCGGTATTCCCGGATCTCCACACTTTCTGATTCGGTTTCTCCGAGTTCCTCCTTGATGGCCTTCAACTGATGACGCAGATAATACTCCTGCTGCCGCTTGTCCATGTCCTCTTTGACCTGATTTTGAATCTTGGATCCCATTTCAAGGATTTCAAGCTGATCGTTAACCAGGCGGGTCACCTTTTTGAGACGCCGCGTGACATCTAACATCTCAATCACCTTTTGTTTTTCCAATATCGGGGCATTGATGGTGGAGGCGACCATATCGGCCAACGCGTTGGGTTCCTGTATGGTTTTGATCATCTGAGCCATTTCCGAGGGCAGCCCCGGGGAAAGCTCAACGATCTTTTCATATTGTTCGACAATATTGGTCATCAGGGCCCGGTTTTCCTTATTACTTTGGTCATTCCGGCTTTTCAATACACAGATGTCTGCCTGCATATAGGGTTTGCCTTTTAGAAAGTTCACCACCTTGAACCGGTTTAATCCCTGGATCAACAGTTGTGCCTTTTCATCCTCCATTTTGGACATTTTGAGGATCATGGCCACGGTGCCAATGCGGTACAGATCATCGGCGGTATGCTTGGAATCAATGTCTGAACGTTTGGACAACAGCAGTCCCAGCATCCGGTTTCCGGCCATGGCTTCATCAATGAGGTCAATGGCCTCTTGCTGAATCAACACCAGAGGCAACACCATTTTTGGAAATAAATTGGTGTCCACAATGGGAAGAATGGGAAGGTTCGAGGGAATATCGTCTGTACTGATGGGGGCGGAGGGATGTTTTAGGTCATCCATTCGTCATCCTTATAAAAATCAATAGACATATTAATATTTTGATTAACGAACACGGGTGGGCTGTGAGGGCTCACCGAGGCGTGTTCACAACAAACTATGAAAAGCCCCATACGGTTTGTGCATGATGATTTTATACAAACACTGCCTGACGGGTCATTTTACCCAGAGACAGTTCAAGAAACCCATTGGAGAACAACGCAGAAACCTTTTCTATATCAATGGTGCTGGGCAGATACAATACGCGTTCAAAATGACCGAACTGGATCTCTGCTAAGCGGTATGTGGCGGTTGGGTCGGGCTGGTTGGGCTTTCGGGTCCCGGAAATTTTGACGGCCTTACTGGAAACCTCGATAATCATGTCTTCCTGCGTCACTCCGGCCATCTCAGCCTGGATGATGATCTGATCACGGGTTTCAAATATATCCATCTGGGGTTTCCATACCCGCTTGGTAAAACAGAACATGGGGTTGACGGACTGGAACATCTCTTCATAGGATTTTTCCTGTTTCGCCGGTGTTTCAATGTGTTCCCCAAATCGAATTTTAATGTGCTCCATAAAGCGCTCCAAAAGACACTCACATGATTGATGCCGTACCGCTGATCAACTGACCCATCAGCCCAAATTATTTAAGCATACCATCAGACAGCCATAATGTAAAGCTAAATTGAGAATCCTTGGAGATTACTGGTAGTTAGCGTTCTGATCACTCAGGTGCTCAGGTGGTCGCCTATGTTTGACAAAGAAAAACAAAGTCTGTATTGTATAACAAAAGATGGATACTCAAATGAACCAATCCGCATATATCGAAGCCATAACATCAGCCATTCAATCCACAAGCCACCCATGTGCCCCGGATCCATACATGTATCAGCCCACTTCGGTGATGGCACTTTTCCTGTTCAATGCCGAGCCGTTTCTGCTGTTCATCCAGAAGGCAGACCGGGAAGGCTATCCGTGGCGTAATCAGATGGCATTCCCCGGCGGGCATAGGGATCAAAAAGATACGTCGTCCAAAGCCACCGCCCTGCGAGAATTGAAAGAAGAGATGGGTATTGTTTCAGCAAACGTCACAGTGATGGGGTCTTTGGGCCATTTTCAGACCTTGCAACACAAAGATATTCAGGCCTTTACTGGCGTCTGGAACCAAAAAGATCACATTGTTTTTGATACGGAAGAAATTGCACAGGTATTTACAATCCCTTATGCCCATCTGGCGAAGATTCACAGGCAGAACGGGTATGCCGGACGACAGCCCGATGTTAAGGAGCTGACTTACCCCTTCCAGGACATTGTTATCTGGGGGGTAACAGCAAAAATCCTCCACCACTTAATCGAAGTGGTCAACACCGTCAGATAACAACTCTTGCCGCGCCCTGGCCCAAAGTCTCAGCCAGACTTTGATGATAAGAAAACCAGATAACCCCGCAAGCATGCACGGAAACCAAAGATGTGGGGTAAAGTTTGGATTGGAAATGGCCACCATTATCCCTGCCAACGCAAAAGAAAACACTATCAGCATGATGAAAATCAGCAACCTGCAGGCAAAGGTAGAATCATACCAAGGTGTTATGTTTTTTCTGAAAAAGGGGTTTTGATCCGATTGCATAAGGATTTGAAAGTTTTTTGTTAAAAACACAATATATAGGTTTTTATCTATTGACAAGTAACTATATATTGATATATAGCTGCACTATCCTTCACCAATTCCGTTACGGAATTCCTGTGGGTACGACGAATACCATAAGACGAAACATAAAATACATTCTATTAAATTTCAAGGGGTATGCCATGTTTGAGCAGATCAAAAAACGTGATGGACGAACCGCTGAATTCGATGCCACAAAAATAACCAACGCACTCATTAAAGCTGGTGATGCCACCGGCGAATTTAACGGCCGGGAAGCAAAAAAAATGACCATGAAGGTCCTTACCCTGGCCCGGGATCTTCACCTGGGGCCGGTACCTGAAGTTGAAGAGATCCAGGATATTGTGGAACAGGTACTGCTGGATTCTCCCTATTACAAAACCGCTAAAGCCTATATCATCTATCGTGAGCAGCACAACCAGATCCGTAAAATTGCCATTGATGAAAATGTTGGTCTTATGGACTCTTATATCAGCCGCATGGACTGGAAGGTCAAAGAAAACTCCAACATGAGTTACTCCCTCCAGGGGTTGAACAACTACATCTCTTCGGATATCACTGCGGAATACTGGCTCAATAAGATTTATCCCCCCCAGATACGCGACGCCCACTACGCCGGTGATATCCATATCCACGACCTTAGCCTGCTGTCTGTATACTGTGTGGGATGGGATCTTCAGGATCTGCTTATCGAAGGCTTCAAAGGGGTGGCCGGGAAAGTGGAATCCTCTCCTCCCAAACATTTCAGAAGCGCTTTGGGGCAGATTGTTAACTTTTTTTATACTCTCCAAGGTGAAGCCGCAGGCGCCCAGGCCATGTCCAATTTCGACACCCTGCTGGCCCCCTTTGTCCGCTATGACAAGTTGAGTTATAAAGAGGTAAAACAGGCCCTGCAGGAATTTGTGTTCAACATCAACATTCCCACCCGCGTCGGCTTTCAGACCCCATTTACAAATATCACCATGGATCTGAATGTCCCCGCCACCCTCAAGGATGCCCCCATTATCATCGGCGGAAAATACCTTGAAGAGACCTAT
>PDWI01007848.1_pt1 | contig 12763 bp, 10 predicted proteins | sample 1430891 | NCBI WGS metagenome assembly PDWI01 (sample SAMN01162508, study PRJNA174530) | Oral metagenome, whole genome shotgun sequencing project. | biome: Marine environment; feature: Marine mammal; material: Swab sample of the gingival sulcus; isolation source: swab sample of gingival sulcus... | reverse complement strand
TATCTTCTTTACTTCTATCTACTACTGTAAAAGCAGATAATACCACTGTTGATGTTGATAAACTACGTGCCAAGTCTAAATTATTATTAGGCATTCCAGTTAGAGTATACGATATTGTTTTTTGACCAGTTCCCTCAGCAAAAGGTTTATCAAAAAGCAAATTGTATTTAACACCACCCTCTCCTGAAGTTAAGGGAATTTCATCCCAATCCGTGCCATTATAATCAAATACGCATACTTGCCCTTCATTTACTCCTGTTTTACTCACACCAATGTATGTCCATTCCTTATCTAACGGTTTTCCATCTGTTCCTAGAAAATCTTTTTCCTGAATAGCAAATACCGCTTTGGATTTTTTTATTTTGTCTTCTATTGTTATCATGGAATCACGCATATCTGTTTGAAAATAAAACTCACCTTGTTGCAGTTCACTAACCTTGCTAGTGCTCCTTAAAAAAGAGCCCACACCAACAAAAACCAAAGAAAGTAAAGTGAGAGTTATGATAATTTCCAATAATGTAAAAGCTGATAATTTTCTATTTCTATTCATAATTTTTTCTTCCTATTCAAAACTTGAATTAACACCTTTTGGATCAATATATTCTACTAAAATGTGAGATTCCTCTACCACATCCGCACCAGTCTCATCCTGTCCTATTTTTTTTGCCTTTGAAATGATTATAAACATATCCTTTTTTTCATCAATATAATATGTTGAAGCTTCATCTATATCCTCATCCCTAAATGTATCTACAGGTGCATCGGGAACACCCGTTTCACTTGGCGGATGTAAAATTTTCTCCTCAGTTATATAATCAATATAGGTGTAAATCTTAATATTTTCGGGCATTTCAGTAATCTCATTTTTAGTTATAATGTCTATTAAAGGCTTAGCTCTTGTCCCATCTTTTAAATCATCGTATATAATTTTGACACCTGCTGAATCCGTACTATTCAAAGCAGACTCCGCAATTTCTATTCCACTTTTTGCATAATAAAACAAATACTTGCTGTCTTTTTGACTTGTAATACCTGTGGAATTATTTTGAAACATAAGATACATGCCAAAAAGCATCGTGCTTACAACCATTGCTAATACAAGCACTGTTACTAAGGTGGCCCCCCTTCTTTTCTTTAAAAATAAGTTCATTTTTTTCTCTTTCTTTAATCTACAAAATGCAATCCATTAAATTTATACATAGCTTAAAACAAAGCTATATCATAGTCATATCTACCCACATTTTTAAAAAATACTAAAAAAAGGTAAAGTAAGTCATAAAGTTAATATTTCAAACAAGCTTTCTGATAGATTGATCTGACAACCAAGGTAGTAAAGAAAATTAAACAACTTCCCCAAACAATGAAAACTTCTTTGCTTCAGTGATTTTAACCATCTTAAACTCACCTACTAAACTTTTATCCCCTTCTACGCTCACATTACGCATACACTCCGTTTTACCACTAACTATACCATCATCATAGGTATCAAATAAAACTTCCACTATTTTACCCTGAAAAGCTTTATTTTTACGAATCACAATATCTTGAAGTTCCTTTAACATTCTTTCAAAACGCTCATGCTTCAAATCCTCTGGCACTTGTTCATCATATCTAGCAGCAGGCGTGCCCTCTCTTGGCGAATAAATGAAGGTAAAAGCACTGTCATATTCTACTTTTTTTATTAAATCAATGAGTAAATCCACATCTTCTTCCGTCTCTGATGGAAAGCCTACAATAATATCAGTAGATAATGACACATTCGGTAGCTTGTTCTTAATTTTTTCAACCAAATCCAAATATTTTTCCCTAGTATAGGTTCTATTCATCAGCTTTAAAAGCCTAGTAGAACCTGACTGAACTGGTAAGTGAATATAATTAGGAATATTATCTTGCTCTGCTATTACATCTATTACCTCATCAGGAAAATCCTTAGGATGTGGAGTCATAAAACGCAATCGGTATTTCCCTTCAATTTTACAAATATCCCTAAGTAAATCAGCAAAATTATAATCCATATCAAAATTTCTGCCATATGAATTCACGTTCTGACCAAGAAGATTAATCTCTTTGACACCACTATTGATAAGTCCTCTAATTTCTTCCACTATATGCCCTGGTCTCCTACTCTTTTCCCTGCCCCTAGTATATGGAACAATACAAAAAGTACAAAAATTATTACAACCATAAGTAATATTGACAAAAGCCTTATGCGGAATTTCTCTCAACGCCTGCATGCCTTCAATAATATCTGAATTATCATCTAAAATTTCAATTACCTGACCACCGTCCATCAAGTGAGCCTTTAATAAATTCGGTAGTTCATGAATATTATGTGTACCAAACACTAAGTCCACAAAGGGATAAGAACTTTCTATTTTATCCACAATATGTTCCCGTTGCATCATGCAACCTGCCGCTGCTATCAAAATATTCTTATTTTTTTCCTTTAAAGGTTTTAATGAGCCCAAGTTCCCAAAAAATCTATTTTCTGCGTTTTCTCTAATAACACAAGTGTTAAATAAAACAAAATCGGCTGAATTAATATTTTCAGCCTTTTTAAAGCCCATAGAGTGTAACATATAGGCAAAGGTTTCAGAATCTCTTTCATTCATCTGGCAGCCATAAGTTCTTATAAAATAACTGGGTTCTTTGCTTTTAAACCTAGTCCCAGATTGTACTAATTTTCTTACATCTCCTATTGTACTGTCAATTTCTGACATAATATTTATGCTATTTGCTTGTTTTTTCATATTCCTCCTACTTATATTTATTAAAAATAGTATATCTTTATTTTTTCAATATCTATCAATCATATCATATTTTTTTGCCAAATACTTTGCAATTTTACTTACATTATCGTTACTTAACACTTCGTCATACGCTATAATTTCATAAACTTTAAGTCCCTTTGCACCACCTAGTAACAACTTACTATCATTATTTAGAGCATTGTAATTATCTCTGGAATCCATTCTCCAGCCTTTTTTCATTGGCTTATAAGCAAAGGTTCTATTATCCACAGCCAAACCATTTCTTCTATAGTTTGCATTTTTCTTAGGTGTATCAAAAATATTTACCCTCATAGCTTTTAAAATAACTAAATGTTTCGTCACAACTTCATTCGTTACAGGATGTCGTTGATTATGAAGAGCTCTACCTATAGAATTTTGATTGTAATAGCTCCCCTCATTTTTAGGTCCACTATAATATATTACCCTGTTACTCCCTTTATCATATTCTAAACAAAAATATTTTTTATTAGCATAATGACTATTCTTTCTCTGTAAAATTGTACCACTTTCTGCATTTTCTACATCAATAATAACAAATAAAGTCATTTCATTTTTTCCATCAGAACTTGAAGCCCCTCTAGTACTTGCACTGAGTTCTGATTCATTACTATTAGGTATCTTATAAAACTTGTATTTTCCATCCGAATAAATATCAAAGTCACTCGCACTTCCATTCTTCAAGTTATACCCATTATTCACATAAGACGCATCTAAAATTTGTGATAGTTCATAAATACTTTTTGTAGTCCTCTTAGTAGGGTTAACATATTTACCTTCCATATCCATTGAATAATGATAAATTAAGTTATTCATATAAGGTAAGTTAATAAGAAAAACAGGAGGACTAGTGTATGAATAAGTAATAGGATTACCATTATATTTAAACTTATAAATCATTTCTACCGTAGACTGGAGATAGCCATCATCCGTTATTTTACTAAAATCAGGAACAAAATTAGCAGAACCCACCCATGACTCGGTATAGTCACTTGATTCAGGGTACACTAAACGAGCCTGTGCACTACTAATTTCACTACCAAAATCAAGACTATACAAGGCATTAGGATCTACAGCACTTGGTACTTTATCATTCTTATCAAAAACAGCCTCAAATACCTTACCTGCCTGATGACGCGGTGCAAATTGCCATGTGTATTTAGCATATTTAAAACCATCTTTATATTTCTTGCTATCTTCTAAGATAGAATAATAAGAACTTAAGGCATCCGTATTTAAAGCATAATTGTATACCGCTTTTTTATCTCCATTCTTGTTGTCCTTTATATAAGTATTTTTTAACATATAATATTTAAGAAAATCACCATTATTTGGCACAAAGGAATGTAGCTTCTTCACCTTATTGCTAGACTTAGATGAGTAAGAATATAATGAAAAACCATCTACCTTACAAGCATAGTGCGAACCATAAGTAGACTGAAAAAGTTCAATAGAGGGCACATAGCTACAATGTAACTTAGTTAATTTATCCTTAATATCACTTGCTTTAGAGCTATAGCTATCGTCGATTTTTCGCTCTAAAACTCTCATATCATCCTTTGTTTGAAGATTCAAAGAACCTATAACATAAGTCATTTCTTCCAAGTTTTTTTTATTTAAATAAACTTCTTCTGTTACATGCCTACCATCAAAAGCATTTTGATATAGCGAAGTGACACTAGATAAAGACGCCACGACAACTAAGGTTAGTATCACCAGTGCAATAATAACCTCTACTAAAGTAAGTCCTCTTTTTTTATTATCTGATTTAAGCATCTACTCTACATCCTTTACTCTTATGGACCCTCAAAAAATCTATTATCAATATGAACGATTGTTTGGGTAATTTTATTCATTGCCGCTTCAAATTCACTGGCATTACTTGCATCAAAAAAATCATCATCCGTATTCCCCATGGCAGCATTGATAGACATAAAATAGTTTGTTTCCCACTTACCATCTCCCTTACGGTATCCGGGGGTAACAATAAAAGATTTTAAATCAGAAGGATACTTGTTCTTAAAGTGTTCTGCAACTTTTAAAGGATATTCTTTATTTTGATAACCCGTTCTAGGTTCCTGTACTAGCCTAGCAAAAGTACTATAACAATACGGTGGACGATAAGACCATTTTAAAAAACCGCCACTATCTAAATCCCTGTTATCACTGATATTAAAAAACATCCCTTTCCCATAATAGTAATCATTGTCTATTCCAGATTTTAATGTTCTATAAGCTGGTGTAGCATCAGAAGTTATAAAAATCAAATACTTTTTTGCATTTGGATCAAACAAATTATAACCTACCCTCAGCCCATCACCATCATTATTACCTTGGATAATACTCATCTGATTGTTATCATATAAGTTAGAATGATCATAAATATAGTAAGGTTCACAAATAAAAGATACAATAGCACTATAATCTGTATTGATATTAGCAAAACCATAAGTGTCGGTATTTGAAGGATTGGTGAAATTAAAACTTCTCGCTACTGCTCTAACATCAACACCTGCGATTTCCGCATCCAAACCCGAATTTTTTATTGCTTTAACCATTTTGTAGGCATTATATCTAGTATCGTGAATCCTTGGCCAAGTCTTTCCCCAAGCACTTTGCCATGTAACATCATCCACTTGCTTTCCATTTGGATAATCTTTTTTTCCTGCTGCTCCGCCAGTTCCTGCATAATCTTTTTCCATATCTGCAGACGTACAAAGCACAAAAACTATTTGCACTTTACCCCCGCCACCGCCTGTAGTAACAGTAGTAGTTGAAGTATCATCTTCAATATAAGCTAAAGCAATAGAGGGGCTGCCATTAATGGAATTGTCTCCACCATAATAAGCATTGACAACATTATTAACAGAGCTTAAGGCTCTATTAGGTTTTTTCACACCAGAAATAATAGGCGTTAAGGTATAGCCCACACACTTATAAAAATCACTACTTCCAGTATTAGAATATTCCGATATTTCTAAGGTAATCTCATAAGTAACGTCATCATTAGGATCCGTAAATACCTTTTCTACTGTCCAATTAGGTTTTTTATATTTAAACTGGCAAATCTCCCCTTTATTTGGACCCTCAGTAGCAACACCAATGCATTCAAATTCTTGCCACTTAGGCTCTACGCTACCACCTTGGAATTTTTCCTTTGAAATGGTATAAACAGACTTTGAATACTTAATTTTTTCATCTAAAGCTATCATAGCATCCCTAACTTCATGCTGTATGTTTACTTCTTTTTCTTGTTCAGAACCCGTCTCAATGGAATAATCCATAAAAGTGTAGGCGCCAAAGACTATCATCGGTAGAATAATAATAACGATAATGAGCTCTATTAAGGTTATAGCAGGTAATTTTTTTAAAAGAATCTTATTTTTATCTTGAATCATAACTCGCTCCTATTTAAACTCCGTCTTTGTCCCCATATAATCTACATGCTTACTTAAGGTATAAGTTTCACCTGTAGTAGTATTTTTAGCCATTGAATTTATAACTATTCTATCATCTTCAGGCTTTCCATTATCCTGATACTCCATTTTAATAGTAATTTCTATATCAGGATCTAAATCAGGAATATTTGCCCTCGTTATCTTATCTTCTAATCTTAGGGAATGATTCGTCTTAAAAGCATTCAGAATTTTCTTTTCTTCCTTTGCCCCGCCTGGACTTTCATGTGTGGCATAGAGAGAGGCATCTGCAATATCTATGCCCATTTTAGCAAGGTAGTACATTTCCTTCGCGTCATTATCTATCTTAACTTCTGTAATATTATTCATACTAAAAGCGTACATCATATACAGAATAACACTAACAACAGAAAATGCCACAATTACAACAATTAAAGCCATACCTTCTCTTTTGTTTTTACTCATACATCCCTCATAAAATTTTTCATAATAAACGATATCAATTTTTGTAAATATATTTCTTAGGAATTTCTGTCACTTCACGCCCATCTTTTCTCACAGACAATATCCCAGTATTTCCACTAACTATCCAATAATACTGATAACCCTTTGGCTTAGTATAGGTATTTTCATTGATAAACTCTAGCAGAGAATTATCTGGATTACTAGAACTATCACCAATAGGTGTTTGTGATACAGGAAAACTACCGGCATGGTCATATCGGTAAATAGTAATGGCGGATTCTATTGTCCTCATATTGGACTTAACGACCGCATATTCAGCATCATCTAATGCCTCACCATATAGCATAGAACCCATTGTTACTAAGATACCAATGATAACTATTACAATAATAAGTTCTAATAATGTAAATCCACTATGCTTGTTTTGCGTTATTTTCATCATATTTTTATTTATCTACTCCACAGTAAAATTGTTCTAAAAAACCCCAAGATATTAATACCCTATGGAGCTTAAGATTTCACAATTTTTACATAAATAACGATATTTTAAATATTATCGTTTATTTAATCCTCATTCTTTAGTTTTTAGCAATAATTTTATAAAAAATTATTGTAAATAAGTTATATATAAATCTTAAAAATTAATTTTAAGTAAATACGAATAGATAAAACTTTAGTGAGGTTTGCTTTACGGAATATTTGTTACAGTGAGATTTCTCCATTCCGCTAGCGCTACAGACGAAATGACAAAACGGTTGCTACGCTACAGACGAAATACACATTGTACAACGCCACATCGAGGTGATTTGGAACAGGGCATAAAAAATCGATGAACATTATTTACTATTCACTTAGGGCATAGTTAAAATAATAAAAAGTGAATGATACATTGTAGACAAAAGAACAAAGGCGGAGTGATTAGCTATAAAAACAGAACATGTAAAAAGGTGTGCCTTTAAGCACACCTTTTAAAATTACCTTTTAATTAACAACAATTAAATACGTTATTTAAGTTCCATTTCTAAAGTAGCACCAGAATCTGTCATACCTTCCATATCTTTAAATAACTTTTTACCAGCAAAAGGCTTACCAGCTGTTTCATCTACTTTAACCGTTACTTTAGCATCTTTACCACCAGTAGCTGCTACATAACCGTATATCACACCTTCAGGTTTAGCTAAAGTATTATCATCAAGAGATTCTTTTAAACTTACAGCAAATGGATCAGTTGATGTTGCTAAATTATCGATGTTAGCAGTAGGATACTTTCCGCCACTCATTCTATTAGTCATAAAAGCAGACTTGATAGTTCTTAAGTTATTTTGAGCAACTCCAGCTTGAGCCTTTTCAGTAGTACCGCCAAATAACAGCGCTCCTAAACCAACTAAGATACCAATGATTACAATTACAATAATCAACTCTACCAAAGTAAAACCTTTTCTCTTTTTGTTTTGTAAGTATTGCATATTTTCCTCCTTTACAAAAAATATAATAGCTTGTATGTTATATCCATCATATAACATTATGTAAAGTACCACACCAAAGTGTGTATACTTGCAGTATATTCTACCTATCATAAAAAGTCAACTATTTTTTTACAATTTTATAGCATATTGCTTTTTTTTAACATTTTATCCCATTGTTTGGAACATCCCCATCATTGGCCACATCATCGCAACAACAATAAAACCGATAACCACCCCCATTATAATAATCATCACAGGTTCAATTAAACCTACCATCTGAGTAAGCGATGATTCTAACTCATCATCATAAAAATCCGATGTTCTCTCTAGCATACTTTCTAAAGAACCCGATTCTTCCCCAATGGCAATCATTGATACTAGCATAGGCGGAAAAACCTTAATTCTAGTGATTAATTGACTTAATTTACGCCCCTTCTTAATATCTTCAGTCATATCATTCACCCCGTCTTCCACTAAGGTATTTCCTGTTACTCTACCTGCCATTTCTAAAGAAGATAACAAAGGCAAACCACTGGTTAACAAGGTTGATAAGGTACGAGTAAATCGTGAAGTAGCAATTTTTGAAATTTGACCTTTTACTACAGGTACTTTTAACAAAAAACTATCCCATGCCCGTCTGCCATTATGTGATTTTAACATTAGCTTAAATAAGACAACAACAGCCACTATTACAATAAGAAAAACATACCACTTACTGACTAAAGTATCACTTAAGGAAATAACAAACCTAGTAGGCCATGGTAATTCTACCCCACTACTTTCAAACAAGCCAATAAATTTAGGAAATATTTTAGTTAACATAATGACTACCACAACAATCACTAAAAGCGTTAATATTTTAGGATAAACCATGGCGCTCTTAATCTTTTTTTCTATGGCGTCCTCTTTTTGATAATGTAGCGCCATCTTTTCTAAAACATCATCTTGACTACCCGTCATCTCCCCACTCTCTATCATAGCAATTAAAAGATTCGGAAAAATTTTCTTCTGTTTTTTCATCACATCAGAAAACATATAACCCTTTTGCACGCCTACCATCATTTCTTCACAAGCCGTCTTTAAGGTAGTATGCTCTAACTGCTCACTCATAACGCCAAGTGCCTTAATGAGGGGCATCCCGGCATGCAACATAGTGTGCATTTGCTTGCAAAATAAGGATAAATCCTTAGATTTCACCTTTTTAGGCATAATTTCCATGCTCGCCAATGATTTTGTTTTTTTATTACCCTGATTTACAAGCTGAATATTAATCGGCTTTTCTCCAGATTGCATGATAATAACTCTGGCTTCCTGACTAGTTTCTGCCTCTACTTCTTTTTCTATAATTTTTCCACTTGCATTAATCACCTTACAGATATATTTTGCTGTCATAACGTGCTCCCTCTTTTAAAAGCCCACTTGTTTTTCAACATAGTTAAGGTCTACACAATGTTTCTTTGCGGTACTGGCATCTATTTTTCCCGTCTTATATAGGGAAATCAAGTAATTATCCATGGTCATCATACCCTCTGCTTTTCCCGTCTGAATAATCGTTTGAATTTGATGGGTTTTCCCCTCTCTTATCAGGTTACGAGCTGCATCGGTTACCACTAGTACTTCACAAGCCACTATCCTTCCCTTACCACCTTTCATTGGCAGTAATTGCTGAGAAATAATACCTTGTAATACACTGGCAAGCTGTATTTTAATTTGTTGCTGCTGGTGTGGTGGAAAAACATCCACTATTCTGTCAATGGTACTAGCCGCCCCTATGGTATGTAGGGTAGACATAACTAAGTGGCCTGTTTCCGCAGCTGTTAACGCCGTAGAAATCGTCTCTAAGTCACGCATCTCACCTACTAGGATGACATCAGGGTCTTGTCTTAAAGATGCCCTGAGGGCATTGGCAAAAGACTTGGAATCATGGCCAATTTCACGCTGATTTACCAGTGATTTTTTATGCGAATGTAAGTATTCTATCGGATCTTCTATTGTAATAATATGAGATGTTTCCCTATTGTTAATAATATCTATCACTGAAGCTAAGGTAGTAGACTTACCACTACCGGTAGGTCCTGTAACTAAAACTAATCCTCGTTTTTTTTCACTTAATCTCTCTAAAACATTTGGTATGCCTAGTTCCTCTAAGCTTGGAATCACATTGGAAACAATTCGGAAAGCCAATCCACACGATCCTCTTTGTTTATAGCAATTCACCCTAAATCTACCAACACCTGCTATTGAAAATGAAAAATCTAATTCTCCCTCTTCCATAAACTGCTGATATTGCCTTTCCTTTAAGATTCCCTTTACAATACTAAGGGTATCATCAGGCATCAAACTAGTTTCTGTCATTCGATGCAATTTATTATTGATTCTAGCCACAATAGGTGAGCCAACCGTGATATGAACATCCGAAGCCCCTACTTGCATAGCTCTAGCAAATATCGTCCTAATGTCTATTTTATGTTTTTGTTCAGGTGCCGTATTTTTCATAAAGCCTCCCTATTGTTAGTCTTCTAATTGGTAAGCAACACGTACCAATTCATCTACTGTAGTTTGACCCTTTAAGACCAGTTCTCTACAAGAGTCATTCAAAGTTCTCATCCCTCCGGCAATAGCTGCTTTTTGCAGTTGGTTACTATTTGTATTCTTAGCCATCATGGTTTTTATATTATCATCCACAACTAAAACCTCGTGAATACCACATCTACCTGCGTAGCCTGTGCCACTACAGCCATTACATCCTCGTCCCCTGACCAAACGAACTTTTTTATCACTAGGGATTTGTAAAATTCTCTTTTCTTCATCACTTGCGTAATATTCTGATGCACATTTTTTACAAACACGTCTAACCAAACGCTGAGCTACAACCCCTTTAACCGAGGTAGATACCATAAATGTTTCTACGCCCATATCTACCAGTCTTGCCAAAGTACTTGGTGCATCATTGGTGTGCAAAGTAGAAAACACAAAGTGACCAGTGATAGCGGCTCTTATCGCTATTTGAGCAGTCTCAGTATCCCTTATCTCACCAACCATGACAATATCTGGGTCCTGTCTTAAGATGGAACGCAAACCACTAGCAAAGGTCAATCCCGCCTTGGCATTAACCTGCACTTGGTTTATCCCATCTAGTTTAAACTCTACCGGATCCTCTACTGTAATAATATTAGTATCAATGGTATTAAATTCCTTTAATAAGGTATATAAAGTAGTTGTCTTACCGCTACCAGTAGGTCCTGTCATTAAGAATATTCCCTCTGGTGACTTTAGTATCTTATCCAGTCTTTCCATATTATAAGGAGAAAAACCGAGTTGCTCACGACTCAGCAAAGCGCCTGTTCTATCCAAAATTCTGATAACGATCTTTTCACCATACACAGTAGGCAAAATAGATACACGCATGTCAATCGGCTGATTGTCAATAACTTGCTCTATTCTACCATCTTGAGGAATTCGACGTTCTGATATATTTAAGGATGCCATGATTTTTATTCTTGTTACAATACCAGAATGTGTTGCCTTTTCTGGTGACATCATTTCCTTTAAAACTCCATCAATACGCATTCTAATACGTACATAGTGTTCAAAAGGTTCAATATGAATATCACTCGCCTTTAGCCTAACAGCCTGCAAAATAACGGTATTTACCAATCGAACAATTGGGCTATTTGTAACGTCTGCACTTTCTAGATCCTCTTCTTCTTCGATTTCATTTTCTTGGGCAAACTTTTTAGCCGCCACCCTAGCATCATCCGTATTATCATAGTATCTATTGATGGCATTCTGAATATCGTTATCTGATGATATGTAAGATTTAACACCCAAACCGGTTGCCATTTTCACGTCGTCAATAGCAATGACATCCAAAGGATCACTCATTGCAAGATAAATAATATTATTTTCAAATTTTACCGGTATAATTCTATGATGTTCCGCTAATTTTTTAGATATAAGCTTAGGAACCTTAGGATCTATAGTATTAATATTTAAATCAAAATACGGAATTGAAAACTGCATTTGCAGCACTTCAAATAAGTCTCTTTCTTCTATGAGACCTAATTCCAATAAAATTTTACCTAATTTTTTATTTTCAATTTTTTGTTTATCAAGGGCGTTCATAAGCTGTTCAGTAGTCAATAAACCCACTTCAACCAGCATATCGCCCAGTCTTTTTTTCTTAGCCATAATACTCCTTACAATCTAAATGGAATAAGTAATAATATATATAATATAAGTAGCAGAGAGAACATCGGCACAAGCAAAGGGATTTTTTACATTAAATTTATCGCTTTTTTTATATATTTGCGGTAATACCATTGTTACGGAAAGTTTAACAAGAAGGCATATTAAGGTCAATAATAGCACGTAAGTTAGTGAACTGAGTGGAATAGATAGCCCCAAAGCAAAGGCTAGTTTGATATCCCCCATACCAAACCCCTGTTTTTTAAAAAGATGAGCGATAATCGATGAGAGAATAAATGGGCTAGCCGCAAATATAGCAGATAATAGATAGGAGAAGATATCTTTCATCTCAAATAGTCCAATATATAGTAAAGTAGAGCATGCAATAATAATAATTAATATATTTGGAATATATTGCTGAGCATAGTCTATTAAGCTG
>PDWI01007847.1_pt1 | contig 12764 bp, 9 predicted proteins | sample 1430891 | NCBI WGS metagenome assembly PDWI01 (sample SAMN01162508, study PRJNA174530) | Oral metagenome, whole genome shotgun sequencing project. | biome: Marine environment; feature: Marine mammal; material: Swab sample of the gingival sulcus; isolation source: swab sample of gingival sulcus... | reverse complement strand
CTTAGTCAATAACAAGGCCAAATACTTCCCTGTTTGGCTGAAGCGTGCCATTAATATAGACCCGGTCTGCTGAAGTAAATGCAGTCCAGCTGAATGATGTATGTCTGTCTTGTTCAGGTAAAGATAACAATCAGTCGCTGAAGCAGTTTCTGCCGGTGTGGCACAAATTAAAACCCGCTGTCCATCTTGCGATAAAACACGAATACTCACCCGTTCGTAGTCTTTGGGTAGCGTCAGTTCAAGACGTTCAGGGGCTTGCTGCAAAGCTGATAAATCATAACGGGTGAGCTGATATTGTCGGTTTTCAAGCGGCATCAGGCTAAGCCAATAACGGTCATTTTCAAATACCACCGCCTTTTCTGCCACTGTTGGCAAATGATAAGCCTGTAGTTTAATGATCAACTGATCATTTAAGTGTTCATTCGCACTGCTTAAGCCTGTCAAAAAAAATAGTGTTATAAAGCTTATTATCTGAAGCGATAGGGATTGATCTGATAGGTGCATTTGCCATCCTTTTGCTGTGGATCTACAGCAGAAATTAACTGCCTGTTCTGCAAGCGACAAGTACCCCGTCTTGGATCATAGAATCAAAGGCGCGTCGAGCCAATTGGGCTTGTTGGCTACCACTTAAAGCACCAGAAGCGGCATTTTCGTCTTTATTACCAGCTACATGACCAGTCAATAGACCATTAATGACACAAAAGCAATCTTCGTTATAGTTCTACTAGACTTAATACCTTACCCATATCCAAATGTGCTTCCAGCGTGTCTGCCAAACGCTCCAACTGTTGTTCGCGCAAAGTATCTACCGAAAATGTTTCAGCTTGTGCCAATCCTGCCCAGTTTAACAGCCATTGCAATGCTTCAGGTTCATCAAATAAACCATGCAGATAGCTTGCCAGTATTTGTCCATCAGTAGAACATGCACCATCAGCTAGCCCCTCTAAATACAAAGCAGGCCGCTCCATAGCTGCTCCTACACTTCGTCCACAATGAATTTCATAGCCACGCACCTTAACCGTTGTACCTGCGATATGTCCCAAGCGATTGCGCAATTGCTTTTCGGGCTGTAATACAGTTTCCAGCTCTAGTAATCCCAAGCCTAGATAGGCGGCTTGATCACCTTCTATACCCCCTGGATCATGTAGCCACTGTCCCAGCATTTGCAAACCGCCACAAATACCGATTAGCTTGCCGCCATAACGCAAATGTCGTTGAATCGCTTCCTCCCAGCCTTGTTGCTTCAGCCAATTCAGATCAAAACCAACATGCTTACTGCCCGGCAAGATAATCAAGTCAGCAGCAGGAATCGCTTCTTCATGGCGAATATAGCGAAATTCCAATTGGGGGTGTAAGCGCAAAGGCTCAAAATCAGTATGATTACTGATATGGGGTAGTTGCGGCACAATCACCCGTAACCGAGCTTCCGCTTTGAAGTGTGTTGCAGTGCTGGGTACAGCGTCTTCCGCATCCAAATGGAAGCCATGTAAATACGGCAAAACGCCTAGCACTGGTTTAGCTGTATAGTGCTCCAGCCAATCTAGGCCGCTTTGCAGTAAAGCAAGATCGCCACGAAAACGATTAATCACAAAGCCTTTAACACGTGCCTGTTCAGTGGCAGATAATAAAGCCAGTGTACCCACCAAATGAGCAAAGACCCCGCCTTTATCAATATCAGCAATGAGTACCACCGGACAATCCACCCGCTCAGCAAAACCCATATTGGCAATATCACCTGCGCGCAGATTAATTTCAGCCGGACTACCCGCACCCTCCACAATAAGATAAGGGTATTGCTGTGCCAATAAAGTGTAGGAATCAAAGACAACTTGTGCTGCTTTAGGTTTATAAGAGTGATAATCCAGTGCTTCTAGGTTGCCAATCGCATGGCCTTGCAGAATGACTTGCGCCCCCGTATCCGTGTTTGGTTTCAACAAAACCGGATTCATATGAACCGTTGGAGCAAGCCCTGCTGCCTGCGCTTGCAAAGCTTGTGCGCGTCCTATTTCACCACCATCTGCTGTTACCGCGCTGTTCAAAGCCATGTTTTGTGGCTTAAAGGGCGCGACACGCAAGCCACGCCGCTTAAAGACCCGACACAAACCTGCCACCAAGGTACTTTTACCTGCATCCGAGGTGCAACCTTGTACCATCAAAGTACGATTCACTGTGGACGATATTCCAAGGTTAACAAGCCATTGATACCGTCCTGATAGTAATTACGCTTCAAAGTATAATCCTTATCCAATATATTATTAACTTTAAGTCCTAAACTGACAGATCGATTCAAGGCATAGGCTGCGCGCATATCCAAGGTGGCAAAGCCGCCTAAATAATGAGTATTGCCAACATCTGTAGCACGATTGCCCTCAGCATGTACAGTCGCCCCCACCGACCAACGTCCAAAATCACGATCAACCGTTAGATTGAGTAATTTTTCTGGCCGATAAATCAGACGCTTACCATCATTACTGCCTGAGCTTACTTGTGGCTTCTGCAAAGTTGCATTAGCAGCTACTTGCCAAGCTGCTACCTGAGTATTCATTAATAACTCAAGACCACGGATACGTACAGCACTCACATTCATAGGCTTCCATACCCCATTGCCGGTATCCTGCCACTCAATCAAATCATCAATATTGTTCTGGAAGGCATTAATTCCCCAATTACCCTGCTCACCAAATTGCCCGGAAAACCCTAGTTCTATATTGCGACTTTTTTCCGGGGACAGCTCAGGATTACCACTATTGGGGTAATATAAATCATTGAAGGTAGGCGCTTTAAATGCCGTGCCATAAGAGAGACGAGCTTGCAGATCACGCCCCCAATCATGCGCCAGTGCTATAGCTCCAGTGGTCTTATTGCCAAACTGCTCATTATCATCCCGTCGCAAAGAAACATCCAAGCTATTGGCCGCAAAACGATTCTGATAAGACGCAAACAACCCTGTATTATCACGACTAGTGATACTATAGGTCGTATTACTACCTACTTTATCATCCTGATAATCCACGCCTACTGTTAATTTACCTTGCGCTCCCCAATGACTATCCATTTGTAGGCTGGCTGTATTGCGCTTAGTATCAAAGGTATTGCGATATGCGCCATCTTTATACTGATCGCTGTCATCACGCGATTGACCTAACTGGGCAGTCATATTACCCCACCTTGCTACCGGTACGCTCAGCTTGGTACTGATAACTTGCTGACGAAATTCAGTCTCATTGACAAAACCGCCATCAAACTCAGTATCCCCTTCAGCATTCAAAAAGCTCAGTTCAATATTGATGTCATTGGCAAAACGATAGCCTGCACGTAAGGAGAGGCTGTTATTACTATAAGCATCTTTATCCGTTTCTCTAACAGTAACCGGATTATAATCTGGTGCAGGGTAGTCCGTATAAGAGGCTAGAACATTAATACCATCACTTTTTTCATGCGCCAAACCCACATTAAACCAAGCTTGATCGTTACCACCCGACCAATTCGCAGAAACCTTACGCGTATTATGGCTGCCATAGCTAATACTGGCTTGTGGCACGAATCCCTGCCCTTTGGGATTAGTCCTACGAGTAAAAATCTGAATAACGCCGCCAATGGCCTCCGAGCCATACAAGCTAGAGCGTGGCCCCCGTACCACTTCTATGCGCTCAATTTGATCCAAAGGCAATAACTGCAAGGCACTTCCACCCAAGGTGGCTGAACCAATCTTAACGCCATCCACTAAAACCAAAGTATGATTAGCATTGGTTCCACGCAAATATAACGACGTTTGTTTGCCGGCACCACCACCGCTACTCAGCACACTTAAACCGGGCAAAGTAGACAAAATTTCAGGTACAGTACTGGCTTGGAAGCGCTCAATATCCTGACGGGTAATAATGCTGACAGGTGCTAAGGTATTGTTAATACTCTGAGCTTTGCGTCCAGCAGTAATAACAATTTCGATTTCATCTGAGGACTTATCAGCAGCCCACAAGGGAGTAACGACAATGACACTAGCGCTGGCGACAGCAAAACTTAAACAGGTTTTGCCAAAACGGCGGTTTTGATTATTCATATTGAGATTCCTGCCACTGCGCCCACCGCGCAGTTATTGCGAACATGGCCTGCACAAGCAAAACCACACGGATCACTCAGGCCGGTCTCCGGGCTTATGGACTCCTTAACTGGACGTGCAATGTTGCCTTCCCATGTAATAACTACACAGTGGCAGATTAACAATACACTTGGTCTATTTTACCGTTGCGGGGGCAGCGCTGGATTTGCAAAAGTGTACTATAGATAGTACCTGTCTGACGCACCAGCTTCCCGTTTAACACTCTGACAGAACGAACAGAATGCACCTGAGCAAGTATGGAGACGTTACGATATTCGTGATCTGCTGTCAAACAACGGGGGTGGATAAACGCTCGCCAGCACTGAACCCCGTTCTTGCCACGAAGTCCAAAGTGACAAAGGGAAAGCAAAAAATTAGCTTCCTACAGCATAGACTCAAAAAAGGATAATCTAATGTTAAACATGATACGCTCTGTTGCTGCCATGCTCCTGCTTACCGCTACGGTAAGTGTTGCTCAAGCAGCTCCACCCGCTCACCAAGCCCGTTATACGGTTGAAAAATCTGGCATGACCTTGGGTGAAATGCAGGTCAATCTGGCTTATGCAGGCAGCCGGTATACTTATCTCAAACAAACCAAAGCGACAGGACTTGCCGCTATGATTAGTGGCGATACACTGACAGAACGCAGTGCAGGTACACGTCAAGGCGAAGTGTTACATTCGACTACCTATCTTTATCATCATAAAAGTAAACGTAAAGACCGGCGTGATCAGTATAGTTTTACCAGTCCAACGCAAGTAAGTGGCTCGTTTGAAGGTCGCCATTACCAGTTAACTGTACCCAATGGCACACTTGATCCTGCTTTATTGGAGTTGCGTCTAATGGCTAATTTAGCCGCTAATCGCCCCCTGAATTATACTATTAGCGAACGCGGCAAGGTAAAAAACTACCGTTTTCAGCGTTTAGGAAAACAGAGTGTATCCGTCCCGGCGGGCAGCTTTCAAGCTGAAGTAGTCCAAATGACTCGTGACAATGGTGAAAGACAAACGACAATTTGGCTAGCACCTGAGTTAAACTATGCCATTGTAAAAATACGCCACAATGAAAAAGGCGACATTATCGAAAGCAAGCTAGAAAGCTATCAGGCTCGTTAACGCGCTAAGCCGGCAGAAATACTTGTTTGTTGGCAATGTAAAGATGTAAAAAAGGCCACAGATTGTTTCCTTTCCGTGGCTTTCTCGTCAGTCATCAGTCATTGCAGGTAAAACCACCCGCAACCGTTGATAGTAAAAAATAGATTACTCAGCGGCAGGTTTTTCTTCTGTATTATTATCTGGCTTTGGCGTCCAAACCCACTCACCATCCTTACCAGTGTTTTCAACTGAATCGGAGCTTTCTCTACTGACAGCTTCTTCAACGGCGGTGGCAACTTCGCTAGCTGTTTCTATTTCTTCGGCTGCATCCTGAGTTGCTTCGGCGGCCTCTTCAGTCGTTTGCTCTACTGCTTCGGGCGCAACATCAGTTACTACGTCGTTGGCTTCATTAGCTGCTTCTATCGCTTCGGAGGCTTCTGCTGTCGCTTGCTCTACTGCTTCGGACACAGCATCAGTTGCCGCGTCGCTGGCTTCACTGGCTGCTTTCGGTGTCGCTTCAGTAGAAAGTGATTTTTCAGGTCGCCATTTGCAAACCCATTCACTTTGGGCATCGCCAGTTTTGCCATCCGCAGAAACCCAGTTACACTCCCACTCGCCTTTTGCAAGTTTGGCTTCATCCGCCAAAATAGTGGGCGAAATCAACAAGCTACCCAATAAGATAGCCAGCGATTGTTGTTTGAAATGATTCATTAGTTTAATGCCTCCAATCAACTGGTTAATGAATTTAGCGTTAATTTAGCTTTATGTAAACGCTATGAGTATGGAGAGAAAAACTCAAAAAATCCATAGCCGCTACACATGATCACTCATTCAGCAACAAAAGCAAATAAGCAGTGAATACGTAAGAGAACAACAATTATTGCTCAAAGGCAGGGCTGTCTAAACCAGACATTTCAAGACAATACTTGAAAAAGATTTCGATGATGATTCGTTTTTGCGCAAATACGGCAATATACTGGCTGAACGCCATCTTGAGCTGGATAATGAAAATCCGTTCCACACGCTTTGCAGCGTGCTTGATACAAAGGTAATACCTTCTGAACTTGCGTTTGTAACTTATGCAAACTCACTGCCTGTACATCACAACTATCAACACAAAGCTCACAGCCTGTACATAATTCAGGGTGAATACAATAAGCCAAGGATGAAACGTTCATCCCCTCAAGAGCTTCAACCGTATCTAAGGTCAAGGCATCGTGTGGACATAAACGCACGCAAGCATCACAAGCATTGCAACGTTCCTCATCCAATACTGGCACAAACGGCCAAAGTACACTCGCATCAGCTTGCGGCAATTGAGCTGCCCAAGGCGTAACGGGTTTGTTCTGATCCTCACTGGCAATATCCAAAGCTTGCTGTACTTGGAAGGCAGTGCTTGCCGTAAGTTTAACCGCAACCCCCAAGAAACCACGCCGTTCCTCAACAGTAGGCTCTGATTGGGTAAAATCTACTGGGGTAACACTTGATTGGGTAAAAGATGGGGATACGTTTACTTTAGGAAGGTTTTGGCGATAATGCCACCAACGCGCTGCACCAACCGTTGCATGTCGCAAAACGGCTGCTTGACGACTAACAAGCAACTGATTTAACTCATGTAATCGCTCACGGAATAAATCCTTGCCAGTGTAGCGTGGACATTGTTCACACACACCACGACATGAAATAATCTGCTGGAAACCTTGTTGATAATAACTCATGAGGCGACGACTACTCAGAGCATGGAGACAAGGGACAACCCCCGCCCCGTGATGCCCTTTTGCGTTCGCTTCACAAGCAAACAACAAAGTACTCCTCCCCTCCAGTTTATGACAGGAAGCTTGCATAGGCGTGTCCAAGGCTGCTTCTGTACAAGCTGCACCGCACAAGCCACAGCCGTCACACACGTCTGTTTGAATACTTAAACTGTCATCCTGCAAAATCCAAGCATCTTGTGGACAAATATCAACACAGCGCACACACTCAGCAATTTCACACTGCGTGTGTACACAGCGCGCCGCAGCGACTTCAGGTATCAACCACTCTTGGCGCAATTGTTGCCACCATGCGCTGGCGCTACTCATGCAAGCCTTACCAACTAGGCGCAGTCCCTGGAAAATACTGGAGTGGTTGCGGCATAGCAGCCGCGCGCTGACGTGCTTGGCGCGCTGCGTCTAGTGCCTCACGATCTGGACGTTCAACACCTAACATCTCTGCTAGTAAATCACGTAACTGCTCAAGATAAAAAGCAGTCAACATCGCTAGTCCAGCATAAAAATCCGTGTGGCAACGCTGTGCCACACGGCTGCCAAACGGCAATAACCATAGCAACAAATGTTCATCCATGAAACTAGCTGCCTCCTCAATGAAGACAGTTTTTTCCTCTGTCGCAGCTTTATTCAGTAGATGAGCCACAAATAGCAGCTCATTTACCAAATGATCATCTGCCATTACCCGCCAATTAGGCACGGCCAATTGATGATTTTCATACCATTTGCGTACTTCAAACATGGGCTGCTGACAGACGAGCTCCTCATCATCCAACCAAATGGACTCACAAGGACCCGCATGCAGGCTGCCCGTAAGAAAAATACGGGCAAAGTCCGAAGCCAAATCATCAATTAAAGCTGGGTCTTGGCAGTCCCAGTCTTTAATTAAAGCCGCTAACTGTTGACGAGTTAACAACATATCACCGCCCTGATCAGCCAAAGCTAGCTGTTCAGGAAAGTTCATTTGTTGCAAAACTTGCAAGCGCTCAGCAGTTAACTCAGTAGCATTCAAATCAGCCAATAAGCGCAAATCAGCCACAACCGCCTCAAAAAAAGGCTTTACTAATGCAGCATCTTCCGCCATGACATCCACTGCCACTGTTGCCTTAGCCATTCGATTGCTCCATGGTAGCTTTGTCAGCCGGCGCTGACGCACTTTCTACAATCCCTTTGCTGTGAGGTACAAATACAATCGAGGGGTTGGTCAACTTTGGACTAGCCATGCTCTTGACTTGGCGCACAACTTTTTCGTGTGGTGCAACCGCCTTGGTCTCGTAAGTACCCTCACGCAGCTTGTCAATCGGGCCAATATCCAATACACGCATCATGCAGGCCATGACGCAGTAAGGCTTGCGCCCTGCTTCAATTTCGTCCACACACATATTGCACTTAGAGACAATATTCATTTCAGGAATGAACTGTGGCGCACCAAACGGACAAGCTGCTTCACAACGGCGGCAACCAATACATAAAGTGGAGTCAATATCAACAATACCGTCTTTTTTACGCTTAAAAATAGCGCCAGTCGGACAAGTCGGCAAGCAGGCAGGCTCTGCACAATGGTTACAGGACATATTCACCTTATAGGCGTAAACATCTGGATAAGTCCCACCTTCAATATACATCACACGGCGAAAACGTGGACCTGGCGGCAAGCCGTTTTTATCCTTACAAGCCATTTCACAGGCACGGCAACCAATACAATCCACGTTATTGTGAATAAAGCCGAACTGCACATCGGGAACAACCGGAGTATACGTCACTCTCTTACGACGCTTAATGGCCTCCTTGATTTTCCCTTTATCTTTTTCTGTTTCATTTGCCATTGGAAATTCCTCCTGGAGGTCTTACAGGTCACGACGAAAAACGTGACTACGGGCTGTTGCCAAACGATCCCAACCAGACTTGTGCTTAAGATCCGTTTTCTTGATATTTGCTAAAACGGTGTTGTAAGCAAAAGCTCCAGCAGGACTAGGCTCATCTAGGGTCAACATGTCAGGATTACCCGCACGGTCAATACCGTTTTCATCCACATCAAGCCAAGCACCCTCATAAACCACCAAGACGCTTGGCATACAACGTTCAGTTACATAGGCAGGCACCACAATACGACCACGGTCGTTAAATACCTCGACTATATCACCTGTTTTAATACCTAATCTCTTGGCATCAGAAGCATTAATAGTTACTTCCTGCTCATAGGTCTCCCGTAGCCAACCGATATTATTGAAAATGGAGTGAGTCCGCCAACGCGGGTGAGGAGAAACTAAATGGAAAGGATGTTTCTCTACCTTTTCTTTGGCTCCGAGATACTCCCAAGGCTCAATCCACTTAGGAATAGCTGGAATGTAATGACCATAGGCCGTTTTAGTCCAGTCATTATACTGCGCTAATTGGCCAGAGAAGATTTCAATCTTGCCGGAAGCAGTTTTCCAAGGTACACCTTTTTCCACATTATCTTGGAAAGCCACATGAGGCCGCTCTAGCTTAAACTTGTAAATACCGTGTTTTTTGAACTCTTCCCAAGACATTTCAACATGCTGATGGTGCATAACTTTATTTTCCCACCACTCACGCAAATAGGTTTCATCAACCGCTGTATTGTCGAAGAAGTAATCACGACTCGCTTTCGGGTTATAACGACGACCAAATTGCTCGCCACCCAAACGATACGCCAACTCCGTATAAATCTGGAAGTCAGTTTTACTCTCGCCCATAGGCTCAATGACTTTAGGACGATGAATGTAGTAATGCCCTTTATACCAAGGTAATGCCACATCATGCCGCTCAAAATGCGTCGCAACGGGGAAGAGTACATCTGCATATAGACCGGATGGTGTAATGGTTGAATCATTACAAACCACTAGATCCAGTTTATCCGCAGCTTTAATTTCTTTATTAATATTGGTCAACTGGTTAAACCAGTCAGAACCCTGCCAGAAAATACCACGAATATTTGGAATAACACCATCACCCGCTGCACCACCTGGCCACAGACCAATATCTTCGCGCTTAACATTTGGGTAATTCAGCACACAATGCGCCCAGCGGTCTGACTTAATCGACTCATAGAAAACATTGGCATACTCATCATAAGGATAAGCGACAGCTTCAGAGTGCCAAGCTTTACCAATGCCCTCTGAAGAGCCACCTAGTACACCAATATTACCCGTCATGGCTTGCAAAGCAGCCGCCATACGATTGTATTGTTCACCATAAGCATTACGACCGGGAGCCCAGGAAGCTTTTAACGCGGCTGGCTTGGTACGTGCGTACATATCAGCGAGCTTCTTAATATTCTCCGCAGAAACCCCGCAGATTTCAGCCGCCCACTCAGGTGTTTTCGGCGTATTGTCATACTTGCCTAGGATATAATCCTTGAAGTTTTCTTGACCTTTCGCCCATTGTGGCATCGTACCTTCATCCATACCCTGCACAAATTTATCGATAAACGCCTGATCATGCAGATTATTAGTGAAAATGTAATGCGCCATACCCGCCATCATTGCGGCATCGGTATTAGGTCGAATCGGAATCCACCAAGCATCGTATGCAGCCGCTGAATCAGTATATTGTGGGTCGATCAATACAAATTTGCAGCCACGTTGTTTGGCAACGCGCATATAGTAGAAAGTATTACCACCATGGAAAGTGTAAGCCGGATTCCAGCCCCACATAATAATTAGCTTTGAATGAGCGAAGGCATCGTCTTCATTGCCATCCTGAATAGTTCCATAAGTAATGCGCGAACTAAATTTAGTCCCCTCATAAGAAGGCACGGACCAAGAGCTGGTGCGACAACCGTACATACCCAAGAAACGACCCAGCAAGCCTTCAATCTGGTCTGACTTATGCAGTACACCATACGAGGCTCCAGCATAAGACTGATCCAGCAAGGCTGTAGGACCATACTTGGCTTTCAAGTCTTGCATTTTCCCTGCAACAAAGTCTAATGCTTCATTCCATGAAGCACGCTTAAACTTACCTTCACCACGTGCACCCGTACGAATCATGGGGTACAGCAAACGCTCTTGCGAGTACAAGCGAACACGGTAAGAACGCCCCCGCAAACAAGCACGCACTTGCGGCTCTTCCAAGGTGTCTTTACCAAATTCACCGTCTTTTTGGTAACGTCCATCATCAGCAGACAGACGTACAATCACATCACCTTTCTTATGAGCAACCAGCGCATGACGCGAACCACAGTTATGTGCACAACTAGTTACAACCGTTGTCAGTTGATTATCTCGTGGGTAAGGCCCATAAGCAAAGGCATTAGCTTCTTTCGATTTTAGTGTTAAGCCACCAGCAGCAATAGCAGCCGAACTCAACGCAGAGGTTTTAATAAAAGTGCGCCGATCCATTTGCAGGGAAGCTTGCAGCTTGTCTTTCCAATTTTGTCCAGTCATGGATATCAACTCCCGTATTTATTGCTGTGGCGCTTCGATCAGGAAACGCAGCTCAGACATGGTGGGACGATCTACCGCCCAATCTGGTTTAGCTCCGGTATCGCCTGGCCAAGGGTGGCGAGGGTATTTATAAGCAATGCGATACCATTGCCGCCCACCGTGGCAGCCAAAACAAGTGTCTCGATTGGTTTGTGCTTCCGCTTCAATACCTTTGGCATTCAGGAAATTAACTTGATGGCGACTAGTGCGAATGCCAGCATGGCAGACAAGGCAATTAAACTGAAATGCAGCACCTGTTTCTAACCACGGCCCTGGTAGTCCCATGATTTCATAGTCATGACGCCCATGACACATTAAGCAAACTTCAGGATTCACCATTTTACGCATCGTTAGATCGCCCCGGATGTCGGCTGCACTACTACCAACTTCTTCGCGCGGGTCATTACCCTGGTGGCAAGTATTACAGCTCATATTGGCAACTTTTTTAATAAAAGGTGCGGCCAAATGACGCTGGTGAAAAGTCAATTGATCACCTTCATAAGTATCGAGTGTCTGATACCAAGCTAAAGCATCCTCACGCTTTAACCCCGCAGGACTGAGCTCTCTGGTCTCACGGGTCATGATTTCTTGATGGCACTTTAGACAAGTCTCGTTACTAGCTTTGTAAATAGCAGGTTTAAAATGAATGGGATGCCAACGGGCCACTTTATAATCCATTTTGGAAACATCAACGCCCTCAAGACTGGCAATTATCTCATCAGCCTGCTTTTGCTCTTCCTGAGTCAGCAACTTATCCATTGCCTCTTCAGGACTAATTGTATTTTGCTGAGCCGCATCAGGCTCTGCCTGTGTTGTTATAGTTGGCTCAGTAGTCGCGGCGGCTGGTGGTTCAGCCGTTTGTGTTTGCGCTGTCTGTGCGTCAGTGCTAGCGCCCTTTGCTTGAGTAGCCACTATGGACTGCCCCGTACTTGCGTCTGCTTCTTCGACCGTATTTACCGTATTTTTTGATTGGGAAGATGAAACTGCTGCTGTGGGACTAATAGCTGATGAACTAACGATGGGAGCCGACTGAGTAGTGGATTGAGAGACATAACTCAACAATACACCACCAAAAATAATAACAAGGATACCAATACCTAGTACCCCTCCAATGGCCAAGGCTCCCAATGACCATTTATCCTGACCTGATTTCATGAGTCCTGCTCCCTAATAATTCGAGAGAACCCACGAGCAGCCTAAACTACTCGCGGGTTTGTGGCCTAAGCCACTGGGTATCGCTTATGAGTAGCGATTATTTTTTGGCAGGCGGAGTCCAAGTTTCTTCGCCTTTCTTGCCTTCCATACCTGACATACCGCTCATGCCACCCATTCCGGACATGCCGCTCATGCCACCCAT
>PDWI01009857.1_pt1 | contig 12765 bp, 14 predicted proteins | sample 1430891 | NCBI WGS metagenome assembly PDWI01 (sample SAMN01162508, study PRJNA174530) | Oral metagenome, whole genome shotgun sequencing project. | biome: Marine environment; feature: Marine mammal; material: Swab sample of the gingival sulcus; isolation source: swab sample of gingival sulcus... | reverse complement strand
TGAATATCAGCAGTTGAAACAAAAGGGAGTGATTGCAGACGGAATGATTCCCAAATTGGACAATTCATTTCAAGCATTGGAAAAAGGGGTAGGGGAAGTGATGATTTTGAATGCGAAAAATCTCTTGCTGAAAAAAGGAACTACAATTAAAAACATCAATCAATGAAAAAAGAGGCTGTCTATTTATTAAAAAAACTGGTTTCAATCCAATCCTTTTCAGGAGAAGAGGATTTGCGTGTTGCTTTTCTATTAGATTTTTTTGCTGGAAAGGGAATTTGTGCCGAGCGTATTGGGAATAACCTTGTTTTTTATCCTAAAAACTACGTTGAAACCCAGCAAACATTGATGTTAAACTCTCATCTTGATACTGTACAACCAAGTGCAAGTTATACTTTTGATCCTTTTAATCCACCTGAATCGGACACGAAAATATACGGACTGGGAAGTAACGATGCAGGAGCGAGTGTCGTTGCAATGATTGAGACATTTTTGTACTTTTATAAGCAAAATCTACCGTTTAATCTACTGTTAGTGCTTTCTGCTGAAGAGGAAAACTCCGGAAAAGGTGGAATGAAAAAGGTGTGGAAGCATATTTCCGACAAAGTGGACTTTGCAATTATTGGCGAACCCACCGAAATGAAAGGGGCGATTGCCGAGAGAGGGCTAATCGTTATTGATGGCGAAGCAAAAGGTATAAGTGGACACGCAGCAAGGGAGGAGGGCGAAAATGCTCTTTATATTGCTCTTGATGATATTTCGGTGTTAAAGTCGTTTGATTTTAAGAAGGTGTCGGAGACAATGGGGAAAGTGAAATTAAGCGTAACGCAAATCAAGGCAGGAACACAACACAATGTAGTGCCTGATAAATGTCGTTTTGTGGTAGATATTCGCCCTACGGAAATGTATGATAACGCTGAAATTGTTGAGTTGTTACAAGCAAAAACGACTAGTATTCTCACTCCTCGTTCACTGACTAATAAAAGTTCGGCAACACCCCAAAATCACGTGCTAATGCAGTGTGCTCAGGAGTTGGGAATAGCGTGTTATACTTCGCCCACCTCTTCCGATTGGATGAATATTACGTGTCCTGCCTTAAAAATGGGTGTCGGAAAATCGGCTCGTTCGCATCAAGCCGATGAATTTATTTTTATCCACGAAATAGAAGAGGGAGTTGATAAATATATACGGTCTATACATAAATTAAGTGAAATAATAAGAAAATAATATTGTAATGAAAAAGATTTGGAACAAAGGATTTGATATCAATCAAAAAGTAGAAGGTTTTACGGTGGGAAAAGACCGTGAATTAGATATTCAGTTGGCAAAATATGATGTTATTGGTTCTATGGCTCATATTAAAATGTTGGTTTCTATTGGATTGTTGGAAAAAGAGGAGGAAAAACAACTGCAAAAAGAGTTACGGAATATCATTACCGAAGTAGAAAAAGGAAACTTTCAATTGAATGAAAATGTAGAAGATATTCATTCGCAAGTAGAGGCGATGCTGATTGAAAGATTGGGCGAAATGGGTAAAAAAATCCACTCAGGACGTTCCAGAAACGACCAAATTCTATTGGATATTAAACTCTTCTTAAAAGATGAAATTCAACAAATAGCCCAAGAGGTTTTTACGCTTTTTGAAACCTTACAAACATTAAGCGAAACCTACAAAAACGTGCTACTTCCGGGATATACGCACGGACAAATTGCGATGCCTTCTTCTTTTGGATTGTGGTTGGGTGCTTATGCCGAAACGTTGGTTGATGATATGCACACGCTTGCTTCCGCCTATCGTGTAACCAATCAAAATCCGTTGGGTTCGGCAGCAGGGTATGGTAGCTCCTTTCCGTTAGATAGAGAGATGACAACACGAGAATTGGAATTTGAAACAATGAATTATAATGTGATTTCAGCACAAATGGGAAGCAAAGAACTGACAACAGGTTCGAGTATTATGCCACACAAGAAAAATCCTGATGTTTGGGAACTGATTCGTGCTTATAGCAACCGTTTGCAAAGTTTACCCAATGAAATTTCGCTAATGACGACCAATATGCCACACGGTTATCATCGTGATTATCAATTATTAAAAGAGGTGTTGTTCCCTGCCATTGATACGCTCAAAAATATTCTTGAAATGAGTGATTTTATGCTTCAGCATATCCAAGTAAACGATAATATTTTATCCGATTCAAAGTACGATTATCTGTTTACCGTTGAGGAAGTGAATAAAAGAGTGTTGCAAGGCGTACCGTTTAGAGAAGCGTACCAACAAGTAGGCAAAGAAGTAGAAAACGGTACTTATCAATCGGAAAAAACGGTTCATCATACGCACGCAGGAAGTATCGGTAATTTATGTACTCAGCAGATAAAAGAAAAAATGGTCAAGGTAATGAATAAGATAACTAGAGTTGTATAAAGTAAAAATACATTTTCTATTTTTTCTCTTTTTTTGTATCTTCGCACAAGTTTATATTAAAATCATTTTACAATGTTTAAATTTTTAGGTGGTATTATACTATTTATTTTGTTATTTCTTTTCTTTCTACTTACGTTGGGAGTTGGATTGATTAAATCCGTTTTCTATTCCGGTAGAAATCAATCCAGAAGAGATTACGAAGAACACTCGAATCCGTCCACTTCTTCAAGAACTCAAAGGAAGGTTTTTGATGATAACGAAGGAGAGTATGTTGATTTTGAAGAGATAGATTAGTCTGTTAACTTCATTCTATTGTCTTAGGAAGTCGTATATGATATTCTACTCCTCCTTCCTTACGGTTTTTCACCTGAATATCTCCCTTGTGCATTTGAATAATATTATATACAATTGACAAACCTAATCCCGAACCTCCGTTATTGCGAGAGCGTCCTTTATTGGTTCTATAAAAACGTTCAAAAATACGACTTAAATGAGATTCTTCTATTCCTACTCCTGTGTCGTAATAAGATAGGTATATGTGGTTGTTAGTTGTTTGTAAGTGTTTGATATGTATTTCAGTGTTTTCGCCGGCGTATTTAATTGTGTTATCCACTAAATTTGAGAAAACAGAATAAAGTAACCCCGAATTTCCTTTCACTTCTATTTTTTCTGTTAAAGGTTTGAATTTGATATTCGCCTGGATTAATTGTGATTGAAACTCATTCTTTATGTTATTTAATATCTCTTTCAAATCAATCTTTTCATAATTGTATTTGTCGGGTGTTTCAGAGATATTACTCAAAAGACTAACGTCTTCAATGAGTTGTGTGAGTCGTTCAGACTGCTTGTAGGCTTTGAGAATGAACTCTTTTTGTTTATCAGCGGATATGTTTCGACTCTCGTTGAGTGTTTCAAGATATCCCCTTAGACAAGTCGTCGGTGTGCGTAGCTCGTGAGCAATATTACTTGTCATTTGTTGCTTCAACACACGTGTCTTTTCCATTTTTGTAATGTCGCTTAGACGTATCTCGTAACTATTATCATCAAAAAGACCAACGTTCACAAGAATGTGCTTCCCATTCTTATTGATTTGAATTGATTTAAATCCAGCAACCTCTCCTTTTTGTTCAATAAATTGCTTTAATGGTGTAAAGTCTGATATTTTAAATAAATCTTTTGTCTTGAAGGTTGTTTTGTCAGTAATGATATTGATAAGTTGATAGAAATGTGTATTGGCATAAATTTTTCTTCCTTTTCTGTCAAAAATAGCCAAACCTTCTGTTGCGTATTTCAGATGCTGTATCATCTTTTCTTTCTCTCTTTCCAGTGCCTTATTAATTTTGGCTTGTTCGTTAAAAATAAGAGCTAACTCTTTGGCTATATCTCCAAGTTCATCATTTGGAAAAGAAATTTCATCGTCTATGGGTTTTCTGTTACGTACATCTACGCTAAATTGTTTGAGTTGAGAGATTGACTTTCCGAATCGTGTAGATACAAAATAGAGAGAAGCAAGTATTCCTACAAAAAGAATAAGTATGATGTAAAGAAAATAATTGTCTGCCTTTAACAAGGCTTCTGTGTGATGGGTGTATAGTAGTGCTATTCGTATATAATATTGGTTCTTATAATAATGAGCAAAATAAAAAAATGGTTTATGTACTGAATTAGAAGTGCGAATATTCCAACCAAAATCTCGGCGTTTAGCACTTTGTATTTCAGGACGATTTAAATGATTTTCCATCTGTTCGATGTTGTGTGGAAAGTCTCTGTCATATAGTACCTGTCCCTCTTTGTTGATTATACTAATGCGAATGTTGGCAGGGAGTGAATTGGAGATAGAAGTAATTTGATTAATGGAGTCAAGCGTAATATCATTTTCTAACATATAGTTATTAACTAAGTTAGCATAATTATTTAACTGTGACTTTAACAACTCTATTCTGTACTTTTCTTCCTCGTTACGTTGTAGCATAACTACTGATACGGTAAAAAGCACAAAGATGAATACAAAGTAACTAAAAAGGCGATATTTATAAGGTATCTTAATTTTCATTATTTTTTACTTTGTAGTAATCTCAACTTACTAATTTATATTTGGAAAAAGTACCCATAGCCTATTCGGTTAACTATGGCATAACTGTATTTACCTATTTTTTTACGAAGTCTCGTAATGTGCACATCAACTGTACGCTCTAACACCATTACTTCATCAGACCAGATGATGTTTAATATGTCTGTACGTGTAAAAACCTTTCCCGGATTTTTCACTAACAAGAGTAAAATGTTAAATTCTGTACGTGTCAATGGGATGAGTTCTCCGACTATTTGTAATGTTTTTGTGGTTAAATCAATACAGAAGTCTGCCTGACAAATCTTCTTGTTTTCTTGGCTTTTGGCAGTTGATGTCCTTTTTAATACACTTTTTACTCTTGCCAATACTTCTTTGATAGAGAAAGGCTTGGTGATATAATCATCTCCACCAATAGAGAAACCTGTTAGCATATCATTTTCGGTGTTTTTGGCTGTCAGAAAAATAATAGGAGTATTTTTACCTTTTTTCCGCATTTTATTGGCGAACTGAAAACCGGATTCTCCTTCCATCATTACATCCAGCAATATTAAATCCGGATTTTCTGATAGTTTTTCCCAAGCTTCTTCTGCCGATTCTGCTTCAATGGTATCATACCCTTCGTTTTCTAAGTTAAAATTAAGAATTTCACGAATGTCTAACTCATCGTCAACAATCATTACTTTACTTTTTTTCATGTCTTATGTTTTTACCTTCGGTTATAAAAATAACTGTTTCTGCTATATTTGTTGCACAATCGGCAATTCTTTCAAGGTTTTGAGAAATTGCACTAGCATTAATAATATTCAATACATCTTTATCTTTAAACTTATTCTGTACATATTTATTTTGTAGTAATATATTCAACTGATGGAATAATTCATCTACTTCATTGTCTTTTAATATAACGTCATAGGCTGTTTTAGGTTCAGCGTTTAAGAATATAATGATGGCATTTTCCACCATTTCAAATGCGGTGGTCATCATTTTTAATAATAATTCACGAACTTCCGGAAAACCATCTTTAATAGAGTGATGACGCTGAAGAATATGAGCAATGTTTAATAACATATCTCCTATTCTTTCTAAATTGGTTGCTGCATCTTGGTACGAAATAATCAATCTCAAGTCGGTTGCTACCGGATTGAACTTGAAAATGGCGAAGATAATTTCTTCTCTTATTTGTACTTCTAAACGGTCTATTATTATTTCATTTGATTCAATGTCTTCATAAATTTTCTTGTCAACTGTTGTTTTACGGATTATTTCAGAAATATTCTTCATCTGGCTTAAAACGGTTTTTGACAAGAGTTGAAACTCGTGAGATAAAATAGCCATCTGTTTCTCTTTGATATTTTGTGTCATAATTTGTTTTTTAAAAAAGTTAAGGATTAACTGAATACACCTGTTAAATAATCTTCTGTTCGTTTATCTTTAGGACTTGTAAACATCTGCTTGGTGTCTCCAAACTCGACCAACTCTCCTAAATACATAAACATTGAATTGTCTGAAACACGGGCTGCTTGTGACATATTATGGGTTACAATCAGTATAGAGTATTGTTGTTTTAATTGAAAAATTAATTCTTCTATTTTGCGTGTAGAGATAGGGTCAAGTGCCGAAGTCGGCTCGTCCATCAACAGCACCTCAGGTTTGAGTGCTATGGCACGTGCTATACACAAACGTTGTTGTTGTCCACCTGAAAGGAAACTTCCTTTTTTGTTCATATTATCTTTGACTTCGTCCCACAGTGCAACATTTTTAAGTGATGTCTCTACAATTTCTTCTTTTTTAGATTTAGACAAGCGAATGTTATTTAATTTATAGCCTGCCAACACATTGTCGAAGATACTCATTGTTTGAAACGGATTAGGTCGCTGAAAGACCATACCTATTTTTCTTCGTACACTCATTGCTTTCATATCAAAGATGTCCGTTCCATTTAATAAAATGTTTCCTTCTGTTTTTATTTCCGGATAAAGTTCGTGCATTCTATTTACTGCTCGTAAAAGCGTACTTTTTCCACAGCCGGAAGGTCCCATAATTGCAGTAACCGTATTGGGTTTGAGTGCTACACTAACATCGGCAACTGCCTTCTTTTCCGGTGTATAAGAGACTGACACATCTTTAAATTCTAACGCATTTTCTATTTCTTTTATTCTATTTTCCATTTTTTTGCAATTCTTTTTGATAAAATATTTAACCCAAAAACAAAGATAAGTAGTAAGAGAGAGGATGACCACACCAAACCTACTAGATTAGGGTCGTTATAAAACTCCCAAATTAATAGAGAGATTGAACTGGTTTCGGACATAATATCCCAATTGACTGAGTAGGCTCCCAAAGCGGTAACTAAAAGAGGAGCGGTTTCGCCAATCACACGAGATACCGAAATAAGTACTCCCGTAAAAATACCTCCAAAAGCAGAGGGCAATAACACTCGGGTAACAACCATATAATAACTTCCTCCCAGAGATAATCCGGCTTCTTTTAGAGATGGCGGAAGCATCTTCATACTCTCTTCGGTAGAGCGAATAATCATAGGCAACATCATAATCGCCAAAGAGACACCTCCTGCCAAAGCAGAATAAGAGTGTAATGGCATTACTACCCAGATATACGTTATTACTCCTATCACAATAGAAGGAATACCTTGTAATAAATCACTTAACAGACTGACGGTTTTTGCCAAATAAGTGTTTTTGTTTTCTGCAACATATACTCCAGTTAAAATTCCTATAGGGATAGCCAATATCATAGCAATAGCAAGAATTAAAAGTGTACCGGTAATTCCATTTAGAATTCCGCCCGGAATGGTTTCATTATTAACTCTTGCAAATAACGCTTCGGTTGAATTCGGAGCGACCATAGTGAACAGATTCAGATTAAACTGTTTGTAGCCTTTTCTGAATAGTTCAAATACTATCATTACCAATGGAATCATTGTTAAGAAAGCAAAGAAATAGACAAAAGCAGAAAACAATCTGTTTTTTAGTTTTCGGAGATGATATATAGGATGTGTCTTTGTTCTCATTTATTTGTTTATTATTTTAATGATATATTTTGCGATAAAATTAACTGTAGCTGTGATAATAAACAACAGCAATCCAATGGCAAATAAAGAACTTAACTTTAACCCACCTGCTTCTCCAAATTGATTGGCAATCACACTTGCCATTGTATTACCGGTATCATTCAGTCCTAAAGGAATATTATTAGTATTACCTATCAACATTGTTACAGCCATAGTTTCTCCTAATGCTCGACCAAAAGCCAAAATGTAGGCTGCGATAATTCCTGAATTGGCAACGGGAAAATGTACGTGTCGTATCACTTCGTATCGAGTAGCCCCCAAACTATATGCCCCCTCTTTCAAAATGTTGGGCACCATAGATATAAACTCTGTACCCAAAGATGAGGCATAGGGAATAATCATAATTGCCAATACAATAGAGGAAAGTAATATTCCTAATCCTTGACTATTAACTCCTAAATCAATGATATAAGGTCGTATAACATAGAATCCCCACAAGCCATAAACGATAGAAGGTATTCCTGCCAACAAATCTACTATGGCAGAAAAGTAAAAAGATACTTTCGTATTCTTAAAATATTCTCCATTGAATAGCATAACTGCTATGGAAAAAGGAATACATAGCATTAGTGCTAAAGTGGCAGTTAATAAAGTTCCTGTTATAAAAGGTAGAGCACCATATTCATCTTTCACAGGATTCCAAGAGGTGGATGTTAAAAAATCAAAGAATCCAAAGTGGGAAAAGGCACTTGTACTTTGGCTTACTAAAGCATAAATGATACCGGCTGTAATCAGGATAATAAGAGAAGAAACTACTATTAACACTCTTCTGAAAATTTTATCTTTCATCTGTTATTTTTCAATGTTTAATTGTATCGGTTTCAAAATTTGTTTGTTGGAAAATAACAAAAAATACCCAATGCTTTTCAGAAAGATGGGTATTTTGTTATAGAAGTTATTGAATTGGACTACCATTAAAAGTCATTTGTTCTAATGCTGTAGTCGCTTTTTTAAGAGCCTTTCCTGAAAGTGGTGCATAATTTACTGTTGCCGCTAACCCTTGTGCTTTGCTACTTAATACAAATTTAAGTAGTTCTTTTAACGCTTTGGCTTCAGAAATATCTCGCTTGTTATAACTTTGTTCTTTATATATTAATAACCAAGTGAAAGTACTGATAGGATAAGCATCAGGATTGGTTGAATTGGTAATGAATACACGAGTATCTTCCGGCATATCTACATTCGCCGCTGCTGATATACTCTCTACACTTGCACTAACAAATTTTCCTGATTGATTTTTTAGTCCGACAGTAGGCATATTGAGTGCTAAAGCGTACTCTGAACCAATATAACCGATTGCTCCTTTGGTTTCTGCTATTAATCCGGCTACACCGGCATTTCCTTTAGCAGAAACACCCACAGGGAAATTCAAGGCTTTACCTTTGCCAATTGCATTTTTCCAAGAATCATTTACTTTTGACATATATTCAGAAAATACTGCTGTTGTTCCACTACCATCCGAACGATAGACTACAGTAATTGCTTTGTTGGGAAGTTTTACCGTTTTATTAATCGCTTGTATTTTGCTGTCGTTCCAATTTTTGATTTTTCCTGTAAAAATGTCTGCAATTAATTCAGAAGTTAATTTTAGTTCTTTTATTCCATCCAAATTATAGGATAATACCACAGCACCAACTACGGCAGGAATATGTATTACTTCCGAATCCAATGCGTTCATCTCTTTCTCGGAAAGAAAGACATCCGATGCCCCAAAATCTACAGTTTTATCTTTTAGACTTCGATATCCACCGCCACTACCAATTGCTCCGTAAGTAACATCATTGGAAGTAACTTTGTTAAATTCTTGAAATATGATTTTGTAAAAAGGTGCCGGGAAAGTTGCTCCAGCTCCCGATATTTTTTGCGTTTCACTATTGTTGCAGGCTGTAAGTGCTAATGCTAATACAAATCCTAAAAAAATGTTCTTTTTCATTTTGTTTTTTATATAATAAATATTGTTTAATAATTCAATGCAAACTTACGAATTGCGTTTTACATTCAAATTTCGATAGTGTTACATTGATGTTAAGTTTTATATTCTGAATTCTACGTTAATATAGACTTCGTAGTTATTCTTTGTTGTTTTGTCGTTGTGATTGTAACGTAGGTTAGGAGCAAACTTAATGTTTTTATGGAGTTTATATTCTGCACCTACTATGGCAGTTTTACCATCTCTTCTATTCCAAATTTTTCCTTGTTCTTTTGATGATTCTAACCAATCGAATCTTGCAAAGGTACTCCACTGTTCTCCTAGTTTGAGAGTACAATAAGCAGAATATCCTGATAAGTTTCTGTCTTTGATTAATTGATGATTTATCTGTCTGTTATATTCTACTCCGGCTTTCACTCGATTGTTTTTATAACCTACAAAAGCAACATAAGTGTATTGGTTATCAAAAACATCATAAGTAGGCAAGTTTTTGGGATGAATGCTTCTACTGTCATTATAAATATCAGCATAGATTCTTACCAAAAAATGGTTGATAGGTGTCAAAGAAACTCCTAACTGATAACGCATACTTTTATTTTGTTGAATTCTTTTGTAGCCCTCTCCATTGGTAACACTAAAATCAACAGATAACGGTGGAAGGACTCTGTACTTTAACGACAACCCAACATCAGCACTATGTCCGAACTTATTATTGTCCTGAAATGACTTATAGATGTAGCGATGTCCCCAGTAAGATTCTTGTTCTCTAAATTGGTACAAACCAATTAATCCTCCACTTACAGTAATGTTTTGCTTTTTCCATTGTATAAAAGCATTCTTTAAGATAGGGGTTAGTTGACCAACACCGGATTTTCCGGAAGCAAAATCGCCTACTACTTGTGCTTTTAGATAAGGCGTTAGTTGATATTGATACCCCAAATAGGCTCTTGATATGTCAAATGACACACCATTATTATTGTCACTTAATCCTGAATTAACATTGAGGAATCCTCTTGCCGTAACTTTGCCCGAAGGCTTAAAAGTTGAATTTTCTTGTGACTGTGCCAAATTAAATGCTAAAGATAATAGCATTATTAAAGAAAAAATAGTTTTTTTCATAAATTGAAATATTATTTGAAGTTAATAAATTATTGGATACCTTTCTTATTGTAATCCGATGCAAATAAACAACAACTATATTTCAATGATGTTATGAGGATGTTAAGTCTATCGTAACATAAAAAAAAGACTATCCGCTTGGGGATAATCTCTTTTTTCTATTTTGAAAGTTTTATTACTTAAATTTATTCAACTGCTTAATCGTATAACTTTTAGGAAATTCTTTCAGTCCAGCTTGATAATACTTTTTGGCTAAACTCCACCGTTTTTCTCGGATATAGAATTGGATAAGCATTGTATAGGCTTGTTCTTTTCCCCAAGAGGGAGAATCATTCTTTTTGGATTTTTGAGAGGATAGGAAAATTGTTTTTAAAAGATATTTTTCTACTTTTTTACCTCCTCCATATTTCTTGGGTCGATAAAAATCATTACTTCCAACTGCGTAATAAGCTCTCGGATTTTTAGGGTTTAACTCAATGGCTTTATTCATATTCTTTTTCATATCTCCCACTATAAACATCGCTTTTATTCCTTTAAATTGCATTCCAAATCCTTGTAAAAGAGCGAGAAGTGCATAATCTTCAGAACTTTTCTTCTTTATTTTTTCAAGTAGGTCAACACCTTTGTCTGTCTCTTTCTCTGCTTTGTTTTCATTTCCTCTATTTAGATAATAGATTGCAGATTGGAACTGCAAATAAGCCCTCCAATAAAGAACTGATTTTTGATTTCCGTTTGTTTGTAACTTTTCCAACTTCCTTTTTAGTGCTAAAAGAGGTTTGTCGTTTTTAGAAATTGTACTTTGTACAAAAGCGTTCTCTATTTTGCTCTGAATATTTACCCAAAAAGAGTTTGATACGACTTCTGTTGGTGCTTTTATGTTAATTTCTGTATTTACTTCTTCTGTTTTTCCTGTGAAAGAAGTGAACAATAAAGAAAGAATTAATAATATCTGTGTCATAATTGTTTTTATATAATAAACTCTTTGTTTTCAATATTGTTTTCTATTTTACGTCAATATAGTTTTTAAGTGCATTAACATATTGCTCAAAAGCTTTTAATCCCTTTTGGGTAAGTATGAGTTCCGTTTTAGGATAATTGTTTTTAAAACTCTTTTTAACTTTCAAATATCCTGCTTTTTCCAATTTCTGAATTTGAACACTAATGTTCCCTGAAGTAGCTTTGGTAACTACTTTGATATTGTTGAAGTCAGTTTTCTCTTCCGACACCAACAATGACATAATTGCCAAACGTAATTGGGAATGTAATAATGGGTCTAAACTTTTAAACATTTTGGTTTCTTTTATAACTAATGTACAAATTTAATCCGGGAATAACAAAAAGCACAAAAGAGATAAATGCCGATAGTAATGGATGATACCCAAAGGGTATAAAAAGGGTAGAGTAAGTGATGACTGTTCCCAATAATGACATTATAATCCAGAGTTTATTTTTGATATTTATCCCTGAGATTAATCCGATAATACAGAAAGGTAAAAAGATAGCCACTGTAAATCCTACTCCAAAACTTCTGCCAAATATCATTCCGTTAAGTATGGCTAGTAGTCCAACGAAAGCCCAAGCCCAACCGAAATAATCGGGTGTTTCTTGATTTTTTACTTTCCTTCTTGCATCGGAAAAACTGAGAATAAAAGTGATAATAAAACCTGGTATCATTGTTAATAACCAAGCCCAACCTGATTGTGCACCTTTCCCCATTTGTATCATTACAAATTGAATTAGTCCTGCTATTACAACCAATGCTCCCCAAAACAAAAGCATTAATCCATTCTCTTCGTACTTCTTTTTTCTTAATTCGATGACAGATTGTATTACCTTTAAGCTGTCTGTTGCTGTTAATTTTTCCATAAATATATTGTTTTTAATTTATAAATATACTGCAAATATAAATAAGTTTATTTTATAAACTAAAATATTTAAATGTTTTTAACTAAATAAGATTGTTTAGAAAAAAGAGAAGTTTAGGTTCTCTCTTTTACTCCAAATATCCTTTTAATGCTTGTCCTGTATAAGAATGATTGCATTGAGCGACTTGTTCCGGTGTGCCTTCTACTACGATATTTCCACCTTGTGAGCCACCTTCTTTGCCTAAATCGATAATATGGTCGGCGTTTTTC
>PDWI01008425.1_pt1 | contig 12766 bp, 13 predicted proteins | sample 1430891 | NCBI WGS metagenome assembly PDWI01 (sample SAMN01162508, study PRJNA174530) | Oral metagenome, whole genome shotgun sequencing project. | biome: Marine environment; feature: Marine mammal; material: Swab sample of the gingival sulcus; isolation source: swab sample of gingival sulcus... | reverse complement strand
ACAGCGCGAATTGATGAAAGAACTGGTGGACATGAAGGCAATGTCCGTAAGGGCGATTGGCAAGTTGTTTGACGTCTCGACCAGCTATGTCTATAAACAACTGAACACCACTTAGAAAACTGTAACTGAATAAGCAGTACCTGTACGCTAGTGTGTTTTAAGAAAAAAACGGGCCTAGCGCTTTTTGGCGTGGAAAAAAACGTAACAAGCAGCGACAAAGACAAGGCTTAGCCTAAGAACTGAGCTGCAGGGCAACCGATTACAAGCAAAAAAGCATAAATTCGAGCCTATTCTCTGCAAGGGTGCCAGGCACCCAGAAAAACGCAGGTTTTTTCAGTATATAAAGCAACCTGGCACCTAGAAAAGCACTTTGCGTTGAAATGGCGCTAGTGCGCCGTGAAATATTGCTACGCAATATGAAATTTGTCTGCGACAAATGAAAACATAAAGTCAAATGCTAAAACAGAGATTTCTCCGCTTCGCAGCAAAGCTGCTCCGGTCGAAATGACAAGTTGGTGTATTGGGCAAGATGGCAGCGTTGCGATTGTGCCTATAATGCAACCTGGCACCTAGAAAAGCACTTTGCGCTTTTCAATGAAATACAGCTGCAAATGCGGCAGAAATGGCGCTAGTGCGCCGTGAAATATTGCTACGCAATATGAAATTTGTCTGCGACAAATGAAAACATAAAGTCAAATGCTAAAACAGAGATTTCTCCACTTCGTAGCAAAGCTGCTTCGGTCGAAATGACAAGTCGGCGCATTGGTCGAGTAACAGCGTTGCGATTGTGCCTATAAGGCAACCTGGCACCCAGAAAAACGCAGTTTTTTTTCAGTATATAAAGCAACCTGGTACCCAGAAAAACGCAGTTTTTTTTCAGTGTATAAAGCAACCTGGTACCCAGAAAAACGCAGTTTTTTTTCAGTATATAAAGCAACCTGGTACCCAGAAAAACGCAGTTTTTTTCAGTATATAAAGCAACCTGGTACCCAGAAAAACGCAGTTTTTTTTCAGTATATAAAGCAACCTGGCACCCAGAAAAACGCAGGGTTTCTTCAGTATATTAAGCTACTTGGCACCAAAAAACGCAGAAAAAATTGTAAAATTGAATGTGGAAAACGGGAAGTATGTAAGGCAACCTGGCACACAGAATAACGCTTCAACCTTTGGAGTATCTGCGCCCTAAAAAAATTTGGGTTAAACAAAATCTTTTTTTATGTCGATAAATATAGCAGTATTTATAATTGTTGAGGAGGGTGCGTTGTGAAAACTTTAAAGAGAGAATTAATACTGAGATACAGTATATTAATATTATTGATTATCGTGTCATTGGCGGTTATCATCATTTTTTCCAGCACTAATAAAATGTTAGTACTCTCTAATACGATAATGGAGACGAAGTTAGATGCCAATATTAAAGTAATGGAAGAATTAATTAGTCAAAACTATGGTCATTTAACATTAAAAGAAGACAGCTTATTCACTGAAGACGGAGAAAATTTAAGAGATAATTATGAATTAGTCGACAAAATGGCGGCTTTGACATCAGATGTTTATACTATTTTTGTGGCAAGTGGCAATGATTTCGAAAGAATTACAACTAATATTGTCAAACAAGATGGCAAGCGTGCAGTTGGTACTATGCTTGGTACAAATAGTAAAGCTTACTCTAGCATGCTGGCTAAAGAGCTGTATATTGGTCAGGCCGATATTTTGGGCAAAAGCTATATAACAGCTTATCAACCTCTGCTGTCAGACGGTCAAGTGATTGGTATACTTTTCACTGGTCTATCAACTGAAAATGTCAGCAAATTTGTAGCAGCTGAAAAGCGCGCATTAATTATAACAACTGCTATTGTCGCGCTAATTGCACTCGTTATCAGCATCGCTATCACTTACTTGATAAGTATGAAAATTGCTAAGCCAATCACTTGCCTTCAGGGGGCAGTAGAAAAAATATCGAATTATAATCTAAACACTGGCAGTGAGTTAGAAGCGATCGGCGCTTGTGCCAATGCCAAAAACGAAATCGGTGCCATATCGCGTTCTGTCAACACTATGGGGAATAACTTAAAATCAATTGTCAGGCACATTAGTGAATATGCCAGCACTACGGCTGCAACTGCTGAAGAGTTAACGGCGAGTTTACAACGTACGAATGATAGTGCAAAAGATGTCTCGAACGCGGTTAATAGCATTGCAGAAGGCGCTATTAGCCAGGCTGGAGATACAACTGAGGCAGCTCAAAATATTGAAGAGAACACATTGGCATTAAATCAAATGATACAAATGATACAAACTTTAGAAAATGCCACGCTTGAAATAGCCAATAAAAAAGATGAAGGCAAAGCAGCACTCGATAATTTAACGCAATTTACAAACAGCAGTAAACAAGAAGCAGGTTTTGTCAACAAGATCATCATTGATACCAATGAAAGCGCTGAAACTATTTTTAAAGCATCTGAAATGATACAATCAATATCAGATCAAACAAACTTACTAGCGCTGAATGCCGCAATTGAGGCGGCGCGCGCTGGTGAGGCCGGTAAAGGGTTTGCCGTAGTAGCTGAAGAAATTAGAAAGCTTGCCGAAGATTCAAATGAATTTACTGAAGAAATAAGATTAGTTATTGAAGAACTGAAGAGCAAAGTACAGCGCGCTGTCGATAAAATGAAAGCCGTTGCAGAGATCGTCGAAAAGCAAGACAAACAAACGACTATAACTCAAGCTAAATTTACTGAAATTGAACTGGCCGTCGATAAAAGCAAACAAATTTTAGAGACTATCAGCGATAATTCTAAGCTAATTGAGGAAAAAAACACGCGTATGATTAGTGTTATTCAAAACCTGTCGGCCATTGCTGAAGATAACGCCGCATCAACTGAACAGGCAAGTGCCAGTGTCGAACTGCAAATTCAGTCGATTGATAGCATTTCTGAAGCCAGTGCAAGCTTAGCGGAAATTGCCTGTCAATTACAAAGCGAAGTGGCAAATTTCAAATTGTAAATTAATTAAGAGCATTGTTGAGTTGTCAACTCAAAGTGATGCTCTTTTTTTATTTAAAAACTATTATCAATTGAAAATAAGTGCTATAATAATAAATAGGTAAATGTTCAGCCGTGCAGTGCGTGTCATATCGGCCGAAACGCTAGTGAAGTGGAGTGATCTCGCTATTAAAACCCGAGATTTCTCGACGTAGCTCGAAATGACAAGTCTTAGCTGAATCGTTACATAAAAAGATTAATTTAGGAGGTGTTACTATTAAAATTTATACAAAATCAGGTGATAAAGGTCAAACTAGCCTTTACGATGGTGCGCGTGTCGATAAAGACGATATAAGGGTTGAATCGTATGGTACAATTGACGAGTTGAAATCAACACTTGGCGTCGCTAAAAATTTACTAGATGATCAGGCAATGCGCGATCAAATTGAATGGATTCAGAAACATCTATTCAAAGTAGGTGGTGAACTGGCAACTCAAGACGGCGAAAAATTTAAAGACCGCGTAACGGCAGAAGACATCAAACAGCTAGAAACCTGGATAGATCTATATGTCGACAAAATGGATCAAAATGGCGCTTTTACTTTTATATTGCCAGGAACAAATAGTGCTGCAGCGGCACTACACGTTTCGCGTACCGTTTGCCGACGTGCCGAAAGACGCATGATATCACTGGCCAAAGTTGCACCGGTTGCCGATACAATTATGAAGTTTGTCAATCGCCTATCTGATTGCCTCTATTCGATGGCGCGTTATATGGAAGATGATATTGTGGCGATTCGCGCACCAAAGTCAAGCAAAAATAAATAGTTGTCACAGAGCAGTTTTCACTTTGTTCATATTTAGAACTGAAACTGCTCTTTTTTTATTTTAATATTTCTATTATCTTTTAAAATAATCTGAATATTCAATTCATTTTTAATTGTGATATGCGGCTGCAAATGCGCTAAAAATCAGGGTTCTAGAGCAAATTAAAAAGTTGACTAAATAATTTTGAAAAATTTCACTATATTTTTGTGAACTTTTTGTGTATAATAGTAGAGACGGGCAATCACGCCCTAGATAAAAAGGAGGGTTATACTGAATGAAGGAAAAGAAACAACCAACCATTGTGATGGCGTTAATACCGATTGTATTCTTGGTTATTAACTTGGCATTTGTCCTTATCACAGGACTAGAGGAAGCCCATATTCCGCTATTTATGTCTGCCATCTTTGCTGCATTGTTCGGCATATTCGCACTCGGTTATACTTGGGCCGAGCTTGAAGAAGGTATTGTTGACGTTATCAAAATGTCAATGGGTGCAATTATTATTCTTATGATTATTGGTATGGTCGTTGGTACATGGGTTGCATCTGGTGTTGTTCCCACAATGATTTACTACGGCCTAAAGATCTTATCACCAAAAATCTTCTTAGTCGCAACATTGCTTATTTGTTCTATTGTTTCACTTGCTACTGGTTCATCTTGGACGACAGCAGCTACTGTTGGTATCGCACTTATGGGTGTTGGCCAAGGTTTGGGTTTTGCGCCTCCAATGATTGCTGGTGCTGTTATTTCTGGTTCTTACTTCGGTGATAAAATGTCACCATTATCAGACACGACCAACTTGGCGCCTGCCGTTTCTGGCGCTACGCTTTTCGGTCACATTAAACACATGATTTACACAGTTACACCGAGTTACATTATTGCAATCGTTGTATTTGGCGTGTTTAGCTTACAGGCAAATGGCAATGTCGACACAGGTGCTGTAAATGAATTTTTAGCAGTTTTAGATGAAACATTTGTCATTACGCCATTACTGCTTATTATTCCGATTATTACCATTACTGCTGTTATTATGAAAGTGCCGGCTATTCCAGGCTTATTCGGCGGCGCGTTACTCGGTGGCGTTGGCATGTTCATGCAAAAGAGTGCTGAAGGTGCTAGCTATGCATTGGCAGATGTTTATAATGTTATGCAAAATGGTATTGCTTACGAAACGTCTTCACCATTTGTAAACGACCTATTGAGCCGCGGTGGAATGCAAAGTATGATGTGGACAATTTCACTGATTCTCTGCGCACTTACCTTTGGTGGTGTAATGGAAAAAACCGGTTTACTCAAAGTTTTGGCTAGTGGTATCTTAAAAGTCTTCAAAGGCCGCGGCGGCTTAGTGTTGTCGACGATTTTAACTGCTGTCGTCATGAATGTTATCGCTGGTGACCAGTATTTAGCTATCGTTATCCCGGGCCGTATGTACAAGACAACTTACGATGAAATGGGCTTACACCCGAAGAACTTATCACGTGCACTAGAAGACTCAGCAACGCTTACATCGCCACTTATTCCATGGAACACCTGTGGTGCTTATATGATGGGCGCGCTTGGCGTTGAGGCATGGTCATATGTGCCATATTGTATACTCAATATTTGTAACCCAATTATCTCAGTTATCTACGGTTACACAGGCTTCTCAATGAAGTCAATTGACGAAGATCCAGACGATATGGTTCAAGTTAAATAATAATAATTTAATAGTATCGATTAAAGTCTATGCTGGAAACGGCATAGACTTTTAGCTTTTAAAGCGGATATATATTTCTTGATAAAAAAATGATGATATAGGGTGCATATTTTAGGCTAACGTGGTAAAATAGTTAAGTAACTTTCAAGTGAGGAATAGATATGAATCGTATTGGCAATGCCTTAAAATTTTATCAGAAAACATTTGTGCAGTCTTATAAATACTTTTTTAATAATCCAATTTTTATGATTGTTGGTGCCGTGATGTTTGTCGCCATTATTGCAATAAACATTTTAACTGCGCCATTGCCACTATTTGGCTATTTAATTCGTGCAGTCGTTGAATCGGCTTGTATTTCAAGTTACCTCTATATCATTACGCGCGCATCGATGGGGTATAATGTAGACTGGAATGATGTCAAAGCGGGCTTATACGTGCATACACGCGTGATACTGGGGGTTACTATTCTGAACAATTTTATACTGATTGTCATGCTGCAATTTTTGTTTGTACCATTGCCTGTTGTAATTTTATATTTAATGGCATTGGCCTTTGTCATCAATGCACTACCAGAAGTAATCTCTAATAAGCAGTACTACGTGATAGATAGCATTAAATACACAATTGAATTTGAAAAGCGGCACGCATTACTGTGGTATATTCCAAATATTTTATTTATTTTAATTTTTGTTTTTTTACAGAGCTTTATGTCGAGTGGTATGTTTCGCGTTTTCCCGATTTTTTCTATTAGATTAGCCTTAATGATTATAGGCATGTTATTAGTTTTGCAATTTGTCGGCGGTATTCTAATGATTTTTCGCCAAATGCTGTTTAGAAGTTTAGATTCCGGCGCGTATCAACGTCGTTATCGCGTAATAAAGTAGGTAATATGAAAAATATATTGATTCATCACAATTATAAAAAAGAGACCATAAAAACAAAAGATCGATTAATAGAGTTATTGCAAAATCAGGATATTAACATTGTATCTAAAAATCCCGATTTAGTAGTGTCAGTCGGTGGCGATGGCACGATGCTAAACGCCATTAGAAAGCACTTTGCTGAACAAGTGCCTTTTATTGGCATTAACACAGGTAGCCTGGGGTTTTTGCCCACTATATCGTCAGACCATCTCAGTTACTTTATCGATGTTATTAAGAACAGTCTGTTTACAATAACCAAGTATCCGATACTAAAAGTTGATGTAACAACAGTAAAAGACGAGAATTTATCGTGTTTTGCGTTTAATGAAGTGTTAATTAAACAAGCAGAGCCGCGCCTGATGAAAGCTGCTATTGCAATAGATGGTCAGCACTTTAATGACTTTACCGGCGATGGTCTGATCGTTTCGACACCGGTTGGCTCAACCGGTTACGCCATTTGGACAAGTGGCGCGGCCATTCACCCCGATGTCAAATGTTTGCAGTTGGTGCCAATGAACCCCAATGATTGCGCAATTAATCATCCTGTTAAAACGCCTATTATATTGCCCGAGCGCACACTTGTAGAAGTAGCAATAGAAAGGCCGCTCTATTCGGCAGTTGTCGTCGGTTGCGATGGCGTAAAAGTTGCACGTCATGCCGCCAAGACAATTAGCGTTCATATTCACGACAAGCCAATTCAAATATTGCGCTGTCATCCGTTTAATTATTTTAACCTGTATTCTGAAAAAATATTACTTAAGAAATTGGGTGATTAAATGCAATTAGATGCACTTTTTAAAAAACGGCTCGCGCAGTTTTTCTTTATTACGACCAATAAAGCTATTAAACTCGCCAATTTCACCATAAGTAAAGGTACCGATTTACCGGTAACAGACACGGCGATAAGCGAAATTGCAAAAGACGATAACGGCTTTAATTTTAAACAAATTATCGCTAATTTCTGCCTAGTGATCGGTTTAGATAACGCCTTTACACACCGCGCCGATTATATTGCCATTGTCAAGCAAGTTGTCAAACAGCCTGAACAGTACTGTTTGGCCAATGGCGTCGAAGCTGTAAAACACAAGCATTGGGTAGATGCCATTGGCTATTTTAAAGCTGCGCTTGTCTTTAATCAAGAAAGTTTTGATGCACACTACCATCTAGGGCGTGTCTACTATCAAATGTACACTGCAAACGATACAGCTAGAGTGCTTTTAAAGCCAGCTTACAACGCCTTTAATCAAGCCAAACAAATTGAAAACAAGGCCGAAATAGAATACTATTTAACTTACGTTTGCTTTCACAGGCAAGCTTTTAGCGAAGCGTTTCAACACGCTCAGGCGGCGCTACAAAACGGGCTTTCGGGTGATTTAAAAGACGATATTATCAACAATATCGCCATTTTTGAAGACCGCGCCAAGTACGAAACAGGCTATCATCAAGTTTTAGCGGGGCGCTATCAAGAAGGGCTTGAAACTTTACTGAGCATAAGTGAGCAAGGCCAAGATGATTGGCGCGTGCAGTTTTTTATTGGCTTGGCCTACCGCAGTAGTGGTCAAACGTCAAGCGCCATTCAACACTTTAATAAAGCGCGCGACTTAAACCCGACCAATGCTGATGTTTATAACGACTTAGGCGTTTCTTACATGATGATCGCCGATTTTAAAAGTGCCAAACAAACTTTTTCAGAAGGCCTTCATAAGCAGCCGACCAATGTTGATTTACTCTGTAACATGGGCATTGCACAAATACAGACCAATCAGTTTGCACTCGCCAAAAAGTTTTTGCTAAAAGCGCAACAACTACAGCCAGATAACGCAGCCGTTAGCGCTGCGCTTGCCGAATTGTCAAATAGGAGTTAGCTTTGACTTTACCATCAATTGCTTCGATACGCCAGCACTATAAACAAATTGGGACTGCTGATTTAGCTGCCTTTATTGAACAGCATCAAAACGATGGGCGCAAGGGGGTTGCCCAAATTGTCGCACGTGCCGAGCGCGCATTGGCAGCGCACGCAAAACGACAGGAGCACCTCAACGCGCTTTATCAATTCGATTTAAGTTATTGTGCAGATGGCCATGTTGTTGGTATCGACGAAGCGGGTAGGGGGCCGCTAGCTGGCCCAGTTGTTGCGGCAGCCTGTATTATCAAGCCATCTGACGACCTACTTGGCTTAGATGATTCTAAAAAATTAGCAGAGCCAGAGCGCGAACGCCTATATGAAATTATTACTCAGCAGGCTATTAGCTATGGTGTTGGCATTGTTGACAATCATTTAATCGATCAGGTAAATATACTCAATGCCACAAAAATGGCAATGAAAAAGGCACTGCGAAATGCCGATAATCTATATGATGTCATATTGACTGATTACGTCGAATTGGCCGATGTCGCCAAACCGCTACACGGTATCGTCAAAGGCGATGCCAAGAGCTTAGCAATTGCGGCGGCATCGATTATTGCTAAAGTAACGCGCGATCGCATGATGAAGCAGTACGACCAGCTATACCCGCAGTACCTTTTTGCCAAGCATAAGGGCTATGGCACGGCTGAACATATTGCGCAAATCAAAACATGCGGAAGTTGCGCGATACATCGTCAAACATTTTTAAAAGGCATATAATGAATATAAACGCTGTGTATCATACTGCCCCTGTGGCAAAACTGAATAATCAAAATGGCAACCCAGCAGAATCGTTTACTAAACAATTGCTGCCTGGCCAGCTTTTGCGCGCCACTGTTTTAGAAGTCTTTGAAGACTTCGCATTTTTAGATATTCAAGGCCATGTTGTGCGCGCCCAAAATCAGGCAGATAAACCGCTGACAGCCAATCAAGAACTCGTCATCAGGGTCGATGCCCAGCTAGATGATATGCTGCTGGTAAAAATAGAATCTGATGAAGCTTTGGCGCAACAAAATGCCGGCGATAGTGCTATGCGCGTGCAGTTGCAACGACTTGGCTTTCCTGTAAAAGAGAGCCTGTTAAATGTATTGCGTGCGCTACACGAACAGCAACTGCCCCCCAGTAGAGAAGCGGTTATTGCCCTGCGTGATGCCGCGGTGAGTTTTCAACATATCGCCAAGCAATTGGCAGTACCCAATGAAGGCGCATCGTTAAACTGGACACAATCAACTAAACAGCAAGCCATTGCCCTGACCGCGCAGACTGCGGTTTTGGCCGAATCGACAGTAGCAGAAGCAAAGGCAGCTGTCGACAGTGTCAGCAATGCGCTAAATAGTGATGCTGCACTGGCAGATCAATTAAAGACAAACACGGTATCGGCAAAGCTCGCAAACGGTGCTACAAATACACAAAATAATTTGGCAGAAAATGCCGCTAATGCAAGTGTTAAACAGGCAAGCGGTTTCGAAATAAAGCAGCTCAACAATTTATTGACAGAGCATTTGTTGACAATTGCCAATAAGGGAGAAGCACATGTCACTAATTTATTGGCTGCAATGGAAAAATTCGACGTTGAACAAACGCCGCTTAACACGGTTTTATTCAATCAATTATTAACCGGAAAATTAGATGCCTTTAGCGAACTGCTCAACGCCTTAAAGCCGGCGCGTAACTTGTTGCCACAGCAGCTTGTGCAGTTATTAGACGACTACAGCGCCAAAATTGTCGACTATGATGACTTTGCCGAAAAATTAGATGGCAAAGCTATTAAAGAACTTACCGAGTTGGCTAAGGCAATTGAACGCGAGCTGACTGATTTAAAACTGGTATCGCAAAGCGAACAGCGTACCGAACAACTTGCCGTAGCACAGCGCAGCATGTCGCTAATTGGCGATCAAATCAATTGGCAGGCGATTCATATTCCAATGCAACTGAAACAAGAACTTAGAGATGCTGAAATTTATATTGCCAATAATCATAAAAAAGGCGCTAAATTTAACAGTGATGATGGTCTAGTTTACATTGCGCTCAATACCAAGCAGTTGGCAACAGTGCGCGTTAAACTAAATTTTAAAAAAGACTTATTAAACATACATTTTGTAACTGAAAGCGATGACTACAGCACACATATCAAACGGTTTGAAGATACGCTTTTGGCAGCGCTTGAACCGCATATTGATCGGCAACTAAGCGTTACCTATTCAATTGATCAAGCTGATTTTAATTTGGCTGAAATGACCAAAGTCGACCCAGTTCGACTTACTGCATTTGACCACAAAGTTTAGGAGGGGGCATGGCTAAAAAGATTGCCGCCGCATTAGGCTATAAAAAAGATGTTGACGACGCACCGCGCCTATTGGCAAAAGGGCAGGGGCACGTCGCCGATAAAATAATCGAAGTTGCCAAGCAAAACGAAACGGCGGTATATAAAGACGAACGCCTCTCGCAGCAGCTGCAAAATTTAGAGTTGGGCCAATCAATTCCAGAAAGCCTCTATAATGTCGTTGCCGAAGTACTGGTATTTATCAGCAAAGTAGACGCGAGGTACCAAAAGTGAGCTTGCGCATAGGGCACGAAAAAGAAGCCTTGGCAATGGACTATTTAAGCGCATTGGGCTTTAAAATTATCGAGCGCAACTACCGTATAAAACAAGGCGAAGTTGACATTATTTGCATTGATGGCAGCGCTTTGGTCTTTGTAGAAGTTAAGTATCGCTCAAGCGATGACCACGGCACGGCGGTTGAATACGTGAGACCATATAAGATAAGGCGCATTATGAAAGCGGCTTGGCACTACATAAAACACGCCACGCGACCACTGCCTGAAAACTACCGCATTGATGTTATTGCAATTGATGGCGACCAAATTAGCTATTATAAAAATATTCCAACACAATAAAGGAGATAAGATGTACCACTACAATTTAAAAACGAAAATACTATCGTTAGTCTATGTATTTATGCTGGTTTCATTGGCTTTGTTTGTCGAAAAATGGGGCATCAAAGCGCTGTTTATCATTGCAACCGTCATGCTGACAAAAGACGCCATTATTACTTGGTCGGCTGAGTATTCGGTGGACAATAACGGCCTGCGCTTGAAAGATAAATTCAGAGACCGGCAGCTCGTCAGTTGGCGTGAACTGGAATATATTACGATTACTAGAAAAAATAAGAAATGGGTGGCGCTCGTCACACCAGACGACATTAAATACTTAAAACAGAATATTGAAAATAGAGAAGAACTCATGCACAATATTGTCGAAAAAATAAGGGGCAGCAAGACGATTGCAATTCACGATGATATCAATGAGCGCTTTAATTTGGGCTTAAAGTTAAATCAAGAAGGCAAAATTGTACACAGCAGAAATAATTAAAAACAGAGAGAGTCACCTGCAAGTGGAAGACTCTCTTTTTTAGTTTTATGCCATTGCGACAGATTTTATTATAATTGAAACAAAGTAGATCACTATTATTTAAGTGCTACTTGAAAACTATGCTGACATGTCGGGCAAGTAACTTTTAACTTTGGCGCGTCTTTCGGCACTCTTAATCTCTTTTGACATGACGGGCAAGCGATAATGCGATAATCAATTTCACTGAGTATTCTGTTCATATCTAGCCCTTGAAAGGCCAGTTCGCCAATTTTAAAAGACGGTACACCCATAAAACCTAAGGCTCGCAATTCATTGGCAGCGGCCTGATCGACACTAACATCTTTTTCGATAAACTTTATGCCCTGTTGCATCAACTGATGCTTAGCCGTATGGCAATGCGGTCAAGTAGGGCTGGTATACATGATAACAGTTTTCATAATAATCCTTTCTAAATAGTGGCATATTACTTTTCACTATATTTGATACACAAAAAATATAAAAATATTCAAAAAAAGGCTAAAGTTTTCTGCAGATATGACGTTAATATATTTGTAAGGCTAATCGGAAGGCATAATAAATAATAAACCATTATTTCTAGTTAGTGATAATTAGGAGGACTAGCTTTGAACTATACCTATAATCCATATTTCGCGACACAATCTGAAGTTATTTACGAACTGGTGAGAGTGTTAAGATTACATTCCAAGGGTAAAATTAGCCACAAAGACCTTGAAGAAATTATTGAAAACTATGTAGATGATTATTCTAATTTCATATTTGCTTACGATGGTAACAAAGTTCAATTTAAAAGTTTCCCTAAACAAAAACTGGGTAAAAAACGCCTTCGCGTCATTGGAATGTGCCTCGAAAAGCGTAAAATTATTTCTAAATTCGACGTTGATCGCGCCGAGTTTGTATCAAAACGGATTTATGATAATATTGCATAATTCATTTAATATCTCCTCGTATAATATGTAATATAGACAAAAACCAACTGTCTTTATTACATTTTTTCTTTTGTATAGGCCAAGATCATTTCTAAATGATTTCTAAGAG
>PDWI01007846.1_pt1 | contig 12767 bp, 9 predicted proteins | sample 1430891 | NCBI WGS metagenome assembly PDWI01 (sample SAMN01162508, study PRJNA174530) | Oral metagenome, whole genome shotgun sequencing project. | biome: Marine environment; feature: Marine mammal; material: Swab sample of the gingival sulcus; isolation source: swab sample of gingival sulcus... | reverse complement strand
GGAGATCCTTCTTACTTTTGGAACGCCGCGCAGTGACTGTAAGGAGGCCGCAAAGGCTCTGCTGGAAGAGTTTGGCAGCTTTTCTGCCGTACTCGATGCCCCTGTTGCCGCCCTTGAGCGGGTAAAGGGGGTTGGCAAGAAAAATAGCTTTGCTCTGCGTTTTATCTATGCCGTTGCCTGCCACTATCTACAAGATCGTATACAGGGGAAGGTGTATCTTCACTCCTCAGCGGAAGTTGTTGACTATCTGACCCTTTCTATGCGCGGATTAAAAAGAGAGGTTTTTAAGGTGATTTTTCTTGACTCCTCTCATGCTGTGATCGATGTTGAAACCTTGAGTGAGGGGACGATAAATGTCAATACTGTTTACCCCAGAGAAGTTGTCTCTCGCGCAATTTCCCGGCATGCAGCAGCTTTAATTCTTGCCCACAATCACCCATCGGGCTCCCTTACCCCCTCCTCTCAAGATAAGATGTTAACTGCAATGCTCTATTTTCTTTGCAGCAGTTTACAAATAGATCTCCTCGACCATATTATCATCGGTGCCGGCAGTTTCAGTTTTGCTGATCATGGATTGATGGGGGTAATTCGAGAACGTTCCGAGCGAGCTGGTCGAGAGTTAAAGCAGAGCGGCAGTTTCTAGAGCAGTATTGGCACCTTCTATGCATCTTTATATCCATATTCCTTTTTGTCTGCAAAAATGCGGCTATTGTGCCTTTGCTTCGGTAAGTGGAGGAGAGCATCTGTTTGATCCGTATTGCCGGGCATTGGAGAAAGAGCTGTCCTGTTTACCACAACGTCCTGTTGAGACACTTTTTATTGGCGGCGGCACTCCTACCGCTTTGCCGCAAGAAAAGCTGATTGCCTTGTTTGATTTTCTGCATCATCGTTTTGGCTTTATGGACAGGGCGGAGATAAGCCTTGAAGCCAATCCCGGCACGGTAAATCTTTCCTATCTTCAAGCTCTTTTCTCAGCGGGAGTTAACCGCCTCTCCTTTGGCGTACAATCCTTTGATGATAGGGAGTTGGCTGCTTTAGGCAGAATTCATACTGCCGATAGTGCCAAGGAGGCCTTTTGGTTTGCCAGGGAGGCAGGTTTTACCAATATCAGTATTGATCTTATATATGGATTACCCGGACTTTCGCCAGTGCTATGGCAACAGTCTCTTGCTCAGGCGATTGAGCTGCAGCCGGAGCATCTCTCTCTTTATCAACTTGAGATTGAGGAAGAGACGCCTTTTTTTTCTCGGTTAAAGGATGGAAAAATCTCCTTACCAGCGGAAAAAGAGATTGCATTGATGGATAAGATAAACCAGCAATGTACCGCAGCCGCTGGATATGAACAGTATGAGATCTCCAATTTTGCCCAAAAAGGGTGTGAATGCCATCACAATCTTAGGTATTGGCATAATATGGAGTGGTATGCAGCGGGAGCTGCTGCTGTGAGCTATGTCAATGGATGCAGAGCAAGGAGAGTTGGAGATCCACGGCAGTATATCGAGCAGATAACAAACGGTAATACTGCAATCATTGAAACAGAGTGTCTTGATAAAGAAGCCGCTTTTCGGGAAACAGTGATCATGGGATTGCGTATGACTGGAGGGGTTGACGTTCGTGAGCTGAAACAGCGTTTTGGCTTTGTTATGGAAGAGTATTATGGTGATATAATAAAAAAACTTGTCAGGGACGGCTTTTTGTTGAAAAAAAATCATCGTTTTTTTCTTAGCGGGAAGGGAAAAAATTTGGCGAATCAAGTCATGGTTCAGTTGGTATAGGGGGCAGCTGTATATTTTTTTCTCGGTTTTATTCCTTTTACTGGTATAATGAGCAGGCCGGTTCTTGGTGTGTCTTACTAAAAATGATTGGTGGGGTATTCGATTGATTTTATTGATTTTACCCTTGTTTCAGTGCGATATTGAAATTTTTTTCTTTATTTTTTTTTCGGAAAGTTTTAAGATCGTCAGATTGTCGTTATTTCAGATTGACTAGTCAACTCTAAACAGGAAACGGAGAGATATATGGCTCGATACAGAGGTCCAGCAGGAAAGATTGAAAGAAGATTTGGCGTAAGCCTTGAATTGAAAGGGGAGCGGCGTATAAACGGTAAGGATCCGTTGGCACGTCGTCCGTATGCACCTGGTCAGCAGGGACAGAATCGTCGTCCTGGTAAGGACAGTGATTATGGTTTGCAGCTTCGTGAGAAGCAGAAGGCTCGCTTTATGTATGGCGTTAGTGAGAAACAGTTTCGTCGTTTCTTTGCGAATGCATCAAAGAAGAAAGGGAATACCGGGGTTAATCTGGTAGAGATGCTTGAGCAGCGTTTGGATAATGTTGTTTACCGTCTTGGTTTTGCCTCTACTCGTCGTTTTGCTCGCCAGTTAGTAAATCATGGTCACATTCTTGTTGACGGCAAAAAAGTAGATATCCCTTCTTTTTTGGTTGCTCCCGGCAGTAAGATTTCCGTTCGGGAAAAGACCAGAAAGAACAATCAGGTGCAGGATGCTTTGGAGATGAAGGCTGGTGCGGGGCTTGCTCCATGGCTTGAGCTTGATAAAGATAACTGCTCAGGTGTTTTTGCCCGTATTCCAGATAGAGAGGAAGTGCAACTTCCTTTCCAGGAAACGATGATTGTCGAATTTTACTCCAAGTAGTAGGGAGTGTTGAGATAGCCTTTGTTTTATTGCAGAGGTTTTCTGGATAAACGGTGGGGCGGCGTCTATAAGCTGCCCCACCGTTTTTTATTTATTCTCGTTGTTCGTCTTTGATTAGTTTGTAGTTTACGGCATCAATAAGTGCCTTCCAGCTCGCCTCTATAATATTTTCAGAAACGCCTACTGTACCCCAGCTCATATAGGGATCTTTACTTTCAATGAGAACCCGTACTCGTGCCTGCGTCCCGTGGTCGCCGGAGAGTACACGGACCTTATAGTCTGTTAATTCCATCTCTTCCAGTGAAGGATAAAATCTTGTTAATGCCTTACGAATAGCTCCGTCAATTGCATTAACAGGGCCGTCACCCATGGCGGCTGTATGCACCTCCCGTCCACCGACACTGATGCGTATTGTTGATTCCGTAAGGGCTTTTTTATCCATACGGTATTGATGGTTCATGACTCGATAGCTGTCAAATTTAAAATAGGTGCGCTGCAAGCCAAGGGTACGGCGCATTAAAAGCTCAAAACTTGCTTCTGCTCCTTCATACTGATACCCAAAACTCTCCAGTTTCTTTAGTTCGCTCATAATACTGTCCAGCATTGGATCGTTGGGTTTCAGTCGTACCCCCCATTGCTTTGCTTTCAGCAGCACATTAGATTTTCCACTTTGGTCAGAAATGAGTACGCGGCGTATATTCCCCACATCCTTGGGGTTGATATGCTCATAAGTAACGGGATTTTTTTTGACAGCACTCACATGAATCCCCCCTTTATGGGCAAAAGCTGCTTCTCCAACATAGGGCTGAAAGCGATAAGGTGAGAGGTTGGCAAGCTCGTTGACCAGGCGGGAAAGAGAGTAGAGCCGCTCAATATTTTTCTTCGCACTACAATTGAGCCCCATCTTGGTGATTATGGCAGGAATAATAGAGGTTAGATTTGCATTGCCGCATCGCTCTCCATAGCCGTTGATTGTACCCTGCACCTGGCTGATTTTTCCTGTAGAGACGGCCATAAGGGTATTGGCTACTGCCGTTTCCGAGTCATTATGGGTGTGAATACCAAGAGGGACTGCTTTGTCTCGTTCTTTAAGGTAGGTGTCTACTTTTTCAATAATTGATGCAAACTCATGGGGGAGGGTTCCGCCATTGGTGTCACATAAAATAAGGGTCTGGGCTCCTCCGTCTGCTGCGGCCTCCAGTGTTTTTAAGGCATAAGCAGAATTATTTTTAAAGCCGTCAAAGAAGTGCTCGGCATCATAACAGAGAACATCGACCTGGGGTTTTAACCAGGCAAGACTACTTTCGATAATTTCCAGGTTTTCTTGTTCTGATATTCCCAGGGCTTCCGTTGCATGAATATCCCAACTTTTGCCAAAAATGGTAACAGCAGGGCAGTTGGCGGCTATAAGAGCAAGTAAATTTTCATCTCTTTCCGGTTTATTTCGGATATGTCTTGTGGAGCCGAATGCCGTAAGTTTGCTGTGTTTGAGCTCCACTTTCTGAATTTTTTTGAAATATTCCTCAGAAATAGGATTGGAGCCGGGCCAGCCTCCTTCAATAAAATCAATGGCAAAATCATCAAGAGCCTTCGTTATTTTGATTTTATCATCTACCGAGAGGTTGAAGTTTTCTGCCTGGGTTCCATCCCGTAGTGTGGTATCGTATATATCAATTCTTTGTTGGGGCATTTTTTTCCTGAAAAGTTAAAATAGCGTTAAATTTTGAAAGTTTTATACGTTAATCAGTGTGATAAAAGGGGGCAACGATAAAGTTGAAATTGGAATTATTGATATGAATCTTACAGACAAAAAAGACAAGGGAAACTCATTGAAAAGTTCCCCTTGTCTTTTTTAATCAAACCAGCCTTTTTTTTGAGCGGTTCTTGACAGCATGGCAAACACCATTGCTGCCAGAAAGGCAAATGGGGATTTGGTCGTTATCCCGACAAGAAAGAAGGCAAAGCAAAATATAGCAAACACCGCCTGATAAAATTTCACCTATATCTCCTTTTTACCACGGTGTGCCGAGAATTAGATGGGGCAGCAGCAGTGACAATTTGGGAAAAAATACAGTAACAAAAAGTACTGGTATCCAACAGAGAACGATAAACCAGAGACAGGGCTTCATCATTTCATCTATTGGTGCAGAACCCAGCCGGCCGGAGAGATAAAGCACCGGTGCCGCTGGCGGGGTAATGCATCCCAATCCGGTGTTAACGCCGACAATTGCGGCATAATGGATGGGATTAAAGCCCAATTCCATAATAATGGGCATAAGAATAGGTGTGGTAAGCACCACCACGCTGATATCATCCATCAGCATTCCCATAATAACCAGAAAGATATTGATCATAAACATAATGACCATCGGATCATTGGAAACACCATAGAAGACAGAGAGCAACACTCCAGGCAAATCTTCAAGAATATAGAGACGGCTAAGCATGGATACGGAATAGAGCATGACCATGATAACGCCGGTGGTAATTGCTGATTCCACCAATACTTGATAGGTGTTACGTAAGTTTAATCCCTTATAGACAAACATCCCCACAGGAATGGCATAGAGTACCGCCATGGCTGATGCCTCTGTGGTGGTCATAATGCCGCCATAAATACCGCCAAGGACAATAAAGGGAAGCATCAATGCCGGAATGGCCAGTTTGCCTCTTTTGCGGAAAAGCTCGACCTTATCTCCTATCGTCCTGTCACCCTTATCGCCAATTGTCACCGAGGTGTTATGCCGTAAGAGCCACATATTAACCAGGCAGAGCAGAATAATAGTGATAATTCCCGGAAGAACCGTTGCCAGGAAACAGGCAAGTACAGATTGTCCGCTGATCCAGGCAAAGATAATCAGGGTTGCGTTGGGCGGGATTAAAAGGCCAAGCAGGGAAGCGTTGGCAAGGAGTGCGGCTGCCAGCCCTTTGGGATATCCTTCTGCCTGGAAACGGGGGAACATAATGGAGCCGACACAAGAGAGTGTAGCACATGCTGCCCCGCAGATGGAGCCAACGATGGCACAGGAAACAACGCCAACGATACCAAGCCCGCCTTTAAGATGACCAACAAAAACATCAACAAAATCAATGAGTTTCTCCCCAATTTTTCCCCGTTCCATAATTCCCCCGGCCGAGATAAAGAGGGCAATGGCAATAAGGGAAACGGAGTTCATCTGGGCATAGCCGTAAGGCAGCAGCTGTGATGGGGGATAACCAGCCCCATCGGGGCCGCCAAAAAATATCAGCCAGGCGGCAGACGCCATAAAACTCACGGGGACGGGAACCCCGATCATAAGGCATACCATTAAAACTGCCAGAGCAACAAAAACCATTTTTAACTCCTTCTAAACAAGGTGCGTATGCTGAAAATCAGATCACGGATAAAGTAAAATGACATAAAGGCCAGACCAAGAAAAACCGGCAGATAGCCTACCCAGAAACCTATACGCCATACAGTGGTTTTGGGGATAGCGATCCCCGTTCCCAATGGCCCCAGATAACCAAAGATAAAGAATTTATATCCATACCAGGTGAAGAGCAGACAGACACCTACGGTAACGACATTTTTCAAAAAGATAATAAAATTTTTCAGAAAACCCTTTCTCAGGTAGGCGTTTACCAGATCAGCGGAAACATGGGTGCGATTATAGGCACCAACGGCTGCTCCAGAAAAATAGAGCCAGAAGGCAAACAACTTTACCCACTCCTCATATCCATAGAGATCTCCCTGAATGATATATCTGAAAAAGGTTACAGTGCAGATAATCAAGGTTAAAAGGATGGACATGGTAAAGCAAATAGTGGAAAAGCTGCCAATCGTTATCCGATCAAACCAATTTTTTTTACTGTCAAAAAGGTCGATACATTCAAGTGATCTGCATTTTATATCGTCATGTGCCACGAGGTAACTCCTTTTTCCTTTTTGGGCAGTTAAATTTTTTAAATAAATTATCTGACCGGAAAATATACTGTTTTTCCGGTCAGATGCAGAATACTGGGAGGGGAGTCAGGAGGGCTGGCTCCCAAAAGAGTGAGCTGATCTTTTGCGTGCAAGTGCAACGATCAGCCCATTGGTTGGTTGTTTACTTGGGAGTAACCTCAGGGGCCATCTCTTTGCGGAACTCTTCGATGAGTTCTTTACCCATATTTCTCTCCAGTTTGGGCCAGGAAGAAGCACACGCTTCCATAATGGGGATAAGCTGCTCTTTGGTGTAGGTTACAACCTTGATGCCCTTCTTTCTCATCAAATCCATATAGTGCTTATCAATTTTTTCTGCATTTTCAACGCTTTTGATAGTAGCACGGGCAAAGATATCTTCTATAACCTTCTGATCTTTCGGCTCAATTTGAGACCAGACTTTTTCACTCACCATGCAGTTAAGTACTTCAAGAGAGTAGTTCGTCATATACCAGTACTTGATAACATCACCAAGGGAGGTATAGGCCGCTGCAACCGGATATCCGTTTACACCCTTAACAACACCCGTCTGGATTGCTTGGTAAACATCGGCATAGGGGACGGTAACAGTTCTATATCCCATTGCTTCGGCAGCAAGCTTATAAACGTCCATATTAGGAACACGAACCAGAACCTCTTGATTAACAGAAGGATCGAGAGGGTTCGTTGCAGGCGTGGTTGTTCCAGTACCGATCATACCTTCAATAAAGAAACCAAGAAGTTTGACGCCAAGACGCTTGTTAAATTCGGACATTTTTTTGAACATCCATCCTTTTTGAGAGAACAGCCTCTTGATATCATTATAATCACCAACATAGCCGTTAATGTAGATAATCTCCATGCGAGGGTCAAACTGGCTGGGAACAGAGATGCAGGACATTCCAATAGTTCCGCGAATTTGTTCTTCATAAACCAGAGTATAGTCGCCAAGCTGGTTGGCTGGGTAGACTTTTACTTCAACCCGGCCATCGGTCTTTTCTCCGATCTCCTTGGCAATTGCATTCATAAATTCAGTTGCGGGGTGGTCAGCGGCACTCTGCCCGGCAAATTTAAGCACAACCTTCTTTGAGGCAAAAGCGGTCTGACCAAGTGAGAGAAACATACTTACCGCAACAATACAAACAGCCGTGATGAACTTTTTTGACATTTTCAAACCTCCTTGAAATTACAGATAATTAGTAGAATTTTACAAATAAAAAGAACAACCCTCCTTTATCTATTTTTTATGAAATAGCAGAACCGGCAAAGGAGCAGGTTTTGCCGCCCGACAGGTACATTTGCCCTACCATACAAAACGAACTATACTCTATTTTGATGGAAAATTCCGTTAAATATTTTTTAACTTCTGCATCAGTTGGGGGAGATATAGTCCTCGGGAATATCCTCCGCCAGATGAATATATGCTGTGGAGCTTTTCAGATGTTCATCCATTGCCTGATGGACTTTTTCCCTGCTTCCGGACTTGAGTGCCGCAAAAATCTTCTCATGTTCTGCTAAAGGGCAGTATTCCAGCCGGGAAAAAGGATCATAAAGTACAAGGTAGAGGCTGCTGCGATCCAGCAGTTCCTGAACGTAGGATACGAGAACCTTGTTTTCGCTCATGCCTGCAATCTTGAGATGGATGGCATCATTATTTGGCCAGTACTCTTCCATCTTTCCTTCTGCCAGAATTTTATCTTCATTGTCGATAAGTTGGCGTAGATCTGCCAGCTCATTGTCGTTAACCTTCTGTACGGCAAGCTCTATGGCTCGGCACTCAAGAATTGCCCGAACCTGGAAGGTCTGTTCTATCTCTGCTAAAGTAGGAGTAATGACAAAGGCACCTCGATTGGCAATACTGGTAACAAGCCCCTCTATTTCGAGGCGGCGAATAGCACTACGTACCGGTGTACGACTGACACCGAGTTGCTCGGCAAGGCTCTCTTCAACCAGCTTGCTGCCCTGCTTGATATAGCGTTTACGGAGAGCTGTTTTAAGCTTTTCGTAAACCATCTCGTCGGATTTTGCTCCTGCTCTTTTCCCTTTCATTTTTCACGTCTCGTTGTCACGCCAATAGCAGCCGCCTTTCTATGGTAGAAACAAAAAAGTTGACATTGTTCTACAAACCCCGTATTTTTTTACATACATTTATTGTATACAATTTGCAAGCACAAAGCATGCATTCAACTTTCCACCTCAGGAGGCTCGTCATGTTTCATGAAATGGTTGCAAATCTTCTTCCCCATCTTCCTCAATCTTTTGTCTGGAAATTTTCCAAAGAATATGTTGCCGGGAAAAATATTGAGGAGGCAATTGAAAACGCCGAATTTCTGAATAATCAATCTGTTGAGACAACAATTGATGTTCTTGGCGAATTTATCACCTCACTTGACCAGGCAGAGGCAAACAAGCAGGAATACCTTGAATTGATTGATAGAACTCATAATGCAGGGTTAAAAACCAGTTATTCCATCAAGCCAACATTTTTTGGTTTATTGCTGGATAAGGCTATTTGCAGAGGTCATATTCGGGAGGTGGTGGCAAAGGCTGCATCCTATGGCCGTTTTGTCCGTATTGATATGGAGGATTCTCCCTGCACCGATATGGAGATTGAGATCTTCCGTGAGCTGAAGCAGGAGTTCCCTGGTAGTGTAGGGCTCGTCATTCAGGCATATCTTAAGCGGACCTACAGTGATATTGAGAGTCTGGCTGATCTGAATACGCCTGAGGATCCAGTGAATCTTCGTCTGTGCAAAGGTATTTATGTAGAATCGGCGGATATTGCCTATAAGGATCATGACGAGATTAATGCTAACTATTTGAAAGATCTGGAGTTGATGCTGGAAAAGAAGATGTTTCCTGCCATTGCCACCCATGATGCAGAGCTGGTTGAAGGTGCGTATGCTCTGCTTGAAAAGCACAAAGTGGAAAAGGATAAATATGAGTTCCAGATGCTCTATGGGGTAACGCCTGCTCTACGGCAGTCAATTCTTGATAGGGGGCATTCCATGCGGGTGTATCTGCCTTTTGGTGCAGACTGGTTTGGCTATTGTACACGGCGGTTAAAAGAGAATCCCAGGATGGTTTCCATGGCGATTAAGGCTCTTTTCAATAAAGGTTAAACGATAAGGAGAACATAATGAATTTAGTGAATAATGCAGTTATCAATATTCCCGAGCCGGTCAATGAGCCGATTCTGGGTTATGCGCCGGGTAGCCCGGAGCGTGCAGCGTTAAAAAAGGCACTGGACGAAATGGCGGACAAGAAGCTTGATATTCCCCTCATTATTGGCGGTAAAGAAGTTCGCACTGGCAATATGGGCAAGGTAACCATGCCGCATGACCACGGTCATGTTCTTGCGGAATACCACAAGGCAAGCCCCAAAGAGGTTCAGCAGGCGATTGATTGCGCTGTTGCTTCGCAGAAGATGTGGCAATCCTTTCGTTGGGAAGAGCGGGCGGCGATTATGCTTAAAGCTGCGGAGTTAATCTCCGTTAAATACCGCTTCCTGCTTAATGCCGGGGCAATGCTGGTTGGTGGAAAAACTGCATTTCAGGCAGAGATTGACGCCGCTTGTGAGCTTATTGATTTCCTACGATTTAATGCAAAATATGCCCAGCAGATTTATGAAAATCAGCCGGTGTCCTCAACTGGGGTATGGAACTATGTACAGCATCGCCCGCTGGAGGGTTTTGTCTTTGCGGTTACGCCGTTTAACTTTACTGCGATTGCTGGAAACTTGCCTACTGCTCCAGCTCTGATGGGGAATACGGTGGTATGGAAACCTGCATCTTCTCTGGTATATACGCCCTATTTGATTATGCAGATTCTGGAAGAGGCTGGTCTGCCGCCGGGAGTTATCAACTTTGTGCCGGGTTCGGGTGCTGATGTGGGGGATGTCTGCCTTGCTGATCCAAACCTCTCTGGAATCCATTTTACCGGCTCCACCAGGGTTTTCCAGGGTATGTGGAAGAAGGTTGGGGAAAATATTGCCAACTATAAATCATATCCTCGTATTGTTGGTGAAACCGGCGGTAAGGATTTTATTTTTGCTCACGCTTCAGCAGAGGCAAAAGGGCTGGCAACCGCTATTGTTCGTGGCGCATTTGAATATCAGGGGCAGAAGTGTTCTGCCGCCAGCCGGGCATATATCCCGAAATCGTTGTGGCCTGCGGTTCAGGAAGAAGTTAAGCTGCAACTAGATGATATAAAAATGGGCGATCCCAGAGATTTCAGCAATTTTGTTGGTGCGGTTATTGATAAGGCAGCCTTTGATTCCATTTCTTCCTATATTCAGTATGCCAAGGAAAACGATGGCGCCGAAATCCTCTTTGGCGGCGGTTGCGATGACAGCAAGGGCTATTTTGTTGAGCCGACTGTTATTCTTGCCAGTGACCCGAAGTTCAAAACAATGGTAGAGGAGATCTTTGGCCCGGTGATTACCATTTATGTGTATGACGATGAGAAATTCGCCGAGACCCTTGAGCTTTGCGACACCTCTTCTCCCTATGCTTTGACCGGAAGTATCTTTGCCAAAGAGCGTGCTGTTATCAGCCAGGCAATGGCTGCTCTTGAGCATAGTGCAGGAAACTTCTATATCAATGATAAGCCTACCGGTGCTGTGGTTGGCCAACAGCCCTTTGGCGGCGGCCGTGCTTCAGGAACCAACGATAAGGCGGGTTCTGCAGCAAACCTGATGCGTTGGGTTTCTACCCGTACCGTAAAGGAGACGTTTGTGCCGCCGACGAGTTATCGTTATCCGTTTTTGGATGAGGCGTAGCAGCAAGGACCTTTTTTTGAGGGTGGTTTGATTGTTGAAAAGAACCCCGAAGCTGGCAGTTTTTCCGGCTTTGGGGTTCTTTTTTGGCTTGCATTACCTCGCTTCAGGATATGCCACCATTTTCCCATATAAATTCACTGATATTGCGCTCCCTACTATCAAAAGAGATGCCGATAAGAGTGATTGCATCGTATTTACCGATATATTTTTCGGCATATTTCCGCTCTTTTATCTGCTCAAGGGCAGAGCCGTCTTTATCTACCTTAAATTCAAGGATATAGAGCCGGTTATTATCGGTAACTATGCTCATATCTATCCGGCCTTTATTGGTGCAGTCTTCCACGATGATCAATAGTTGAGAGGCGGCCAGCCAGGCATAGATAACACTGGAATAGAAGCCTTCATAACGGGCAATATCGTTACCGGTAAAGTTATGATAGGGAATGGCGGCAAAAAGGGCGTGAACGGCCTGCTCAAACTGCTCCATATTATGGCGGTTTAATGAGCGTAATATGGAAAGCTGTAGTTGTGAATTCTCCCGCAGAGTGCTGAACAGGGGCAGCAGCACATCGGTAAATGATGAAGAGACTTCAAGATTTGGGAAATCAAGATGATAGAGGCACATCGTCCCCTCTTTTTCTACACCTTTAATGGTAAGATAGCCAGACTGAAAAAGCAGCGTTATCAAATCAATATTTTCCGGGTCAAAGCTGTTAAGGAGCCTCTCTCCTGCGGTAATATTGGTTAATGCAGTAACAGGGAACTGCTTTTCCTTTATCAGCTCGATCAAAAAAGTCGGAGTGCTGGTTTCAAACCAGTAGTTGGAAAAGGTGTTATCATTATCAAAAAACAGCAGGATATCAAAGGGGTTATAGACATTTTCACCAAGAAAGTTATAACCATCATACCATTTTCGAATCTCCTCAAGGGAAACATTATGAAGATAAGCAGAGAAGCTCTCCTCTAGCTCTTTATGGCTATAACCGCAAATGGCACCATACTTGGGCATAAGGCTAATATCTTTAAGATTATTTAACCCGGAAAAGATAGAGACCTTGGCAAAGCGGCTGACCCCGGTAATAAAGGTAAAATGGATATTGGCATCATTATTTTTCAGTGTTTCATAAAATGAATGGAGAATGGTTTTTGCCTTATGTGCCATCGCCGGATTGCTGATATTATTGATAATGGGTTTATCATATTCATCTATCAGCACGACGACCTTGCTCTTATATTTTTCCCTTGTATTTTTGATAAGTTTACTAAAACGGATGGCAACGCTTGCCTTTTCTTCCATTACGCCCAGCTGTTTTTCATTTTCTTCAAGCTGAAAGGCCAGGCTTTCCCGCAGATGCTCTTCGCTATCAAATTCGCCATCTGCCATACAGAGGTTGAT
>PDWI01011540.1_pt1 | contig 12770 bp, 9 predicted proteins | sample 1430891 | NCBI WGS metagenome assembly PDWI01 (sample SAMN01162508, study PRJNA174530) | Oral metagenome, whole genome shotgun sequencing project. | biome: Marine environment; feature: Marine mammal; material: Swab sample of the gingival sulcus; isolation source: swab sample of gingival sulcus... | reverse complement strand
AAAAGGTGGAGACGAGGGAAAACCTGCTGTGCTACAAGAAGACAGCCCTGTAAGGAAGTACTATATGGAACTTGCAACTACTATTGACGAGAGAACTCAAGTGCGAAATGAAATAATACCGCCAACAAAAACCGTTAAAATTACGGAGTAGTGATGATGTTTGGCTTTTGGCTGTTGGCTATTAGCCTTTAGCTGTTGGCTTTATTTTAAGATATTAGGTGTTGGTTTTATTAATGAAGAATGAAGAATTGTTTAGAATGGAAGATAGAAGTTGGAAGTCTTTGCGTCTTCTTAATGTTCAATTCGACTTGGCTCATTGCAACGCTTTGCGGTTAAACTAAATAAGAGGGCAAGCTAACACCTAAAACCCAATACCTAAAACCTTGAAACAAGCCAATAGCCAACCGCCAAAGGCTAAAGGGCTAAAAAAAACATATTAACAGATAATATACAAGCGATGAACAAACAACAATTAATATCTAGAATAAAGGAGAAAAAGTCTTTACTGTGTGTGGGATTGGACACTGACATTAGAAAAATACCAAAATTTCTAATTGAAGAGTATGAAAATCCTATCATCGAATTCAACAGAAGAATAATTAATGCGACCAGTGAATTTGCAGTAGCCTACAAGATAAACACGGCATTTTATGAAGCGGATGGCATAAAAGGTTGGCAAAACCTTGAAGAGACATTCAAAATGATGCCAAAAGATATATTCGTAATTGCTGATGCAAAGAGGGCTGATATAGGCAACACCTCTAAGATGTATGCCAGAGCATTCTTCGAGAATATAAATGCCGATGCAATTACCGTTGCTCCGTATATGGGAGAAGATTCAGTATCACCTTTCTTGGAATATGATAACAAATGGATAATATTGTTGGCATTAACCTCTAATGCAGGTAGTAAAAACTTTCAATACTTGAATGTAGATGCAGAGAATACCACAAAATTATACGAAAGAGTATTAGAGACATCAAGCAAATGGGGCACAGATAAAAATATGATGTACGTGGTTGGTGCGACGCATCCCAAAGACTTCAAACATATCAGAAAAATAGTGCCCAATCACTTTCTTTTAGTGCCGGGAATAGGCGCACAAGGCGGCGATTTACAAGGCGTGTTAGAAAACGGATTGAATAAAGACTACGGACTACTGATAAATTCATCAAGAGGCATAATATACGCATCCGACAAAGAAGATTTTGACGCTGTAGCCGCTGAAAAAGCAAAAGAATTAAGAGATAAAATAGCGAAATTCTTGATGGGATAATGGTTCAAGGGAATAATTATCTTCGTTAAAAACATGGCGAGCCAACAGTTAAATAATTGAAATATTGTAACAAATATAATATGAAAAATTTTAAAATACTAATTTTTACACTTTTAAGCCTTTTATCTATTGTAAAAATATACGGTCAAGATAATAATTATTATAAAGAAAGTGACATTAATTACCTGCATTTTCCGTCTTTCGAGACTCATATCACAAAAGAGAATCTTGACACATACGCATTATATTCTTCCAGTGAATACATGCCTGAAATCTCAATAGAATACGAATCAAAAGTCATAAAGGAAATTACGCGCATTGAAATGGGCGTTTGTTTCTACGTAGATAATAGGCATCATAACGATGGGGTTACAAAATATCTGGAAACAGCTTTTCTATCTAACAATGGAGGGCTTTTTGAAGTATATCACTTTGGTTTTTACATAAAATCAAAGATAAAAGACATAAGCTATACATACGATAAAGAGATAGAAAAATTAACTCTAAATTATACATTTAGCGATGGAACAAAAAAACAATTGCAGTTTGATATAACAATAGGTCAAAGTGGATTGTGCCTAATTGAAAAAATTAAAAAATAAGCTCCCCAATCAAAATCAATTCTGAAACTCATAACATCCCAAATCGGGCTTTGAATCTCTTTGGTTATCATCTATATCTTTGGTTATTTCACCGGTATATTTACCAATATCAATAGCGATTGCCATTGTATCAAGCTTATAATTATACTTGGTTTCATCTATAAAGAGAGGATTTTTGCCAATACCATTCTTACACTCTTCGGTATGGTTGAAAAATTGCGGCTCAGCATTACTGTTCAATAATTCTTCAACTTGCACTATACAATGATCGAAGAAATAATCGAAACCTGAGCTGTTATCTTTATCTACGTTGGAAAGCAACAATTCATCTCTATTTGTACCATAAATAATGGAATTTTGCACAAAAGCCTTAAGCGGATTAAAAGCCGTTTTATGGCAATCAGCATCTAAACATTTATAATTTTTAAGCACCAAGGCATCATCTTTATTATTATTGTAGATAGTGCAATGCTTCAAATTCACATTACCACCATAATCTACAACGACATTGTACCCTCCTATGTCTGCCACCAGACAATTTTCTGCATTAAGAGTAGCATGATTGGCATATATTCCCACAGAACCTATATGCCAAACCTTACAAGATTTTAGAGAAACTTCCGACATAGAATCAAGATACATGCCTATAGTCGCATTTTGTATATTGGTGTGCTCCAACTCAGAACCTACGCTCATTTTATCAAAGAAAATGCCATAATACAGTGCATTGATATCCTCATATTTTTTCTCCAATCGATCAGTCTGAAAAACTACCGGATTATCGACTGTTCCCATAGATATTAATTTGCTTGTAGCGCCGATAACCATAGTCCCGTCATAATAGTAACCTCCGTCAGATTTGGCGATACCTCCGTGTATATGCACCTGCGTCCCCTCCAAAAGTTTTAAAACGCAATCTTCAAAATATACAGTACCGTAAATAACATAAGGCTTGGGATCACCCCAAACGAGTTCTTTATTGTCGCAAGATATTCTCCAAGACTTTCCCTTGCCTTTTCCTGTCACGTAATTGGCATTTTGTCCCCAAGCTTCCAAAACCACTTTCTGGATATTGCCATTGGTCTCAAACACCAAATTATCCTCAATAACAAAGGGACTTACGGATAAAGGATCATCAGGATTAACCTTAGTCTCAGCAAATATATAGACAGAATCTTTTGCGCCAATCTCCAATAAAGACCTTTCCCACCTTTATCGGCTTATCCCTATCATTGTAAACCTTGAAAATTCTAGTTGCAGAACCAACTGTGGTAAAAACAGTATCAAAAGTAATAGTATCTGTTGAAAACCTCAACGTAACGTCATCTCCAAAATCAAACTCCTCTTTGAAACATCCCGTCATGCTGAAAAGTATAACTATACCCATAACCGACACAAACAATAACCAATTTATAATCCTCATCAAATTAAATTTTATACTTTCTAGTAAACGATAAATACTCTCTCTTATTTTGATTTCAGCCAAAATGAGCAATAAAACATACAATTTACAAAAGTGACTCCATCAATAAAATAAAGATAAAAATATCACGTTTTGGTGAGCGTAAACCGTACTTGACGACTATAACAAACTTTAAAGTTATAACATGATGATAACATTTAGGAAAGCATTGATACTGTGGATATTTTTATTGTTAGGAATTAACGTATATTCTCAGTGTGACATAGGAGGATTAGTGGTAAAAAACCTGGAATGTAACGCAAATTCATATTACGAATTTGATCTAAATTTTTCTATTAGTAACGATGGGATAGACTCTTTCGATGTATATTCAAACGACATTTTTTTGAGCAGACACAGTATTTTTGAGCTTCCCGTTCATATTTACAATGATACTTATGTAGATGGCGACACCATTGATATTTTGAAAGTGGTGAATTCAAACGATCCGGATTGCTTTAATGCGACAGAGGTAAACAACCCATGTCCTTGTATTATATTCGATTTCGAATACACAAAATATAATTGCACTGACAGCACTTTCAACGTACTGTTAGACTTCAAACACCTAAGAACTTCCGATTCTTTTCAAATTGGCATGAAAGAACATTATTGGGGAAAATTCAGATATAAAGATCTACCGCTAAAACTGGATAACTTCCACGTTAGAGATACTCTTTACTCCCCTATTGTAGTAGACTTAAAAAATCCGATATTTTGCTCTGACGGCTTCGACTTAAATCCTGATCCATGCCCAAAATGTAAAATGGATAACTTGAAATTACTATCTTACGAATGCGATGAGGACTACAACATCAACATGTATTTAAGTTTTGATTATGAATATAACAGTTCGACGGGATATGATATTTACATACCTGAAATGGATTACCTAAAAAAGTTACAATACACCAATTCAACATCAAATTCAGAACAAATATTTACGGATAGTATCGCTTTAACAGGGCTGGAAATAGCCTGTGAGGATCAAATTCAAATAAAACTGACAGACATTGATAAGAGCGATTGCTCTACCACGATAACCGTAGATTCTTTCTGCTGCGAACCTTGCAAAATCGAAGACTTAAAGGCAGAAAATATAGAATGTACGAGCACAACTACTTTCAGTATGGTCGTTGACTTTGAATTTTCTGAAAATCGCAAAGATTCATTTGATTTATTTATCGGTGGCAATTACAACGGGAAATATAGTGTAAATGACATACCTCTAAAACTGGAAAACCTACCGTTAAACAGCGAGATTAGTGACACTGTAAAGGTTTGTATGGACAATGATAAATGTTGTGAGTCTTTAGAGTTCAATTTTCCTGTATGCGATTATTTCGATTGCCAAATAAATGATATTTCATACAAAATAGAATTTGACACTATCGACAGTTATTGGATTATAATTGATAGTATAAGTACTAAAAATACTTCCGATAGCTTCCAATTGTACAGCAACAGTCAATATATGGGAGAATTTGCATACTCTGAACTTCCTATAAAAACTGATAATTACCTATGTGAAGACGTGATAAACATTGAATTTGTATTAGAAGATACAAAGGCAGGAAATTGTAATTTTTCGTTTAATATCGAAAATATCAAGTGCCCTACAACAGGTATAAAATATGTCGAAAAAAATGCAGATTGGAATATTTACAGCAGCTACGATAGCAAAAAACTCATAGTAAAATTAATAAATACAAATTTTAATGATGAGAAATTGATAATCTATAATTCTATCGGTAACGTCGTAAAGTCTGAAAAGCTTCAAAAAGGTAAGAGCTACGCAGAAATTACTTTACATCCACTAAAAACAGGAGTGTATTTCGCAGCGATATACAACAATAGTAGACCAATTGTATCTAGAAAAATATTTGTAAGGTAATACCATAATAAAAAAGGAATATTTATTCGGATTAGAGTAGAATATCTGTATAGTATAAAAAAAGATCGGCTCGAAAGGTTCTACTCTATTATCAAGCCGATCAGGTTGGTTAAGACTGAGAACTGTCTTAGTTCTATTATCAATTCATCCTCAGGTCTTCGACAGATACACCGGGGTGCTCTGCCTCATTGAACTTAAAAACACTATTTTGAATTTTTTGGTTCAATAAAATCTCATTTATTTTTATATTATTTTTCAAACCGTCTTTATACATAATCGCAATTTCATACGGAAGATAAGATTTACTATCAATTAAAATATTGATTTTTGAAAATTCAGATTCCTTATCAACCGGTTTCAACATCAAAGTATTCAGTACTTTTCCTTTCAATTTTAAATTATCACCAAGCACAAAAACAAAATCGGCACTTTCGTACAAATCTAAAAGAGCTTTAGGCGACACCATTCCGGACTCCTCACTCAAATCATTAATCTCAAGGATATTTTGAGTTCTTTGATAAACTCTTACATCTTTACCGTCACAATAAATAGTCCTATCGCCAAATTCCAAATAATACATATCTCCCTTTTGTTTCAATATGCCGCTTTGCTCATCAGGAATTTGCCCTGCGTATTTGGTACTGAAAGTAAAATCAAAAAACAGTGTTTCTGATTTATTCAGCACTTCCTTTGATTTCGTCAATATGTTTATCGCTTCCTTATCAGAATCTTCTGCCGTCAAATACATGTTGTTTTGAGCAACGACGCCGGTACTGAACGACAGTACAAATACAGAAAATAAAAAATAGTACAGTTTCATAAATTTATATTTTTTGCTAATACTGACGATTTACAAGCGGTATTTGTTTCTACTCCCAATATCTTTTAACACTTTTTAATACTCTTACGCCATTTTTCCCCTCTTGTTGTCCTAGTATTCTCCTTGCTTGAAGTAAGGTTTCTAATCTCTCTTTGGCAAACACCGGTGATTCTTCGTATAAACTCTGTATTTTAACTTCTCCGGTTGCGTGTATAATTTCGCCATTGCCCAAATAAAGAGCCACGTGGGTTATTCTTTCAGAGCCGTCATCTCGCAATTTACCAAAGAATAACAAATCTCCCTTTTGCACCTTTGTCAACCTTTTATCTATCTCAATTTTTTTTCCTACATTAACCTGTTGCGAAGCATCACGCGGCAACAATATTCCATTTATAAAGTAAATCGTCTTGGTAAAACCACTACAGTCCATTCCTTTCACAGAGGTGCCACCCCACAAATAAGGGATACCCATCATTTGCTTGGCATTCTTGATAACATCTTCAACCGTAGAAACCGATGATTCACTAAAAAAGTTATCGATTTTTTGTGCGCTGTTAGATGGGATATACCCTACTCTACCATCAGGAAATTGAACCTTAAAAAAATCATCTTTTTGTTCTGACAACTTCAAAATACTCCCCAAAACCATATCAGACACTACTTCTGATTTTTCTAAATTAGGCTTATCATAGACCATTCCAAAAATATCGGTGAATATTATCTTCTCAGAACGCTGCCAAGCCTCTTTTTGGTTTTTATCCAACAAAATCACACCTGCACTATCCACCCAACCGAGATAACCATCAGGCGTTTGTATATAAAGCCAATCACCTTTGGATTTATATACCAAAACAGGAGTCCCCAAGAGTGCCTGTGTAGAAAGCTCCGAAGAGTGCTTGGGCTTAGACCTTATATTGCTAACAGAAAGCCTCACCACTGCAAAGTTTTTTTCCTTGAATTTCGGTGAGGGCAACACTTGAATTTCATCAACTACTTCACCGTAGATACCGGTGATATTCTTCAATAATTCACTCTTTGCCTTTGGTAGATTAGTCTCGCCTGATAAAGTTATTTTGCCTCTTACGCTTTCTACTTTCACATTGAATATAGCGACCCTGGAATCAGGAGCGAACTTCTTTTTGACCTCCAAAATACCACGATTAATATCCTCTAATTCACCTTTGTAAGAATCACAAGACGTGAATCCCCACAAAATGAAGAAAAACAAAAAGGCATATACTTTTGATGTAACTTTAGGCATAAACAATTACTTTAATCTACTGACCTTCCTCTACTTTTATTATCTTATCCATAATCTCCCCCAACTTTTTAGTCGGAATTTGTTTTATGAGTATCTCTTTATCCTTATCCAAAATAAACACCGTAGGCGTAGAACGCACATTATAAGCGGAGTGCATTGATGATAAATTTTTGGAATCTGCAAGATTGTGATATAGCACTTCCATTCCCATTTTTTTCACACCATCCCAACATTTCTTGGTTTTCTTACCCAGTTTTGTACATATACCTATCACTTTTACCCCCTTATCTTTATACTCATTGGCAAATTTTACCAAATGAGGCATAGAATTACGGCAATGGGAGCAATCGGGTTTCCAAAAATACAGCACCAAATATTTTGATTCTATATCGTGGATTTTTACCGGAGTATTATCTTGTTTGTACAATGTTATATTGGGAGCAATCTTGCCAATCAACACATCTTCCAGCCTAATGGCATTATCCAAAATCCTAATAAGAGTTTTTTCATCAACCCAAGGCGTTTTACCCTTTCCATAATACTCTTTTGCCATATGAACATAGACGGCATCCATACCTATTATATTGGATTGACCGTATTTATTCAAAAAATGAGCTACATAGTATTTCCATATCTCACTTTTTTCATCCATCATACCCAAAACACGATCTATTGACACGTTTATGCTATCAGGATAAGGAGGAGTTAAATTATCCATATAGTTGACAATCTTATTGTGAATATCAGGGGTAAAAAGTAGTGCATCATTTTCAAAGTCGATATTATCGAAATAATGTTTTTTGTAATAACGATAGCGCTTCATCTTTACAGTATCTTCTTGTCCTGTAAATTCAGGAACTTTTATATCCCTGTTCATCTTTATAAGCATAGTGGTTATCAAATGGGGATAATTCTTAATAATTTTTTCCTGATACTCATTGACTTGATCGTCAAGTTTACCTATTTCTTCAGAAATTTCAGCTTTTTTCTCCTCTGTAATTTCTTTATTTTCCTTTTCTTTTCCTAAATCCCTTGCCTCCTTATTTTTACCTCCGATATATTCGAGGTAATCAAAAAATACTTTATTGTCCTTAGAACCTTTAGCTTTTACTTTTTGAAGTTCATCAATGGAGGCTACTAACTTAAATTCTTGGTCTTCGGGATTGATAATAAACTGAAAGTAATCATTTGAGGGGTATACTATTCCCAAATAAACTCCGGCATCAACCAAAGAGTCTTCCTTAAAATTGAAAACTCCGGGTTTTACAGCATATAATGTATCTTTAATCAATTGATTATCTCCATAAAAATAAGCAAGCAGCAATGTATCATTATCATAACCTGATATTTCAATATCGATATTACATTTTTGGGCATTTCCCCAAAAACCAACGAATATGAACAATGCGATAAAAAATCTTTTCATAAATTCCTAGTTTTTCAATTTAACAAGCGCGCAAAGTTAATATTTTATACGCTAACAGATTTAAATATAATTAACAAAAAAAACCGACAAAATACATTGTCGGCTTTTTTATTAAAAAACACACGTTTTATTTTACTTACCCGGTACCAAATTAAACTCTACTCTTCTATTCAAAGCTCTACCATTTAATGTACTATTATCCGCAATAGGTCTAGACTCTCCATATCCAACATAACTCATTCTATTCTCACCTATACCTTGAGCAGTCAAGTAATCGTAGCAAGCTCTTGCTCTGTCGGAAGAAAGTCTTTGATTTTTAGAAGCAGCACCTGTATTATCAGTATGACCACTGATCATAAGATTGTAATCAGGATATTTTCTCATAATCTCCACAACCTGATTTAGTATTCTATAAGAAACAGGCTTTAGTGTAGATTTGCCAAGATCGAATTGTACCGCTCTCATCGCCACATCCAAAACCCTTTTATCTTCCACCGCTATCTTAGGACACCCCTTATTTTCAACAGGACCCGCCATTGTTGGACACCTATCATTAAAATCATCAAGACCGTCACCATCAGTATCAGGACATCCACTGTATATGCTCAACCCCGGCTTATCAGGACATTTATCAAAGTAATTAGGAACGCCATCATTGTCAGAATCAGGACAGCCGTCAGCTTTCAATGATCCTGCTTGTGCCGGGCATTTATCCAATCTGTCTATAACACCATCACCATCAGTATCTTTATTTTTCTCATCAGCCGGACAACCGTTATTGGCAGGAGAACCACTCAAGTCAGGACACTTATCCTCAAAATCCGGCACGCCGTCATTATCTCTGTCGGGACATCCACTTGCACTTGGAGCACCGGCTTGGTCAGGACATCTATCTACACTATCCATCACACCGTCATTATCCCTATCTTTACCCGTGGTTTTTTCAGGACAACCGTTATTGGCTTTTGTACCTTTCATATTTGGACATTCATCCATATAATCAGAGATGCCATCACCATCAGTATCAGGACAGCCTTTCATTTCCTCAAGTCCTTTCTCATCAGGACAAGCATCTTTATAATCAGGGACACCATCACCATCACTATCAGGGCAACCATTCAACTCGGGAGGACCTGCAACCTGTGGACACAAATCCATATCATCTCTAACACCATCATTATCACTATCAAGGAATTCAACCTCTTTGTCATCCTCTTCATCTGCTTTCCCAAAGTTATATATAAAACCTAGACCATGATGAAGCGTATTTTTGCCCAATATCAGACTAAACCTATACTCGGATTGTATATTGACGTATAATCTATCGTGTACTCTAAAATTAAGCCCTAACCCAACAGGAATCATAAAATCATTTTTACCTCTCAATTCTTTCTCAAAGCCACCACCCGCCATTAGATATGGCACGAAATTAGCCTTTGGCTTGTTCAAAAATAAAAGTTGGAATATTGCATCTGCTCCTAATATAGTCTTATTAGTTCCGGTTATAGAATCATTATATACTCCAAACTTACCGGGTATATACAAATTTACATTTCCGGCAAGTCTTTTTGAAACACCAACCTCAAAACCATGTCTATAGTCTTTAAAAGCAGTTATCTCGCCCCCATTTTGGGATCTATAATCTAAAAATAACTTTTTAAAAGTAATTCCCGAAGAATAACTTGCAACTTGGGCAGTCATTGTTCCGGCTATCAAGATTATGGCAAATACATTTACTATCCTCTTCATTGTTAAATATTTAATCTACTAATTATATTTAATATATATATCGAAATTTATAACGCTATAATTGTCTCAAAAAAATCGAAAAACACCGATTTCGAATCACAAAACAACTATCACTCTATATTTCAACAACATAAATAAAAGACAAAATTATAATATATTTTTTAATCTACCACATTTTTTATAAAAAATATTAACCTCCGACTCTTAAAAATGTTACTTTGGGTTGCAAATAGATACTTAAACCATGAAAAATATCAACTTTTTCTAACAAGTTCAAACTCATCCCCAATATCATGATGATTATTTTTTTTGTCATTACGCTTCAATATTGGTGATTTTTTTGTATCTTTAGCACTTGATAAGTGGATTGGAACCTTTTTAATTGTTAATCGTCCATAGTTTGGGGTCTCTTAATACTTATTCAAAGGTTTTTGAAAGTTAAAATAAAAAAATAATGCGTAGAGCAGACGTTGAATAATGGAGTAATTCTTTTATTAAAACATTGAAAACCAACAAAAAAGGCTAACAGCTAATCTTAATTTAGAAAAGGGCTAAAAGCAAAAAAAATAGACAGATGAAAAAACTGAATATTCTCAATTATCTGTTTGTAATACTTGCCTCTACCGGATTGGGTGGGCAAATATCCTCTATTGAAATCAGTGGAACAAAATCCAATAATTTGGGAAGCATAACAAATGGATTTACCGACATTAATGCAGCCTACACAAATCAAGCAGGAATTGCTTTTTTGAAAACCACGTGCATCAACATATCCTACGAAAACAGATTTCTGACAGACTTGAACACTATGGGATTTGCCATAGCTAGACCGTTCAAAAAACAGGGAGCCTTTGGACTTACCATAAAGAAATTTGGCATTCAGGAGTTCAATGAGATTCAAGTCGGAGGCTCTTATGCCAGAAAAATAAATAAGGACATTGCCATAGGTTTACAAATAAATTTTTTCAACTTATCAATAGAAGGGTATGGCAATAAGTCTTCGGCAAGCTTTGAAACCGGCGTATTGTACAACATTTCAAAAAAGCTAATTGTAGGCTGCCATATAAAAAATCCCTTTCCCATAAAATTTTTAGAATCTGTAGAACTACCTACTGTTATTTCCTTGGGATTAAAATACAAAATATCTTCAATACTAAACATATACGCAGAGGTTGAAAAAAACATACAAAAAACAACATTGATAAAATCAGGAATGGAATACTCCCCTCTCAAAAGCTTTTCGCTATCTCTCGGAATGAGATACGACCTGGAACAATATGCAAATTATAGCTTTGGAATAGCTTATTCAATAAAGGAAAAAATAAAAATAGAACTCGGAACTATCTACGATTTAACACTGGGGTTAAGTCCCAATATATCTGTAAATTATATCTTTTAGAACCCCTTGACTCCTTATTCAAAGGTTTCTTTAACTTTTTCTAAAAAAAATCATCCATTCCTCGCAGCATTTTTATCGTTTTATTTATCTTTATATTGTGGAATTATTGATTGTCTGTGTGTGTTTTGATAACGATAAATAAATCAGCCATGAAAACTTACAAATTCCTACGTTATTTCGCAATAATTTTGTTCTATCTCAGTATTAGCTGTACGCTTAGCGCACAGGAGAGTTATATCATAGATAAGCATTATATAGATGCAGATTCTTCTTTATATAATATTGATATATACAAATGTGATATAATGCTTGATGTGGATAGTACTTTTTGGGAAACAGCCAACGATAATTTAGTGGCAAGTATCAGTTTAGATAAATTTAAATTCTATATTGATACCGTGAGAATTGAAGGATTTGAGTTTTCAGCCGATAAGACTCAGATTTATTTTGCTGATATTTTTGGATATTTATTTAGATATACCATAGCAGAAGACAGATTAGATTTTTTAACAGACCTGATCCCTAATAGCATACAAAATGAGTCTGCTGAGTTGTGGGCCTTGGTGTGGGAAAATGATTCTACTTTATATTTTGGAGGTAGAACATTTGGGAGATATAATATAAATACAGGAGAATTTGAAAATATTTTCACTGTAAGTGGTGGTGAACATTTTGATATCATCACAAGTGGTATTGTTGAGCATAAGGATAGATTTATATATACGTCGGCAGATGAAACTTTGATGGAATTAGATTTAGATAATCCTGAAAATAGTAAAACACTGAATTATGACTTTAGTTTCAAAGATTTTTTATTACCTAAATTAATATCATATCAATACGATTGTGATTCTATTGGTCTATATGTAGAAAATTGGTTC
>PDWI01007845.1_pt1 | contig 12770 bp, 12 predicted proteins | sample 1430891 | NCBI WGS metagenome assembly PDWI01 (sample SAMN01162508, study PRJNA174530) | Oral metagenome, whole genome shotgun sequencing project. | biome: Marine environment; feature: Marine mammal; material: Swab sample of the gingival sulcus; isolation source: swab sample of gingival sulcus... | reverse complement strand
TAATAATATAGAAATAATAAAAGCAAACTCAACTGAAAAAATAGAAGCTAAAAGATTTAGTAAACATAATATGGATTTTTTCAAATACAATATGAAAGCTGTAAAAACAAATGAATTAGTATCTCCTATCATGGAAATACTAGGTTCGCTAGCTTTTGCAACAGTTATCATAGTGGGAGGAGAAAAAGTAATTTCAGAGGAGATGACAACAGGAGTTTTTTCTTCTTTTATAGCTTCTTTATTTATGCTTTATACTCCTGTAAAAAGATTGTCAGGTTTATATAACAAGATGCAAGATGCAGTTGCTGCAAATGAAAGAATAAATTATATGTTTTCTCAAAAAGCATATATTTATTCAGGAAATAAAAAATTTCCTGCAAAAGTTGAAAAAATAAGCTTTAAAGATGTAGTTTTAAAATATGATGATTTCACTGCTTTAAAAAATATAAATCTTCAAGGTTCTTTAGGTGAGAAGATAGCTTTAGTAGGAGATAGTGGAGGAGGAAAATCCTCACTAATAAATCTTATCATAAGATTTTATGATGTAAATGAAGGACAAGTTTTAATAAATGAAACAAATATTAAAGATTTTTCACTAAAAAGCCTAAGAGAAAAGATATCTATAGTAACACAAAGAGTTTATATGTTCAATGATACTATAGCAAATAATATAGCCTATGGTTATGAAGTAGATGAACAAAAAGTTATAAAAGTTTTAAAACAAGCCCATGCTTATGATTTTGTTTCAAAAATGCCACAAGGAATACATACAATTCTTGATGAATTTGGTACAAACTTAAGTGGAGGTCAAAGACAAAGAATAGCAATAGCAAGAGCTTTATATAAAGAACCAAAGATACTAATCTTAGATGAAGCAACCTCAGCACTTGATAATAAAAGTGAATCAATCATAAGTAATGTAATAGATGAAATAAGCCAAGATAAAATTACATTTATAATAGCCCATAGACTAAGTACCATAAAAAGTGCTAGTAAAATAGCAGTATTTAAAGAAGGGCAAATAGTTAGTATAGATACAGAAGAAAAGCTACTTAAAAACTGTGAAGAATATCAAAGACTACATAACTTATCAACTATATAAATCTTAATATAGTTGATAAAAAACAAAGCATTAAAACTAATCTTAATATTTTTTAGATAAAATATCTAAATTAAAAAAAGGATAATCTTGCTAAACTATAATAATCTAAAAAAAGTGTTATTTCAATTTCAACCAGAAACTGCTCACAATATAGCAGAATGTACATTGAAATTATTAGGAGAAATAACTCCAATAAAAGAAAGTTTTGAAAAAAAGAATTTTATAAATGATAAACAATTAAGTCAAGAAATCTTTGGAATACAATTTCAAAATCCTATTGGACTAGCTGCAGGTTTTGATAAAAATGCTTCTATGATAAAATCTATGAAAGCTTTAGGCTTTGGATGTACAGAAATAGGTACAATAACACCAAGACCACAAGATGGAAATCCAAAACCAAGAATGTTTAGATATCCTGCTTATAAATCAGTACAAAATGCTATGGGATTTAACAATAAAGGTTCCCATAAAGTTTTAAAAAATCTAAAAAAGATAGAAAACTTTGATATTCCTTTAGGAATAAACATAGGAAAAAATAAAACAACACCAGAAGAATACGCACTAAGTGATTATAAAATGCTTATTAGAAAATTTGAAGATATTGCTGATTATTTAGTCATAAATATATCAAGTCCAAATACTCCAAATTTAAGAGATTTACAAAATGAAAAGTTTATTAGTGAACTATTTACTATGGCAAAAACTTTGACAAATAAACCAATCTTATTAAAAATAGCTCCAGATATGGAAGTGCAAACTGCTATTGATTTATGTAAGTGTGCAGTAGAAAATGGTGCTAGTGGTATAATAGCTACAAATACGACTATTGACTATAATTTAGTTCCAAATTGTCAAGATTTTGGAGGATTATCTGGAGAATGTTTAAAAGAAAAATCTTATAATCTTTTCAAAGAAATTGCAAAAGAATTATTTGGAAAAACTATCTTGATAAGTGTTGGAGGAATATCTGATGCAAAAGAAGCATACAAAAGAATAAAGGCAGGTGCATCACTAGTACAAATATATACAGGTTTTATTTATGAAGGCCCTTCCATGGCAAAAAAAATAAATAAAGAGTTATTGGAACTTATGAAAAATGATGGATATGAAAATATCGCACAAGCAATAGGTACAGATTTAAAAAATAATTAAATGAAAAAATACATACTTTTATATTTTATTATATTTATAGGGGAATTAATGAGTAGTAGTCTACCAAAATATTATACAAAGACTTTGGAAAATGGTTTGCAAATAGTTGCAATCCCGATGAAAAATGATTCAAATGTTATCTCAACAAATGTTGTTTACAAAGTGGGAAGTAGAAATGAAGTGATGGGGAAAAGTGGAATAGCTCATATGCTAGAACACTTAAACTTTAAATCTACAAAAAACTTAAAAGCTGGAGAGTTTGATGAAATAGTCAAAGGTTTTGGAGGCGTAAACAATGCCTCAACATCTTTTGACTATACACAATACTATATAAAATCATCTTCAAAAAATATGGAAAAATCTTTAGAACTTTTTGCAGAACTTATGCAAAACTTAAACTTAAAAGATGAAGAATTCCAACCAGAACGTGATGTAGTAGCAGAAGAAAGACGTTGGAGAACTGACAATAGTCCTATGGGATATATGCAGTTTAGATTATTTAACAATGCTTACATATATCATCCATATCATTGGACTCCAATAGGTTTTATGTCTGATATAAAAAACTGGACTATAAATGATATAAAAGATTTTCATAGTACTTACTATCAGCCTAAAAATGCTGTTATTATAGTTGCTGGTGATATTGATGAGAAAGATGTTTTTGCCCTTTCTACAAAATATTTTAAAAATATAAAAAATACAAGAAAAATAGAAGATAAAATTCATACAATAGAACCAAAACAAGATGGAGCAAAAAGAGTCTTCATACATAAAAACTCAGAAGTTCAGATGTTAACAATCGCTTTTCATATACCTAACTTTGAACATAAAGATCAAGTAGCACTTTCTGCACTTAGCGAACTTTTAAGTTCTGGTAAAAGTTCAATTCTTCAAAAAAAACTTGTAGATGAAAAAAGAATGGTAAATTCAATATATGCTTATAATTTAGAATTAAAAGATGCAGGATTGTTCCTATTTTCAGCTGTTGCAAATCAAGGCATAAAAGCTACAGATATAGAAAAAGAAATATTAAAAATCATCAAAGATATCAAAAAAGGTGAATTTACAAAAAAAGATATCGAAAAAATCAAAATCAACACAAAAGCTGACTTTATTTTTTCACTTGAAAACTCATCTTCAGTAGCTTCTTTGTTTGGTTCATATTTTGCAAGGGACAATATAAAACCACTTCTAAGTTATGAGGAAGAAATTGATAAGATTAAAAAAGAAGATATAACAAAAGTTGCAAAAAAATATCTAAATAAAAAAAATTCAGTAACAGTAATTTTAAAAAAATAAATAAGTAAGGAAATATAATATCATGGAAATTATAACAGGAGCTATGACAGCTTTAATCACACCATTTAAAAATGGAAAAGTAGATTTAGAAAAATATGAAAGTTTAATAAAAAGACAAATAAAACAAGGAATTGATGCAGTAGTTCCAGTTGGAACAACAGGTGAAAGTGCAACCTTATCACATAAAGAACATAAAGAATGTATAGAAGTGGCAGTAAGTGCTTGTAAAAATTCACATGTAAAAGTAATAGCAGGAGCAGGTTCAAATGCAACTCATGAAGCTTGTGATATAGCACAACATGCTCAAAGTGTAGGTGCAGATGGCTTACTTTCAGTTACGCCATACTACAACAAACCAACACAAGAAGGTTTATACCAACACTATAAAGCAATAGCAAATTCTGTAGATATTCCATTTATGCTTTATAATGTTCCAGGACGAACAGGAGTTGATTTAGAGGCAGATACAGTTATCAGACTTTTCGATGATGTAAAAAACATCTATGCAGTAAAAGAAGCAACAGGAAGCTTGGAGCGAGCAATAGAACTATTATCAAAAAGAAATGATTTAGTAGTTGTTTCAGGAGATGATTCTATAGATTTTCCAATGCTTGCAAGTGGTGCAAAAGGAATAATCTCTGTAACTTCAAACATACTACCAAATTTAAAAGCAAAAATGGTACATTCTGTACTAGAAAAAGATTTTAATACGGCAAGAAAAATACATGAAGATTTATATGAGATGAACAAAGTATTATTTTGTGAAAGTAATCCAATACCAATAAAAGCTATTATGTATCTTGCTGGTTTACTTGATACTTTGGAATATAGACTTCCATTAACTGCTCCATCAAAAGAAACGATGAAAATTTTAGAAAAAACTTTAGAAAAATACGAGGTGATAAAATAATGAATGAACAAATGAAAGGTAAAACTCTAGTAATATCTGGAGGAACTAAAGGAATCGGAAAAGAATGTGTTTATAAATTTGCAAGCAATGGTGTAAATGTAGCTTTTACTTACAATTCAAATGAACAAGTGGCTCTTGATATTTGTAAAGATATAGAAGAAAAGTTTGGAGTAAAATGCAAAGCATATCCTTTTAATATCCTTGAACCTGAAAAATATAAAGAATTATTTTTAGAAATAGACAAAGACTTTGATAGAGTTGATTTTTTCATATCAAATGCTATGATTTATGGAAGAGCAGTTGTAGGTGGATATGGTAAGTTTATGAGATTAAAACCTAGAGGATTAAACAATATCTATACTGCAACTGTAAATGCTTTCGTATGTGGTGCTCAACAAGCAGCAAAAAGAATGGAAAAAATAGGTGGTGGGTCAATCATCTCTTTAAGTAGTACTGGAAATTTAGTTTATATTGAAAACTATTCAGGGCATGGAACAAATAAAGCAGCAGTTGAAGCGATGGTAAGATATGCAGCAACTGAACTTGGGTCTATGGGTATTAGAGTAAATGCAGTTTCAGGAGGTCCAATAGACACTGATGCACTAAAAGCATTTACAAATTATGAAGAAGTAAAAGCAAAAACAGCTGAACTTTCACCACTAAATAGAATGGGTCAACCAGAAGATTTAGCACAATCATGTTACTTCTTATGTACACCTGATGCTTCTTGGGTAACAGGACATACTTTAATAGTAGATGGTGGAACAACTTTTAGATAAAATTGCTAAAAAGTAAGGGAAATATGAAAAAACTAAGATTAAAAAGACTAGAACTAAGAGAAAAACTGAGATTAAGAAAAAAATTAAATTTACCAAATATACTAGCACTATTTAGGATAGCCTTAGCTCCTTTGATGTTATGGTTTTTAATAGATAGGAATAATAGTATATTTTCAACTTGGGATCCTTCTTGGTTGGATTATTTTGCAGGTTTGATTTTCGTCATAGCTTCAGTTACAGACTTTTTTGATGGTTTTATAGCAAGGTCTTGGAATCAGATGACAAAGCTAGGTGGTATTTTAGACCCCCTTGCTGATAAAATGCTAATGCTTGCGGGATTTTTAGGACTTATGGTAATAAATAGAGCAAATGCTTGGGCAGTTTTTTTAATACTATCAAGGGAATTTTTTATCACGGGACTAAGAGTTGTAGCAGTAGGTGAGAACAAAAATGTTTCATCTTCTATGGCAGGAAAAGTTAAAACTGTTTTACAAATGATTGCAATAGGATTTTTGATAATGAATTGGCCATATGCTACTGCCTTACTTTGGCTTGCTGTTGCACTTACATTATATTCAGGGTATGAATATACTAGAGATTATTTTAAAATATAGATAAATTATTTATTGGAGCAATTTTTTGGGTACTATTACTTTTTTACTTGTACTTTCTTTTTTAGTTTTTTTTCACGAATTGGGACATTTTCTAGCTGCTAGATTTTTTGGAGTTAAAGTATATGTTTTTTCAATAGGTTTTGGAAAAAGAATATATTCTAAGTATTGGGCAGGTACAACTTGGCAATTTGCACTTATACCACTTGGTGGTTATGTAAAAATGAAAGGACAAGATGATACAAAACCAACACTAGCTGAAGAAGGAGATGATTCTTATAACACTAAAAAACCATGGCAAAGAATCATCATACTTTTTGCAGGTCCCTTTGCAAACTTTATATTAGCTGCTATTTTATACTTTGCTATTGCATTAATGGGTGCTAGTGCCTTAGCTCCTAAGATAGGAAAAGTTTTAGATAATTCACCAGCAGCAAAAGCTGGACTTTTGAAAAATGATGAAATCATAAAGATAAACAACACTCCTATAAGAATATGGGATGATATAGGTAAAACTATCATAAATACACAAGGTGCTTTAAAATTTTATATAAAAAGAGATGGTAAAATCTTAGCAAAAACCATAAGCCCACAAATCTCCGATGCTCAAAATATGTTTAAAGAAAAGATAAAAAAAAGAATGATAGGGATTTCTCCTAAGCCAGAGTTTATAAAACTTGATTTAACTTTTTCTGAAGCTTTAGTATTTGCCTATGAAAAAACTGTTTTTGCATCAACTGCTATTTTCCAAGGAGTTCAAAAACTAATACAAGGAATTATTCCAAGTAGTGAGATAGGTGGAGTTATAAGTATAGGAAAAGTTATATCAGATGCAAGCCAATCTAGTATCATAGCACTTTTAGGTATAACTGCCCTAATATCTGTAAACTTAGGAGTATTAAATCTTCTTCCAATACCGGCTTTGGATGGTGGACATATTATGTTTAATCTTTATGAGATGATTACAAGAAGAAAACCTAGTGATAAGGTGTTTATGTTTCTTACCCTTCTTGGTTGGTTTATATTGGGAAGTTTGATGATATTGGGTATTTACAACGATATAAATAAAATATTTTTTAAAGGTTAAATATAATGGATAAAAGAACAGCAATTAAAAATTTAGATAATATTATCACAAAAGTTGAAGCGGCAAGACTTAGAATATCAGAACATCACATAGTAAAAATAATAGCTATTTCTAAGTATTCTCAGGCAAAAGATGTGGAAACTTTATACCATGCAGGTCAAAGAGCCTATGGGGAAAATAAAGTTCAAGATTTAAGAGCAAAATCTCAAGAATTAGAAGATTTACCGCTAGAATGGCACTTTGTAGGAAGATTACAAAAAAATAAGATAAATAATCTAATAGACTTAAATCCTTCACTAGTTCAATCTTTAGATAGCTTGGATTTAGCAGAAGAATTAAATAAAAAATTAGAAGCTAAAAAGAAAAAGCTAAATTGTTTACTACAAATCAACTCAGCTTATGAGGAATCAAAAGCAGGAGTTAATCCAAAAGAAGCAGTGAAAATTTATAAACATATTCAAGACAATTATCCAAATATAAGATTGAAAGGTGTTATGAGTATAGGCGCACATAGTGAAGATGAAAAACTTATAGAAGAGTCTTTTAAAACTACTAAAAAAATATTTGATGAGTTAAAGTCCTTAGGAGCAAAATACTGCTCTATGGGAATGAGTGGCGACTTTGAACTTGCTATTGCTTGTGGGTCTAATATGATAAGAGTTGGTTCAAGTTTATTTAAAACTAAGTAAACAATGGTGCGACCGATGGGATTTGAACCCATACACCCGAAAGCACTACCCCCTCAAGATAGCGTGTCTACCAATTCCACCACGGTCGCATTTTTTTAAGATTGAAATCTTACAATTTTAAGATATAAAATCAGCTTAAAACTTAAATATTTTTTCATTTTATTGATACAAACAACCAAAGAGCTATCTTATTTCCAATACCAACTTCTATATCATCACTTACCACATAAGATTTTTTATCTTTATTTTAGAAAAACCTTTATTTCTTCTAGCAACTTCAAATGTATATTTTTCCATAATTTCGCTGAAAAATATGCAAAGTTGAGAATAAGTAGTTTCAATAGTTTAATTCTCGTACTTACTACTTACACTCTTTGTGAAAAATTCATTTAGTCCATCTATTACAAAAATTAAAATATCCTTCAACTCCATGATTTTTTAATTCATTTAGAAATGCAAGCCAATACTTTGAAATTTTATTTTTAGATTTATACAGTTATTTTTATACTACCTACACCTACTTACCTAAACAAAATTCTCCAAACATTACATCTAACATCTCGTCGTTTTCATAAGGTCTTGTGATTTCTGAGATATTCTCTAATGATTCAGTTATATAATGAGCGAAGAACTCTAACTCTCCACTTTGTAAAGGACGTAAAGAATTATTTATATTTTCTAAAGTATTTCTTACTGAAGATATTTGTCTTTTTGAAATTAAAGTCATTTCATCACCGAAGGTGTTATTATCAAGTATAGTTTCTATTTTTTGTATCAATGGAGATATATCTTCTTTTGTAGATATCTCAATATGATTAGATATAAGACTTTTATCAAATTTATTCTCTAAATCTGATTTATTTAAAACTTTTATTATCTCTTTATTTTTATTATCTTCTAACAAAGAGATAATTTTTTCATCTTCTTTATCATTTGCTTTACTATTATCAAATAAAGCTATAACTATATCTGCCTCATTTACCGCTTGGATTGACTTCTCAATACCTATTTTCTCAATAGTATCATCTGCATTTCGTATACCTGCAGTATCAACTATCTTGATGATATGAGTACCTATCTTTACACTTTCTTCGATAGTATCTCTAGTAGTTCCTGCAATATCGCTGATGATGGCTCTATCATAGTTTAAAAGTTTATTTAACAATGATGATTTACCAACATTTGGTTTACCAATAATTGCTATTTTAAAACCTTCTATCATACCTTCTCTTCTCAAACTCGCTTCCAAGGTATTTTTTAGTTTTACTTGTATTTTTTCTATTTTATTTTGAATTTGTTCGTATATATCACTAGGTAAATCATCTTCAGCATAATCAATAGACACTTCAGTATAAGCCAACATAAAAAGTAAATCTTCTCTTATATCCTCTACAAAGCTACTTAACTCACCTTTTAATTGCCTAGCAAGTAATTTTACAGCATCTTCACTTCTAGCTTCAATTATCTTTGATATTGCCTCAGCTTTTGATAAATCTATTTTTCCATTTAAAAAAGCTCTTTTCGAAAATTCTCCAGGATTTGCAAGTCTTGCACCATATTTTAAAACTTCACCTACTATCATATTAGCAATAGCTATTCCACCATGGCATTGAAATTCTACTACATCTTCTCCTGTAAAAGAAAATGGTGCTTTAAAGTATAAAACTAAAGCTTCATCTATAAGTTCATCATTGCTATCATATAAACTTGATAAAGAAGCAAATCTAGGCTTGAAAGTATCTTTTTTTGAGATTTTTGTAGCAATTTCAAGGGCTCTCACCCCTGAAACTCGTACTATGGAAATAGAACCTATTCCATTTGCAGTTGCAATAGCAACTATTGTTGTATTATCTAGTAGCAAATTATTCTTCTCTTTTTCTATACTCATTTACAAGTACATATCTATCGCCTTTTATATTTGTTTTAACAGCGACATATTTATCAGGAAACTCTTCTCTCAATCTTTTTAAAGCGATATGAACCAATATACCATCTAAAGGTTTTGTCTTAAGATATCCTTTTTCTCTTACAACTTCAATCAAAGGGTCTAAATAAGTATGGATTGATTTTTCTTGATTTTTTAAAAACTCTGCTACTTCAAGTCTTAACATCAAACCATATTTTTCATTTATCCAGTTAAATAAGACATAAGATAAAGCTTTATATCTATATCCTTCTTTACCTATTAATAGTGCTGAATCCTCTCCATTAAATTCTATATAAACTGTTTGTTCATCATAGTATTCAACTTTGATGCTATCAAGAATATAACAAGAGTCATCAAATAAAAGGTGTAAACCTTCTTTTATCTCTGAGATGATTTCATCTTTATCTTTTTTTATGATGATATTAGAAATTTGATTTTTATTTTTATCTTCATTGTAGAAGTTATTGAAGATTTTTTCTTTTGATTCAACTTTTGGAACTACAACTTTTCTTTCTTCTTTTTTTTCTTCTTTTTTGTGAGTTCTTTTTTCGTTTGCTTCTATTTTACTAGATACATCTTCTATCTTTATATTTTTCTTTATAAATCTATTTTTTCTAGATGTTTTTTTATCATGATGTTTATGATGTTTTTTTAATTTTGCTTGAATAATAGCATTTTTTTTACCGAAGCCCAAAAAACCCTTACTAGGTTGTTGGATAACTTCGATTTCCAAATCAGTAATAGAACAAGCAAAATCGCTTGTTGCTAACTCATATACTTCCTCTAAATTTTCTGCTTCAAATTTTTTCATTTTTATTTCCTTATTTTTTTAAGGCTTTCTGTCTTTCAAACAATTTATTAATATAGTATTGTTGACAAATAGTAAATACATTATTCACAAACCAATACAATGTAAGTCCAGCTGGGAACCATAAAAAGAAGAAAGTAAATATCACAGGTAATAACTGGAATATTTTCTTTTGCATCTCATCTTGCATTGTATTTGGAGTAAGTTTTTGTTGTACAAACATTGAAATACCCATTAAAACTGGCAATACAAAATATGGATCCATCTCTGCTAAGTCATGTATCCATAAAATCCATTCTGCTCCTTTTAATTCAATAGCATTTAGTAAAACTCTATATATTGCAAAGAACACAGGAATTTGTAAAATCAATGGTAAACAACCACCCATAGGATTTGCACCGTGTTTTTTGTATAATTCCATCATATGCATAGATTGTTTTTGTTTATCATCTTTATATTTAGTTTGGATTTCTTTCATCTTAGGAGCTAAATCTTTTAGCTTTTGCATAGAAACCATACCTTTATAAGATAAAGGATATAAAACAAGTTTTATCAAGATAGTTAAGATAACTATACTCCAACCCCAGTTTCCAATATAAGATTGAATAAACTGTAAGAATAAAAACATAGGTTTAGCAATAAATGTAAAGAAACCATATTCTATAACATCTGTTAATTCTGGATTTAAAGCTTTTAAATCTTTAAAGTTTTTAGGTCCCATATACCCAGAAAAAGAGATATTATCCCCTGCATGTATAAATGCTTCTGGATTATTTTCACTACTTGGCATAACAGATAAAGATAAATGATTTTTAAAGTCATAAATAACAGTAGCATAATATCTATCAAAATTTGATACGAATTGAATACCTGTATAATTTTTATTTTTATCACATTCTCCATCTTCTGTAAAATCCATAACACCATCATTTAATTTTAAATACATTCCATGGTCAGCATACATATCTGCTAATACATTTGGTCTTGCTCCATTTGTAATAAAGAATTTTTTAGAATTACTTGCACTTACTTTTAAATCATAATGTCCATCAGGATAAAACTTGAAATTTTTAGTAAGAACTGTTTCTCCTAAATCTTGCGTTAAAAGTAAATCTTGAACACTAGAACTTGCATCAACTTCACTTTTATTTGTTTGCATTTGTACTTTAAATGCTTTTTCATTGATATTTGTATCTGCAAATCTAACTTCTAAAGGTCTTAATTGATTTGAATCAAAAAGTTTGATTTGTTTTCCCTCATCATTTTTATACTTTTTTTCTTCTAAAGTTACTTGAGCTATTCTACCTTTATTATCAATTTCGATGATATTTTTATCAGTTTTTACTCTAACTAAAATCTCATTTTTATTGATAGCTTTTGAAAGTACTTGAACTGATTTTGCATCTTGTGCAGGATTCAAAGATACTGTAGAAGTATTCATATCCGTTTTTGGAGTACTTTTTGCTGTCGTTTGAGCTTGTTGTTGTGCCATTTTTGCTTTAGCTTCTTGTTGAGGCTTTAAAACCAAAAATTCATAAGCTATAAAAAATACAAAAACTACTGCTGTCATAATCAGCATTCTTTTTTGCATACCGTTGTCTTGATTGAAATTGTTATTCATCATCTATTTTTTCCACTCCTGATTTTTTACTACTTGATATCTATCATTTCCTAAAGGTATATACCAATAAACTATCTTTATTTTCTTAAACTCATAACACTTAAGAAAAGAAATTTTCACTATTGGATAATCAAACCCACCTGGAAATAATTGATTACATTTTAATAATCGTATAATTGTAAAATAAATCGCCTTAAAAAATGTATTATTATCTAATTGCCACAGTGCATATTGTGAACAAGTTGGATAATATCTACATGAACCAAAGGATATTATTGTTATATATTTTTGATAAAATCTTATAAAGTACTTAAATATACTTTTCATTTGAAGAGATTTAGTCTTTTAAAAACAAAATCAAAATCTTTTTTGAGTTGAACAACATCATTGCCACTAATAGCATTTTTAGCTACAAAAATATATTTGCCAGTCTTGATTTTATTTTCGTATTTTAAAAATAAAGCTTTCATTCTTCTTCTAGCTTTATTTCTTGTTACTGCATTTCCAACTTTTTTAGAAGTTACAAATGCAGCTTTGAAGTCTTGATTTTCAGAAAAAAAAGTGACAAATGAACTAGCATGCCATTTTTTACCACTTTTATATATCTTTGAAAAATCTTTTGAAGAATTTAGTCTATGTTTTTTGCTTAAACAGCTAATCTTTTTCTACCTTTAGCTCTTCTAGCATTGATAACTCTTCTACCATTTTTAGTAGACATTCTTACTCTAAAACCGTGTGTTCTCTTTCTAGGAGTGTTATGTGGTTGATATGTTCTTTTCATT
>PDWI01007844.1_pt1 | contig 12770 bp, 11 predicted proteins | sample 1430891 | NCBI WGS metagenome assembly PDWI01 (sample SAMN01162508, study PRJNA174530) | Oral metagenome, whole genome shotgun sequencing project. | biome: Marine environment; feature: Marine mammal; material: Swab sample of the gingival sulcus; isolation source: swab sample of gingival sulcus... | reverse complement strand
CGTCCTTCCGAGGAAGATCTGGCCATGATTGTTCAGCGCTGCGGCGAACTGGGCGCGGCCGTCAAAGAGGCAGTGGCCTCAAAGGACGCCTGATAACCGCGGCGGTCCGGGTGCTGTCCTCAGCTCGGGCCGCCTCTGCGGAAAACCGCCGGCGGGGCTTCAGTTCTTCAGAAGAATCTCTTTAACCTGCGTAACGCTGAGCACCCTTCCGCTGCTTTTAACAACGCCGTCAACGCCCAGTGCCGGAGTGCTCATAACACCCCGCTTTACAATGTCGTCCAGAGTGTTAACCTTGACAATTTCAGCCTGAATACCCATTTCTTTTACGGCTTCCCTTGCGTTGGCTTCCAGTTTGGTGCAGTTCGCGCATCCTGAGCCGAATATTTCAATCTTCATATAGTTCCCTCCATTCGGGTTTGTCCGTCTTTTTACAGTGCCAGATTCAATATCCATCCGGCAAGGGTGAAAAACACAAGAAGCATGGAAAAAAATATGAGCAGAAGGCGGGGTTTCATAACCTGACGCAGCAAAACAAATTCCGGAAAGCTCACTGCCACAACGCTCATCATAAAAACTGCTGCTGTACCGGCCGGTAAACCTTTGGATATAAGACTCTGGATAACAGGAATGGTTCCGGCGGCTCCGCCGTAGAGGGGAATACCCAGAAGCACCGCCGCAGGAACACTCCACCACTGGCCGCTGCCCAGGTGCCGGGCAATAAAATTTTCCGGCACCAGTCCGTGAATAACGGCACCCGCTCCTACACCGATAAATACCCACTTCCAGATTCTTTTCAGAATATTTCCGGTTTCGCCGGCGGCAAAGCTGATACGCTCAGAGAAGTTCGGACGGGCCGCCTCCGCGCCGGCAGCGCCGCTGTCGGATATACTGCTCCCGGAAGCGCCGCTGCCGTCTGAACCCTGCTCCGCCTTGCCGGCCGCGAAACTGCTTCCCAGCGGGGTAAGGTATTTTTCCGCGCCGATTGTATCCAGAAATGCTCCGCCCAGAATACCGGCCGCCAGTCCTATAACAACGTAGAGAATCAAAAAACGAATTCCCAGCATGCTTCCCAGAAGAACAACGGCCACTTCGTTAATCATGGGAGAGGTAATGAGAAACGCCATGGTAATACCCAGAGGAATGCGGGCGCTGGTGAATCCCAGAAAAAGAGGAATGCTGGAACAGGAACAGAAAGGCGTTACCGAGCCGAAGGCGGCCGCGGCCAGATATCCGGTAATGCGCCGCCGGCCCTGCAGACGGCTCCGAACCTTCTCCGCGTTCAGACCGGCCCGGAAAAATCCAATCACAAAAATCATAAAAGCAAGCAGTGTGAATATTTTTGCCGTATCTTCAATGAAAAAATGCAGAGACTGCACCCAGGAATTTTCGGCGGGAAGGTCTGCCAGAGAGTAGCATATCCAGTCGGCCAGAAGGGTGAATATTCGAAACATAAGGTTTCCCCTTATAATTCTACAACAGAAAACGGCAGCCTGCCAGCGCTGTATGGATTGCATTCAGACCGTAACTGTCGGGCTGTTTTAGCGTTGATATACCCGCCCCGGTCTCTGGCCTGCGGTGCATTCATACCGCAACTGCCGGGCTGTTTTAGCCAACACAGGCGGTAGAAATGGCCGGGGAGAGTTGCATTCATACCGCAACTGCCGGGCCGTGTTTTGACTGTACGGGAAGGTTGAACGGGAAGGCTGCCGCCGCCGGATGCCCGTGAAGGCCGCCGCCGCCGCATGCACAGTTCCTTTTTATCAGCACCTCCTGAAAGTTCAGCAGGCGTCTGCTTAAATTGTATTAGGCGGCATCTGGAAATATTTGTAATTTTATTTACATTAAGTGCCTTGAAGTTTATTATGCGCACAGTATTAAGGATTTTGTTATGGAAAAAAATATTATTGAGAAAAATTCAGTTCAGGAGACCCTTCTTATTCCTTTATTCGGCAGAAGTGCTGCCATGGAAATGTTTCCTGATCTTTTTGAGGATAAAGAATGCCGGGAACTCTTGTCCAGAGTTGAGTATGAAGTAGAGAAAATCTCCAAAATGAAGCTTAAGATCGGCGCCATTTTAGCGGCAACCCGTCAATATGATTTAGCCCATGTCTGCAGGGAATATATAAAGGAGCACCCTGAGGCATCGGTTGTAAACCTTGGCTGCGGTCTTGATACTACTTACTATCAGCTTAGTAACGGCAGAATAAAAGGTTACAATATTGATTTTCAGAATGTTATAGATATACGCAACGAGCTTCTTCCTCCAAAGGCCGGGGAAATAAATATAGCCCATGATATTACCGATACCGCCTGGTTTGATAAAATTGACTTTACCCCGGAAAAGGGTGCTGTCTTTTTTGCTTCCGGTGTTTTTTACTATATTAAGAGAGAAGAGATAAAAAAATTATTTATCAAGATGGCCGAACGTTTTCCGGGTGCGAAAATTGTCTTTGATACTACAACAGCCAGGGGATTAAAAAAGATGCTTAAAACCTGGCTTAAGTCGGGAAATATGGAAGAGGTGAGTTTATTTTTCAGTGTGGAAGATGAAAAAGAGCTGAGCGGGTGGAGCCGGAAATTTTCCAGTGTAATCCGCAAAGGCTATATGACAGACTATAGAAACCTTGATAAACGCTACGGCTTTTTACCCAACATGCTTTTCCGGTATGTGGACAGAAAAAAACTGAGTCAGATTATTGAAATTGAGTTTGCCCGCCAGTGAACCCGCGGCCCCTCAGAGAATCTGCCTGTAAAAGCATATCTTCAGACGGCATAGGAGTCTTTCCGCCGCCGTGCCCGGCTGTTGTCTGGCAGTTTTTGTTGCTGCGGTTTGAGCTGCTGCCGCATGTCCGGTCTTCTGGCGGGAGTGTTTAGCCACAATTTTTTCCCGGGCGGTCATAACTATCTGATTCCATTTATCTTGGGGCGCAGAAGGGCTTCCTGTTTCTTTACTGTTCATCTCTGTTTAATTTTTGCTTGACAACTCTATATTGGTGGATTAACGTTAACCTAAAATGGTAACTTTATCATCTTTAGCAAAAAAAACCGGTTTTTCAGTAAATACCGTATCACGTGTTTTACGCGGTGATAAAGCTATAAGTACTAAGACAAGTCAAATAATAAAAAATGCTGCTGAAGAAATGAATTATATACCTAATTATATTGCCGGAAGTATGAGACGGAAAGAAACCAAAACAATTGGTGTTATTTCTGCGGATTCTTCCAACCCGTTCTTTGCGGAAATAATCCTGGGAATAGAAGTGACAGCCAAAAAACAAGGTTATCATATTTTGCTAATGAATACCGAAGAAAACCCTGAAAATGAGTGCGAAGCTTTGAAAATCTTACAGGCCAGACAAGTTGATGGTTTAATAAGTATGCCGGTATATAATAATGAAAAAGTTACATTGTCTTATAAAAAATTTCCGCATCCTTATATTTTTGCGGGAAGAAAAGTGCCAGGTTTGGAAAATCATTCTATTCTGTACGATGACGCACGTAAAACACAAAGTTTAACGGAAAGATTTATTAAAAAAGGACATGAACACATTCTTTATATAACCGGACCGCCACTGGTAAGTAATACTTTTGATCGTTTGTACGGGTATTTATGTGCTCTTATAAAACATAATATTCCGATAAACCGTTCCTTTATAATAAAAAGCAGAGGACATATTAAGGACGGGTATAAAGCTGTATGTGATGCATTAAAAAAAGATTTAAAATTTTCAGCAGTTGTTTGTTTTAATGACCTTGTTGCGCTGGGAGTTTTAAAAGCATTGTCAACACATAATATAAGTGTTCCCGAACAAATTGAAGTTGCCGGTTGTGATAATTTGCAGATTGCGAAATATATGCAGCCTGCATTGAGTACGCTTGATGTTCCGAAATACCGTTTGGGACAACGGGCAGTTTTAGAACTAATAGAACATATAAAGGATAAAGAATATCCGTATAATATGATTTGTTTGCAAAGCAGAATGATTTTTAGAGAATCGACAAAATAACAGAAAATGCCGTGTTGTAAAAGCGAGTCTTTTACAGCCGCACTACCGTATTTTATACGGTTACAAAAATTTATAGGAGGAAGACATGAAGAAAAACTGGAAAAAGCCGACAGCAATATTGTTGGCAGCCATTTTCGTGTTGAGCCCAGTTTCGGCAGGAGGCGTGAAAGAGGGAGCCCAAGAGGGACCGATTGAAGTTACCTTTTGGTCTTTATTTACTGGCGGAGACGGTGAATTCTTTGATGCAATGATTACAGAATTCAATCGAACTCATAGTGACATTATTTTAAAAAGTGATACTGCGAAATTTACGGATTATTATACTAAACTTACAACTGCTTTAACGAGTAAAAACGCGCCTGATGTAGTAGTTTTGCACCGCGACAGCATGCTGCCTTATGTTACCAGTAATGTTTTATATCCTTTGGATGATGTTCTAAAAGAATTGAACGCACCGGTAGATGATTTTGTCAAAGCCGCGATAGATGCATGCAAGTTTGACGGCAAGCAGTATTCTCTTCCCCTGGATGTTCACCCGTTGATTATGTATTGCAATAAAGACTTGCTTGCCAAAGCAGGTGTTACAAAGATTCCTCAAAGCTATGATGAATTGGTTGCTGCTGCTAAAAAAGTACAAAACGCAACCGGTGCAATCGGAATTGCAATAGATAATACAACTGCTGTATATAAAGCATATACTTTAACCAGAATTCTGATTTCCGGCATGGGGCAGGGCGGCGGAAAAATTGTTGATACTGTAAATAATAAAGTTGCCTTTAATACGCCGCATGGTAAAAAAGTTATACAAGATTTAATAGATTTGGCAAATAAACACGGTGTTGTTCCGAAAGCTTACGATTACGATTCTTCTGTTAGCGATTTTAAATCAGGTAAGGCCGCTTTTCACATAAACGGTGTATGGGCAACCGGAGGTTTTGAGCAGCAACAGAATCTTAATTTTGAAGCAGTTCCCTTCCCGCCTCTCTGGGGAGAACCCGGCGCATGGGCTGGCTCGCATACACTGGCTATTCCCGTACAAAAGAAAATGGAGCCTGCAAAAATTAAAGCTGCTGTTGAATTTATACTTTGGATGACTGAACACGGTGAAATGTGGGCAAAGGCAGGTCATATTCCAACCCGTATTTCCGTGCGTAACAAAGCAGAGTTTAAATCCATGCCTTATAGACCCAGCTATGTAACTGCTGCTGATTCGGTTATTGCCGCACCGAATACTTCCGCGTGGGAAGAAATTTACGGCAATTTATCAGATTTACTTGAATATGCTCTTGCAAACAATCAATCTGCAAATGATGCAATTCAGGCTATGGATAAAAAAGTAACCGAAATACTTTCTACATACTGATTTGTTTTCTAAGCTGTCTTAAAAGTTTTTTAAGACAGCTTTTGTTCTTTTCCGCCATACACAAGTAAGGATGAGATAAAATGATACCGGGAAATTCAGATACAAGAGACGGTTTGCTTTTTTGTGCACCTTTTTTAACGGCTTTTATGATTTTTCTTGTATTTCCAATACTGTTTGGTTTTTTTATTGGTTTTTATCGCTGGAATATTCTGTCAAGCCGGCAATGGATTGGTTTGGGAAATTATATTCGGATATTTTCTGATAAAACTTTTTATTCATCGTTGTGGCACACGTTGTTTTTTGTACTTGTTTCAACACCGCTTTTGCTTTTAATTGGTTTTTTAATGGCGCTTTTTATTACTTCTTGTTCGTCGTTAAAAAACATTGCTGAGAATGTTTTCTTTTTGCCCTACATTTTGTCTATTACCGTAGTAGGTACTCTGTGGGCTTGGTTGTTTCAGAGAAACTACGGTTTATTTAACCGGCTTATTCTGTTGGCCGGCGGAACACCAATTAACTGGCTTACATCTCCGAAGACAGCAATGTGGTCGGTTGTAACTGCAACTCTTTGGTGGACGGCAGGTTTTAATATGGTGCTTTTTTCAGCAGGAATTAAACAAATTTCTTCGGAAATTTATGAAGCCGCTCGTATAGATGGTGCGGGCTATGGTCAAACAGTCTTTAGAATTACAATACCGCTTATACGGCCGACAACAGTTTTATGTTTGATTTTGCAAGTAATTGCCTCCTTTAATATCTTTGGTCAAGTATATGTTATGACCGGAGGAGGCCCTCATGGCTCGACACGTGTCTTGGTACAGTATATTTACGAAAGCGGATTCAAATATTTTAAGATGGGATATTCGTCCGCGATGGCTTATATCTTATTTTTTATCATTATGATTGTTTCAATTATACAGTACAAGCTTTTATCAAGGGAAAACATATGAAGAAAAAGCTTCCAAATATTTTTATAACTGTAGTGCTTATTATATGGCTCTTCCCGCTTTTCTGGCTTGTACTTACTTCTTTGAAATATGAAAACCAAATTACAAGCGGCTACTCTTTGTTCAATGGCGGTTTTACCTTTTCTAATTATATGCGTGCCTTTTCTTCAACTGGAATTTTCTTATGGCTGAAAAATTCTTTTTTTATATCTTTTTTTACAATGGCCGGGACAGTTGTACTTGATCTACCCATTGCCTACGCTTTGGCGCGTATTCACTTTAAAGGGCGGAATATACTATTCTGGTGTATTATGGCAGGTATGATGGTTCCTTTTCAAGTATTGATTATTCCTCTGTACTTACAGTTTAACAGCTACGGTTTACTGAATACGTTTGCGGCAGTTGTTTTTCCGCGATTAGTACTTCCTATTGGAATTTTTATTATAAAACAATTTTATGAAGGAGTTCCAAAAGCGCTTGAAGAGGCGGCTTTTATAGACGGTGCAAGCCGTTTTACCCTATTTATGTTGATTATGGTCCCATTAGGAAAATCAGCGATAGTGACAACCCTTATTATAGCTTTTATTAATGCATGGAATGATTTTTTATGGCCATTAATTGTAATAAATGATACCGTAAAATATCCAGTTACTGTTGGTATTGCAAACTTTCAGGGGACACACGGAACAGAGTATGCGCTGCTTATGGCCGGAGCTTTTATTGCTTCGGTTCCTCAGTTCATTTTTTATGCCATATTCCGCAAACAAATTATTGCAGGTCTTGTGACTACAGGAATTAAAGGGTAACAGATACGGCATATGAAAATAAGCATAAAAAGTGCTGAAAACGCAGCCTTGATAAACTCTGGTACTGATAAAGAATTCAGTATGAAAAATTTGCTTAGAACAAAAGGAAAGATTGAAAAACCGCTTAGTATTAAAGTGCGGGGAAATACAGTGCAAACTATTTTCCCAAATTGTACGCAAATCGACACGGTAGTTGAATTATCAGAATCTTATTTTAGAATTGATCATGTATGGATTTTTACAGCAGCAGGAGAAAAACAAATTGGCAGTTTTTTATATTTTCCCATGGAAAACCCCAATTTATTTATTCCGTCTGTTCTTTTTAGAGAAAACGAAAAAGGTGCAGGATGCTTTCCTGCCGGTGGTATTGAAAAGAAATTTGTTTTTTTTGAAGATAGAATGCCGTTTCCCGGATGTATTGTATTATTTACAAGTAATAGAGTAATTATAAGCTGTCTTGATGAACCCAAAAAGAACTTTAAAAATGAACCGGCCTTAGTCAGTGCTTTTGTTAAAGGAAATAACAGTGTGTGCGCTTTATATCTTACCGGAGAAGAATACCCTTTTTCGTATCAGGGTAAAACATGGAAAGTTATGCCGTCTGAAGTCAAAAAATATTTTAAAATACCTGAATGTTCCGGAGAAAAACCTTTTACAGTAAAACGTTCTCATTTTGTCTATTTGTACAGTAAAAAAAATAATTTAAAATCTTTGTTTAATACGGAAAAAATTGATTATAATGATGTTTTTTCTACTTACCGCAGTTTTATACAAAAACAGCTTTTACATAAAAACATCAAGATTGACTGTTACGAAAACAGCAGTTCCCTTTTGGATTGGAAAAATTGGTTCGAACTGAAAAAAAGACATTTATTTTTTTTGTCTGAAGACAGTATGGGACCGGATAACAATAATTCGGTTCAAGAGGGTGCATATATAAAGATGGGAAAAGAAAATGGTAATATTCAATCTATATATGAATTTACAGGAGCGTCTTTCTTAATAAAAAGCATAGAAGCTGCTCTTATTTTTTCCGAAACAAAAAACAGCAGTTTGGCCGAAAAGATAGGAAATTTCTTTTTGCAGGCAGAACAGCCGGCATTATCAGGAATATTCAGGGATAATTATAATTTAAAAACAGGAGAATGGGGTGGTTATCTTGGCATATCGGAAAACAAAACTTATGCCAGTTTGGTAAATGCCCGTTGCAATGGAGAAGCAATGCTTGCTTATATACGTTTATATGAAAGTCTTTTAAAACAAGGTATAAGAAAAGATGCTTTTATAAATCTTGCAAAAAGGGTTGCTTCCTTTTACATAACACATCAAATGCAGGACGGCAGCTTCGGGCGTTGGTGGACAGTCAATGGAAAACCGGTAAATACGGAAGGAACAAACGGTGCCTACATTGTCTGCCTATTGACCGCGCTTTTACCGTATTACAAAAAAGAAGAGCAGACAAGTATATATAATGTTGTTATTAAGGCAGGTAGTTATTATTGTTCTCTTATAGAAAATGCCGATTATTACGCTGATACACTGGATGCTGATGCCTTCGATAAAGAATCCGCTGTTATCCTTTTAAGAATGACTCTGGATTTATACGAATATACTGGCAGCAAAGAATATGTTTCCTATGCCTGTAAAGCGGCAAATTTCATATTAACATGGGTATGGTTTTATAATGTCCCTTTCCCGTTAGAAACACCTTTAGAAAAGGTGCGTTTTTTAACTGCAGGAATGACTTCTGTTTCGGTTGCACATCATCATCTTGATTTTTATGGCATGTATATTGCACGGGATTTTTTTAGACTTTCGAAAGTTCTGGATAAAACAGAAGCCGATTTTTATGGAGCAGTAGGAAATCTCATGCTTGAATCCTGTCGTCAGCTTATAGCCCAACCGGAATCTCCACTGGGAAAAGGCAAAAATCTTACCGGCTGGCAACCGGAACAGGTAAATCACACAGCCTGGGATTATTTTGACCGTCCCGGACACCAAAAAGGTTTTTTTGACGTTTGCATTGCATGGGTTCCGGTATTGACGCTCAGCGCTTATCTTCAAATATGTTCAGAATTTCCCGAACGGTTACAACAGTATAGCTCCCAATCCTGATGTTTTTAGAAATTTTCCTGTTCACGTTTTATTATTGTGAGGAATATTTTTACCATAAGCAAAGCCTCAAGAGCCAATTGCTTTTTCAAATGTTTTTACTTGTAGCTCCGTCTCTGTAATACGCAATTCATATCTTCAGACGGCATAGGAGTCTTTCCGCCGCCGCAGCAGCATATAGACCAGAACGGGACCGCCTGTCAGCGCTGTAACGGCCCCTACCGGAAGCAGAACAGGCTGCCATACTATCCTTGAGAGAATATCGGCTGATACCAGAAGACAGGCCCCTGTCAGGGCTGAAGCCGGCACTAAATAATATTCATCATCGCCTATAACAAGTCTTGATATATGAGGCGCAAGTAATCCTATAAACCCTATGGATCCTGTAAAACATATAACAGAAGCCGCCCCAAAGCATGAGCAAATAAGAGCAATGGTTTTGACTCTTCCGGAATTTACGCCCATTCCTTTTGCATCTTCATCTCCCATTTTCATTATCTTTATGTCCTTTACCATAAACATGCTGATAATGAAAAAAAGAACAGAAGTTGTTAAAAGCCATGGTACCTGCGCCATGGATGCTCTTGTAAGGTCTCCAACCAGCCAGAAAACAGCCAGCCGCAAAGCATCATCTTCGGCTATAAACTGAAGCAGAGTATTAAGGGCGCTGAAAATATAAGAAATAGCCACTCCTGAGAGAATGATTGTATTACGGCCAAGATCGCTTCGAACAGATACAAAAAGAACAACAGCCGCCGGTATTAAGGAAAAAAGAAACGCGTTTACCGTTACGGCAAGCATACCGTCAAAAAAGCCCACACCAAGTATAAGCCCCAGCGCCGCTCCAAAGCCGGCACTGGCAGACACTCCCAATGTGTAAGGACTTGCCAGAGGATTCTGTATTACAGCCTGAACAATACACCCGGTCATTCCAAGCGTTGCTCCCGCCAGGACAGCAATAAGCACACGCGGCATTCTCAGCACCCATATTATTTTAAATACTCTTTCGGATACCTGGAAAGAATGGGGAAAAAGCGGGCTGAAAGCAGCTTTCAGCCCTTGCATCAGGGAGATGTTTGCCGAACCGATAGTCAGTGAATAACCGGTTAAAACAACAAGAACAGGCACTGCAAGCGATATGTATAAAATCCGCCTTAACTTTATCTTCCTGATTGCTGCCGCAGTACCGGAATTATTCACCGTGTTCTCCATGTAAAGGTTCCGTTTAGTTGTTCCAGTCAGGCGCTATAAACACACCGTTTGAATCAAGGTTGTAGTCCAGACCCATCCATTCCGAAATAAACTGCTGATGAACCTCGGACGGATCAAAGTCGGAAAATAATTCAGGATGCATAATCTTTGCAAGATAAGCCGCTCCGAGAATTCCGCCCATCGCGTTGTTTCTGAAATCGCCGGCAGTAATATACACCTTGTTGTTTTTTACAGCCTGTAAATCTTTCAGAAGCGGCAGCTCCTTTATCTTTTCTACTGCTGCATCAAGGGGAGCCCTGTCCGAACATTCATATCCATAGGGAGGATCGCGTTTAATTCCCGAATAAGTGTAGCGGACACTGTGGGCAAAAATATATTCCGGATCCTGTTCCATTATCCACTCCAGACTTATTTTTGTACCGTAAACGCCTTTCTCGCCCTGCCATTCAGGTATTAATCTGGCAACCGGATTTCCGCCGGCAAGCATACAGGACTGTGAAAGAGGATCTATCTTTGTGTAGATAGACGCGGCCATTGTTTCGCCGTCTTTAAAATACCTGTTGTATGATGTCATAAGAACCGATGGAAGCTCATCCGAAGGTATGGACTTAGTCCGCCCTCCTATTTCTTTTACAAGCGACAACAGCCAGTCGGCGTATTCATAGGCTCTTTCCTGTTTTCCCAGAATATACCCGGCTTTTATAACCCCCTGAAAAAAACGGGAATCTTCAGGATTTATAACATTAGGCCAGTAAAGCCCCAGAAATATTACCTTTGTATCGGGAAGAGCTGTCTGTTTTGTATCAGTAACTGAGGGAAAGGTAAAAAGAACATCAAGATTCATATCAAATATTTTTTCAAAATCCGGGTTCTTATACATTGCGCCCATATTCATCAGATCATTTCTTTGCGGAAAATAGAAATCGCGCAGCAAATAAGCGGCGGAATCTACAGCCACAACTTTGTCTGAAACGCCAAGAACATTCATGAGTTCGGAGTTGCTTAAGTATTCAACCCCTATCCGTTCTACCGGAAGAGACAGTTCCACTTCCCGGCCGTTTCCGTCAAGAAACCACATAGTGCCGGCTTTCTTGTCTATTAATGATTGAACCTGGTCTATGTCTTTTTTGTCGATAACTCCATCGTGGTTGGCATCGGCAAATTCTCCGGGAGATTCTTTACCGTCAATGATATTCTTCAGGGAATCAATATCATTGCTGTCTATGTACCAGTCGCCGTTAGCGTTGCCGTAAATCTCAAGAGAATAACCCGGGCCGGACATAGACATTTTCTGACCTTCCGCATTATCTCTTGCGCAGGAAGACAGAACAAATGAAAGCAAAATGAATAAAATACATAAAATTGAAAAAAAATTCTTTTTCATAGTTTTACTCCTCTCTATCAGTTATTGCGTAGCACTTTTTTATTCTTCGTGTTACTATGGGGACCATATCGCTATTCAGTGACACCAGTCAAGGCGGCAGTATGACAGTAAGAGCTGAAAATTTATCCTTTACCTATGGAAGCCGGAAAGTTCTTCATTCTGTAAACCTTTCCATGGAAAGTTCGAAGATACTTGGAATAATAGGTCCGAACGGCTCGGGCAAAAGTACACTTCTTAAATGTTTAAACCGCATTCTTGAACCAGAAGAAGGCCGGGTGTTTATAGACGGACAGGACATTTCCAGTATGAGCCGGTTAAGTATAGCCAGACTTGTAAGCTACGTACCGCAGAGCAGTCCCGCAAAAGACTCCATTACCACAGTGTTTGAAATAACGGCTATGGGCCGGCGGCCGCATATACGGTGGAAAATCGGAAAAAATGATGAGCGCATAGTATGGGAAGTACTTGAAAGTATGGGAATAGCTGAATTCGCTCCAAGACAATTTAACAGCCTGAGCGGAGGTGAAAAGCAGAAAGTTCTTATTGCCCGGGCCCTTGCGCAGCAGACCGGTATATTGCTTATGGATGAGCCGACAAGCAATCTCGACATTCATCATCAGATAGAGGTAATGGAATTTGTAACAAATATGGCGGGCGAAAAAAATATCTCGGTATGCACGATAATTCACGACCTTGAGCTTGCCCTTAAATACTGCAGCAAAATAATTATGCTTAAAGAAGGACGTGTATTCGCCAGCGGCGGAACACTTGATGTTATTACCGCCGAAAACATATTGAATGTTTACAATGTCAGAGCTGTTATAGACGAAATCCGCGGAAGACCCCATGTTGTTTTATTGTAAATTGGGGAAGGGCACACTGCGGGTTATTGCGCGCAGGCTTCCTCTGACTTACAATTATAAGTATGGCAGACCCCAT
>PDWI01007842.1_pt1 | contig 12771 bp, 11 predicted proteins | sample 1430891 | NCBI WGS metagenome assembly PDWI01 (sample SAMN01162508, study PRJNA174530) | Oral metagenome, whole genome shotgun sequencing project. | biome: Marine environment; feature: Marine mammal; material: Swab sample of the gingival sulcus; isolation source: swab sample of gingival sulcus... | reverse complement strand
TACCTCTTTTGTTATTAATAAATAGTTTTTCATATTAACATTTCCCATATAAATTCTTTGTGTATTCCAATTTGTTTTTTGCTGAAATACTCAGCACCTTATAAATATATCCTCTATATATAAATAATACCGCAATTATTATAAAATATATACTTTCTAAAAATAAATTATATTCTCCATTTATTATCCTAAAATATAATATTGTAAAAATAATCATAGGTATAATTGTATTTGAGATATAGAATAATAAATTATTTTTCAAAAATTCGAATGAAGCGTTAAAAATTTCTCTTGGTTTAGTATGTCTTATGTATATAAGTTCATATATTCCTATAAGTAAATACATATATATAATATATCCTACTTTAATATCTATGTGAGATAATGTTTTAAAAACAAGTAGCCCAATATAAGTTATCATCATAATATATGACACAGATATAAAAATCATTTTAAACCCTTTTACAAATTTTTGTTTAAATGTCTTTCCTTCAACACAATTTTTAAGTAAATAGAAAAAAACACTAATTACAATTGTTCTTAAAATATAATCAATTAATAAAATAAGTAAGCTATAACTTTTATCTAATTTAATATAATCATTAAAATTCATTATAAAATTAACATATATAAACATTAATCCTACCATCAAAATTATTTCAATGATATTATAATATAATGAAAATATTGTTCTCTTAAAAAGCATCTTATTTATTTCTAAAAAATCCTTCAATTTGCCTCCAAAATCATAAAATCAGCTTTATTATACTCATTAAAATTATTATAATCATAACAAACTACCAAATTATCACCAAAATTATTATCAAATATATTTTTGCTAAACTTTGTTATTGCATAATTTTTTATATTAGTTTTTTTATTTAGTTTATCTCTTAAAACAAAATAATATTTTTTTACATTAAAATTCTCATCACTAAATATTGAGAATACTCTTTTTTTATTATTTAAATAATAATCATGTTTTATATATGAAAAAATAATTTCTTTATTATCATCTTCAAATCTATCACATATAAATTCATATAAAATTTCATATAATCTATTCATTTTAAATTTCACACCAAAATAATTATTATCTCTAAAAAATTTAGCTAAATCCACATACAATAAAACATTTTTAGTATAGTATAGTTCTGATATTTTATCAATAGAACCCTTAAATAACTTCGAATTATAATATAATTCTATTATTTCTTCTATATCCTTTAGTTTTAATATTTCTTTATACGAAATAAATTTATTTGAAAAAACTTCATAAGGTGGATTTTTCATAAATCTATAATCATACATATCTTTATTGATTCTAATCTCTGAACCTCGAAGTAATTTCAAGAAGCCTAATTGTATTTTATCAACTCCTAAATTAAGTAAATCATCTAACGAATTGATAAAACTATCAAAATTTTCAAAAGGTAATCCTGCTATTAAATCCAAATGTAAATGCACATTTTCAATATCCTTAACTTTTTTTGATAAATTCTCATATAATAAATTTCTATTAATCGCTTCAATAGTTTTTTTATTAGTTGACTGAACACCTATTTCGAATTGAAATAAACCCGGTCTGACATTTTTTAAATAATCTATTATTTTATCATCCAATAATTCTGCAACCATTTCAAAATGAAAATTAGTAATATTATTATCATTTTCATTTAAGAACTTAAATATTTCAAGTGTTCTACTTCTGCTAGCATTAAATGTTCTATCAATAAATTTCACTTGCATTAAATTGTTATCTAAAAAAATTTTAAGGTCTTTTTTTACTCTTTCTAAAGAAAAATATCTTAATTTACCTGTAGTTGAACTTAAACAATATGAACAATTATAAGGACATCCTCTAGAAGATTCATAATAAATTCTTTTATTTTCAAATTCATTAAAATCATCATAAGGAAACTTTATATCGTCCAAATTTTTTATTAGCTCTCTTTTATTATTAACGACTATCTCATTTTTATATCTAAAAGCTATTCCTAAAATATCTTTTATTTTCTCATCTATTTTCAAATTACTATCATATAAATAATTTATAAGCTCTCTATATGTTAATTCACCCTCTCCATATATTATAATATCAACATCCACATTATCTTTTAGGATTTCATCCATATCGTAACTAACTTCAGGACCTCCTAAAATTATCATAATATCTTTACTTAACGCTTTAATATCCTTAACAAGTTTTAATATATATTCAATATTCCAAATATAACAAGAAAACGAAACAATATTTGGTTCTTCTTTTAAGATATCATCTAATACAAATGAGTATATATTATTTATTGTATATTCTTTAAGTATAGGTTTATTATACTTTATTTCATTTCTTAAATATCTTATAGCTAAAGATGAATGTGAAAATTTTGCATTAACCGCCACTAATAAATTTTTTATATTTTTCATAAACTTATTATACCATATATGAAGATATTTAAAAAACCTAATAACACAGTTAAATAACTTGTTATTAGGCTATAATATTTACTTTTACTATATATTATTCTTTAATTACTTTAGACACTAAATGGAAAAATAAACTTAAAACAACTGCTACAACACTTGCTAAAACCATTCCTGATAAAGTTATTCCAGCAAATTTAACTGTAAGCCCACTAAGACCAGCTGTTAAAATAACAGAAGTAAGAACTAAATTTTTAGATTTTCCGTAATCTACTTTTTTGTCAACTAATAATCTAATTCCTGAAGCTCCAATCATTCCATATAATAAGAAAGTAACACCACCGATTACATTACCTGGTATTGTTTGAATGAAAGCAGATAATGGTCCAATAAACGCCATAAGTATTGATAAAATAGCAGCACCACCAATTACTTGAACACTATATACACCTGTAACTGCCATAACTCCAATATTTTCACCATAAGTAGTTGTTGGTACACCCCCTACAAATCCAGATAACATAGTAGAAAAGTTATCTGCAAAAATAGTTTTATGAAGTCCTGGTTCTTCTAATAAATTTTTTCCAACAATTGTACTTGTAACACTCTGATGACTTATATGCTCGGCAATTATAACTAATAATGCAGGGAGCATTGTAAAAATTGCATCCATATTGAATTTAGGCAACCTGAATTCTGGTAATGTGAATATTCTAGCTGCTTTTACTGGAGCAAAATCAATCATACCCATAGATGCTGCAGTTATATATCCTACGACCATTGCTATTAAAATAGGAATAGTTGCAAAGAATTTCTTAAATAAAACAGATCCTATAACCGCTACTCCTAGTGTTACTAGAAATACCGTCCAGTCTTTTGAAGTAACTGAATCCGTCATTATATTAGCTCCTATAGAGCCTCCGGAAACTGTAAATTTAGTTAATTCAAGTCCTATTAGAGCAACTACTGCTCCCATTGCAGCTGGCGGCAACACAATGTCTATCCACTTTATACCAAATTTCGCAATAATAAGCGCCAGAATACAACCAAAAAGTCCGGTTATAATAAATCCACCTTGAGCATACTCAAATCCAAAATTTGCTATAATTACTCCAGCAGGAGCTAAAAAAGCAAAACTAGAACCAAGATATGCAGGAGCTTTTCCTTTAGTTATAAGTATAAATAGTAATGTTCCAATACCATTCATTAAAAGAACAATGCCTGGATTTATTCCCATTACAATAGGAACTAATACAGACGCTCCAAACATTGCAAATGTATGTTGCAAGCTAAGAGGTAATAAAAGCTTAAATGGCACTTTTTCGTCAATTTTGTAAATTTTTTTGTTCATCAATCCTCCAATATCTCTTAAAAAAAACCAGCATAGCTGGTTTTTTATTTATTTTTTCATTCCTAATATTTCTCTAGCTTCATCTGGAGTAGCAACTTCTCTTCCAAGAAGTTTCGCCATTTTTACAACTTTTTCGACCATTTCTCCATTAGATTTAGCTAAAACACCTTTTTCAATATATAAATTATCTTCAAATCCAATTCTTACATGACCACCCATACAGATAGTTGCAGCTGCGATTTGCCAAGCTGATCTTCCTATACCAGTAGCTGTCCATGTAGAACCAGCTGGAATACTTCCTGCCATAAACACTAAATCTCTTATAGTTGCAGTCATCTGAACTCCAAGTACAAAATCAAAGTGTAACGGATGAACTAAAAGTCCTTTTCTATCCATTTTTAATGCGATATCAATCATACCCTTATCAAAAACTTCTAGTTCTGGTTTTATTCCCTTATCTTTTAAAATATTTGCAAAATTAATTATTGTATTATCGCTATTAACAAATATTTCATCTCCTCCAAAATTACATGTTCCACAATCAAGTGTTGCCATTTCTGGTGATGGTAGAATATCAGTTGATTGTAATCTTTCTAAATCTGTCATACCTGCTGCTCCACCAGTTGATGGTTGGATTATAGCATTAGGACATTCTTTTTTAATTGCATCATATGCTACTTGGAATCTTTCTCTATCTTGAGTTGGAGTTCCATCATCCCATCTAACATGAAGATGAATTATTGAAGCTCCTGCATCATAAGCAGACTTCGCTTCTCTTACTATCTCTTCTATTGTATAAGGCACTGCTGGATTTTGTTCTTTTGTTACTTCTGCTCCGCAAATTGCGCAAGTTATGATTAACTTTTCCATATTATCTCCTTTGCTTGTCTTTAGGAACAACGCAAGTTCCTACAGCTCTACAAACTACAACAGGTTCTTCTAAAACATCGCAAGCAGATTCATTAATATCTGGTCTTGGCTTTATTACTTTTCTAGCTTCAAAAACCATTTTTCTTGAAGAATTTCCAACTTTAGTTATCTCTCCAACTGCTTCAATATAATCACCTGCGAATACTGGAGCTACGAATTCAACATTTTCATATGCTACAAATAAACCTTCATCTCCGTCATTCATGATTAATAATTCAGTTGCAACATCGCCAAAAAGATTTAACATTTTAGCTCCATCCACTAAGTTTCCACCGTAATGAGCATCATGCATGCTCATTCTCATTCTAATCATTGATTTCATTATATCCTCCATAAAAAGCTATTATTTTAATGCTTTCTTTGTTTCATTATATTTTTTAATTTCTTCAGTTGCTAAAGGTATAATTTTATTTAAATCACCAACTAATCCAAGGTCAGCAACTTCAAATATTGGAGCTGAACTATCTTTATTAATTGCAATAATAAATTCAGATTCTTCCATTCCAGCTAAGTGCTGAATTGCTCCTGAAATACCACAAGCAATATATAAGTCAGGTCTAACAGTTTTACCTGTTTGTCCAACTTGTCTATCATGGTCTTTCCATCCACTATCTACAGAAGCTCTAGATGCTGAAACTAATGCTCCAAGCTCATTTGCTAACTCATCTAATATAACAAAATTCTCTTTAGAGCCCATTCCTCTACCACCTGATACAAGAATCTTAGCTTCTTGAATATCTTCTTTTTGACTTGTTTCATTGTTAATTTCAACAACTTCAACAAATTGGTCGTTTTTAGAAATTTTAGCGTCGAATTCTTCTATAACACCTGTTCTAGATGTATCTCTTTCAAGTTTTTTCATTACACCAGGTCTAACTGTTGACATTTGTGGTCTATGGTCTGGTGAAATGATTGTTGCCATTATATTTCCACCAAATGCTGGTCTTGTCATTAATAATAAATTATCTTCAATAGAAGATGCTTTCCAATCTTCTTCGTCTGTTTTTGAAATATCTAAAGATGTACAGTCAGCAGTTAAACCAACTAATAATCTAGACGAAACTCTTGGTGCTAAATCTCTACCTATAGATGTTGCTCCAAATAATACAACTTCTGGTTTTTCATTTTCAATTACTTTTACAACAGCTTGTGTATAAGGTTCAGTTGTATAAACTTCTAATGCGTCATCTTCAACTACTATAACCTTGTTTGCTCCGTACTCAATTAAGAAATGAGCACTTTCTTTTATTCCTTTTCCAACTAATACAGCTGTAACATCTGTATTTAATTTTTCTGCTAATTCAGTAGCTTTTCCTATCAACTCTAAAGAAACGTTTTGAATTTCATTTCTTCTTTGTTCAACGAAAACTAATACTCCTTTATGTTCACTCATATTCCCCTCCTAAATAAAGTACTTCTCTTTTAACTTATTTACTAAAATCTCTGCTAACTCTTTTGGAGTTCCTTCTTTAACTTCTCCTTGAGCTTTAACTCCCTTAGTAAATGACTTTTTAACTTTTGTAGGAGAACCTTTAAGACCCATTCTCTCTTGAGGTGCATCTATATCAGCAAATCCCCATTGTTTAACTTCTAAATCTCTATTTGCTCTTAAAACTCCACCTATGCTCATATATCTTGTTTCTATTTCTTCAGAAAGTGTAGTTATTAAGCAAGGATATTTGATTTTAATAATTTGATATCCATCTTCAAATTGTCTTTTTACTAACGCATGGTCATTTTTATGCTCAAATTCAGAAACATAAGAAATTTGAGGTATTTCAAGTCTTTCGGCAATTTGCGGTCCAACTTGAGCTGTATCACCATCTATAGCTTGTCTTCCAGCGATAATTAAATCGTAATCTAATTTTTTAAGTGCAGCTGCAATTGTTGTTGAAGTTGCTAAAGTATCAGCTCCAGCGAATATTCTATCAGTTAATAAAATAACTTCATCAGCACCCATTGCATATGCTTCTTTTAATGCTTCTTTTGCTTGTGGAGGTCCCATTGTTAATACTGTAACTTTCGCTCCAAATTCATCTTTTAATTTTAATGCCACTTCTAAACCAGCTTTATCATCTGGGTTTATAATGCTTGGCACACCATCTCTTATTAATGTTCCAGTCTCAGGATTAAGTCTTACCTCATTTGTATCAGGAACTTGTTTTATACATACTACTATATTCATATTGCCTCCACTATCGTAATTCATGTGCAGAAATAACCATTCTTTGAACCTCTGAAGTACCCTCATAAATTTCAGTTATTTTTGCATCTCTCATCATTCTTTCTACTGGGTAATCTCTTGTATAACCATATCCACCAAAAATCTGTACAACTTTTGTAGTAACTTCCATTGCAGTTTCTGCAGCAAATAATTTTGCCATTGCAGCGTCTTTAGAATAAGGTAATTTATTTTCTTTATTATAAGCCGCTTTATACACTAATAATCTTGCAGCTTCTATTTTAGTTTTTAAGTCCGCTAAAACAAATTGTGTATTTTGGAATTTCGCAAGAGGTTTTCCGAATTGTTTTCTCTCTTTTACATAACTAATAGCTTCATTATAAGCTCCTTGTGCTATTCCTAATGCCTGAGCAGCGATACCAATTCTACCACCATCAAGTGTTTTCATAGCAATCTTAAATCCTTGTCCTTCTTTTCCTAAAAGATTTTCTTTAGGTACCTTACAGTCTTCAAATATTAGCTCACATGTACTTGAACCTCTAATACCTAATTTCTTCTCTTTTTTACCAACGCTAAATCCTTCAAATCCAGATTCAACTATAAATGCACTAATTCCTTTTAATCCTTTAGATCTATCAGTCATAGCCATTACAACATATACATCAGCATAACCAGCGTTAGTGATGAATATTTTATTACCATTTAACACATAATGATCATCTTCTAAAACAGCAACAGTTTGCTGAGCTGAAGCGTCTGTTCCAGCATTAGGTTCAGTTAAACCAAAAGCTCCGATTTTTTCACCTTTTGCAAGCGGTGTTAAATACTTTAATTTTTGCTCTTCATTACCAAATTCAAATATTGGCGATGCACATAATGAAGTATGTGCTGAAAGCATAACAGATGTAGTTGCACATGCTGTTCCAAGTGTTTCAACTAAATTAATATAGTGAAAATATCTTCCGCCTGCTCCACCGTATTTTTCTGGGAACGGTATCCCTAACATTTGAAGTTTTGCCATCTTCTCAACTGTTTCTGATGGAAATTCTTCATTCTCATCAACATCAGCAGCAAATGGCGCTACTTCTTTTTCTGTGAATTCTTTAAATAATCCTTCCATCATAAGATCTTCATCAGTTATTCTAAATTCCATAATTCCTCCGTTTAATTAAAATTCGACTCACAAAACCATTGTAACACATTAGTTATAAAATTAACACATAAATTTTTATTTTATTTAATAATTCACTATCCATAAAACTTATAGCAAAATAAAATTAAGAACGCTGAATAATCAGCGCTCTACTTATTCTTTAGAAAAAGAATCCTTAAACTTGTTAAAAAAGCCTTTAGTCTTCGTATTATAATTATTTTCTTCACCCATTGAAACTGCATAATCAACCAACTTAATTCTCTGTTCTTCTGTTAATTTTTTAGGAATGTCCACTATTATTTTTACATAATGGTCGCCTTTTCCATAACCATTTAAAACTGGAATTCCTTTATTTTTAAGTCTAAATACTGTTCCTGACTGAGTGCCTGCCTCAATTTTATATTTTACTTTTCCTTCTATTGTAGGAACAACTAATTCAGCGCCTAATGTCGCTTGAGCAAATGTAACATGAATTTCTGATATGACATGATAACCATCTCTTTCAAAAGTAGGATGTGATTTAACTCTAATTACAACTTTTACATCACCTCTAGGTCCACCTTTTTTACCAAGTTGTCCTTCGCCTCTTAAAGAAAGTACACTTCCAGAATCAACACCTGCAGGAATATCAATTGACATTTTCTTTTTCTTCCTAATGATTCCATGTCCCTTACAAGTTTTACAAGGAGTTTCTACTATCTCTCCTTTTCCTCCGCAAGTATTACAATCTCTTATTTGAACAGTTTCTCCAAACAAGCTTCTCTGTGAGTACCTTACTTGTCCTGTACCGTTACATTCTCCGCATTTTTTAACATTAGAACCTTTAGAAGCTCCACTTCCATTACAATCAGAACATGTTTCTGTTCTATAAAATTCAATATCTTTTTTTACACCAAATGCAGCTTCCTTAAAGTCAACTGTTATATCAACTCTTATATCAGAGCCTCTTTGAGGTCCATTGCTTCTTCTTGATGAAAAACCTCCAGAAAATAAATCACTAAATATATCTTCAAATCCACCAAATCCGCTAAAGCCACCTCCGCCGAATCCACCAGCATTTTGATTAACTCCAGCATGACCAAATTGGTCATAGAGATTTCTTTTTTCAGAATCACTTAAAACTTCATATGCTTCATTTACTTCCTTAAATTTTTCTTCTGCATCTTTATCTCCGGCGTTCCTGTCAGGGTGATACTTCATAGCCATTTTTCTATAAGCAGATTTAATTTCTTGTTCAGTAGCACCCTTACTTAAACCGAGGACTTCATAATAATCTCGTTTTTGTGACATTTCTCCGCCTTCCTAAATACTATTTATTTTCATCTTCATCATCAACAACTTCATAATCTGCATCAACTACATCTTCTTTCATATCATCAGGTGCAGCTGTTTCTTCGCTAGCTTGTTGTTGAGCTGCCTCATACATTTTTTGTGCTATTGGTGAAAATGCTTTTGTTACCTCTTCTGTTTTCTCTTTAATTCTGTCTAAATCATCAGTTTTTAACGCTTCTTTTAATTCCTCTAATTTCGGACTAACGGTTGCTTTTTGTTCGTCTGAAATTTTATCTTTTTGTTCATCAAATGTTTTCTCTATTTCATAAACAAGTGAATCACCTTGATTTTTAGCTTCTATTAAATCTTTTTTCTTCTTATCTTCTTCTGCGTATTTTTCTGCTTCTTCAACTTTCTTTTTAATTTCTTCGTCAGAAAGATTAGTTGATGCTGTAATTGTAATATTTTGTTCTTTTCCAGTTCCTAAATCTTTCGCAGATACATGCACTATACCATTAGAATCTATATCAAATGTTACTTCTATTTGTGGAACTCCTTTTCTTGCTGGTGGTATCCCATCTAATTGAAATCTTCCTAGAGTTGTATTATCATTAGCCATCTGTCTTTCTCCCTGAAGTACATGAACATCAACAGCCGGCTGATTATCTGCGGCAGTAGAGAATACCTGACTTTTTTTAGTTGGAATAGTTGTATTTCTGTCAATTAACTTTGTAAATACTCCACCTAAAGTTTCGATACCTAATGATAAAGGTGTTACATCTAATAATAATAAATCATTAACATCACCTGATAATACACCTGCTTGTATAGCTGCTCCAATAGCAACACACTCGTCAGGGTTTACTCCTTTATGAGCTTCTTTTGAAGTAATTTTTTTAACCGCTTCTTGAACAGCTGGAATTCTTGATGAACCTCCTACTAAAATAACTTGCGATAATTCATTTACTGAAATACCAGCGTCTTTTATTGCTTTTCTAGTAGGCTCAAGTGATCTATCAACTAAATCTTTAGTAAGCATATCAAATTTAGCTCTAGTTAAATCCATATCTAAATGAAGCGGACCTTCTGCAGATGCTGTTATGAACGGTAGATTAATATTAGTTGATTGTGTTGTTGATAACTCTTTTTTCGCCTTCTCTGCAGCTTCTTTTAATCTTTGCTTACTCATTTTGTCATCTCTTAAATCTATTCCATGCTCTGATTTAAACTGCTCTGCCATGAAGTCCATAACTTTCTTATCGAAGTCATCTCCTCCTAAATGATTATCTCCGCTAGTTGCTAAAACTTCAAATACTCCATCACCTATTTCTAGTATAGATACATCAAATGTTCCACCACCAAGGTCAAATACTAATATTTTTTGCTGTTGCTCTGTTTTATCAAGACCATATGCAAGAGATGCTGCAGTTGGCTCATTTACTATTCTTTTAACCTCTAGCCCTGCAATCTTACCAGCGTCTTTTGTAGCTTGCCTTTGTGCATCAGTAAAATAAGCAGGCACAGTTATAACAGCTTCTGTAACTTTTTCTCCTAAATAACTTTCAGCGTCAGCTTTTAATTTTCCTAAAATCATCGCTGAAATTTCTTGTGGCGAATGTTTTACTCCATCTATTTCTACACTATAATCAGTTCCCATTTCTCTTTTTATTGATGTTATTGTTCTGTCTGGATTTGTTATAGCTTGTCTTTTTGCAGTTTCTCCTACTAATCTTTCTCCATTTTTAGTGAATGCTACAATCGAAGGTGTTGTTCTATTTCCTTCTAAATTTGGTATTATAACTGGTTCTCCGCCTTCTAAAACAGATACACATGAATTTGTTGTTCCTAAATCGATTCCTATAATTTTTGCCATTTTTTCCTCCCTTATTTTGAAACCTTGACCATTGAATGTCTAATTACTCTATCTCCCATTGTATAACCTTTAAGAAATTCTTCTAAAACAATATTTGCGTCTACCCCATCTACTTCTTCAACTAACATTGCGCTATGTTTTTGAGGATCAAATTCTTCTCCGGTCGCTTCTATCTCTTTAACATTGTTTTTTTCAAATAAATCATCTAAACTCTTTTTTATCATTTTTACGCCATCATAAATTTTTTGCTCACTATCTCCTTCGCTATCTAAAGCTCTTTTCATATTATCCATAATCGGTAATAATTCTTCAAAAACTTTTTGAGTAGCTAGGCTATAAGTTGATAGTTTCTCTTTTTCTGTTCTTTTTTTATAATTTTGAAACTCTGCTTGAAGTCTTACTAATTTATCATTTACTTCATCACACTTTTTCTGTAAAGCTTCAACTTCATTAGTAACACCATCATCAATTTCTTCATTTGATTCATTTTCTTCTGAATCATCTACTTTTTCAGCAATTATTTCTTCCTCGATTACTTCTTCTTCCAATGAATCATTTTCAAACTTTTTTTCTTCCATCTTCTCCCCTATCACAAATAAATACCCGAAAATATTCCATCTAATGTCTGCCTTATGCTATCAAGAACAGATACTGCATTAGAATAATCCATTCTCATAGGTCCAATAAGTGCAATTACTCCTCTTTCATTTTTATTAAATCTATATGTTGTAGATATAATACTACAATCATTTAATTCCTTAATCTTTGTATTTTCTCCAATCGCAATATTAATTTCTTCAGTTTCAGGTCTTGAGCTGATAACTTTATTTAAGAATTTGTCATCGGATAAATTATTTAATATTTCTTTTATTTTATTCACATTTTGATATTCAACAAAATTGAATATATTATTTATACCATCAACACTGACATCAACTTCTTCTATTTCTTTTAGTGTGTCTTTAAGTATTGGAACTAAATAATCAATTATATCCGAATACTCACATAATTCTCTTTTTATATTATATATCGCTTTAGGAGTAATATCCTCAATTAAAAGTCCTTTTAACTTGGATAAAAGTGTGTCTGAAATTTTATCCAAAATATCTTGTTCTATCCCGCTAACTCCTAATGTTAAATTCTTAACAACTTTAGTATTAGAAACTAAAATCATCATTATCTTTGAATCAGAAATTTTAACTAATTTCATATTTTCAAGTTTTGACTTAACAAAGACAGGCAATGATATAACTGAAACTAAATTTGTAAGATTTGATAATATCCTATTCGCTTCATTAATAACATCATCAACTTCAATAACATTAAATAATAAAAGTTGTCTAATTAAATCTCTTTCTTTTATATTTAATTTTTTAGCTTTCATTAATTTATCAACATACAACCTATATCCTGCAGGAGATGGAACTCTACCCGAGGAAGTATGTGGAGCAACTAACAATCCAAGTTCTTCTAAATCTGCCATCTCATTTCTTATAGTAGCTGATGAAATATCAAGTCCATATTTTTTAACTAATGTTCTTGAGCCAATCGGTTGTGCTGTTTGAATAAAATCATCAACTATCATC